>Ga0307515_10007227_pt1 | contig 21997 bp, 26 predicted proteins | sample 17_EM_MG_FD_194513 | JGI IMG/M metagenome (GOLD analysis project Ga0307515, IMG submission 194513) | Populus trichocarpa ectomycorrhiza microbial communities from riparian zone in the Pacific Northwest, United States - 17_EM | ecosystem: Host-associated > Plants > Roots > Unclassified | place...
TCCAGGGGGGGCGGGGGGCATCTGGGAGTACTTAGAAGCAGTGGTGAGGGCTACCAGAGTGTCTGGGAGGGTTGCGTATGGCTTCCGGACCGAATTACATTTTGCTGATGTGCTCTTGGCAATCTAGTTCAATCGTTTCACCACACATGGAAGCCATATGCAGATTCTGGTTCAAAAAGCTGAGTATGCAATAGTCAGAAGGACCCCCACAAGCTTATACAGGTATACATGGCGAGAAGCAAGTAATGGATGGTGCTAACAATGTCAGGTTGGAATCAGGGAAGCAGTAAGCTTGGTACATCGACATCACTAATGAAACAGGCACCGACCTTATACCAGGACAAACTCCAATGAAATGGCACCGACCTAACACCGGATGCAAGGCACTGACCTTATACCAGGGAGAATATCAAGGACCAGGAGTTGACCTAACAGTGGACAAAAGGCACCGACCTTATACCAGGACAAACAGAGAGGAAACAGGCACCAACCTAACATGGGACGAAAGGCAGTGACGTGGCAGATTGGAAGATTTGTGCTGGCCTCATACCCGCACAAACACCAAGTACTAGGCACCGACCTAATGCTGGGAAGACAGGCCCCAGCATAAAACCAGGACAACAGGCACCAACAGAACACCAGGACAACAGGCACCAACTAGACACCGGGTCACCAACCTAACACTAGGACAACAGGCACTGACCTAACACTGGGACATCATGCACCAACATCATGGATGAGACAATCTCCAAGAAACTCCTACTGACCGTAAACTGGGACGAGAACATACTAGTGACAAAATGGACGCTGCCCCCATGCTATGGGAGACACTAATCTGAAGGAATAGTAAGATCAGGAATTTTCACTACTGGTAACATTAGCAAGGATGGTAGTGAGAATACTACTAGTCGTGGGGAGAGAAGTCACAGGGAACAGAACCCCAGCAATAGACGACGTGGCAGGAAGCTAAGAGAGAAGACTGTGAGAGGTGGTAAGGCTGGACTAGGAAAAACTGAATGAAACAAAGAGTGCACCTCAAAAAGACCGTCAATTAAGCCAACTCCCCTTCCAAGAACTCACCAACTAGCAATTGACCTTAGATGACCAATTACTCCCAATTCACCACCTGATCCACCATCCCATCTCCAAACCGCTACAGACAGTACCAATCAAAATCTCCACTGAACAAACTCCATCAACTTCCGCTGCTGGTTCCAGTGGCCATACTCATTCCACCAGTGCCAGACTCTCCGCCAGTGCTGTAGCTCTCGCCAATGCCTTGTCCAGCAATGCATAAGATCAATTGCATTTCACCCAGTCATTGGCCATCACGATTGACAAGCGACAGAAGCAAATGCCACTTCCGGGGACCATGGGCGCTCCAGTTCTCGGAGCAGCGCATGTTACGAAGTTTATCAAAGCATATCATAGCCTTTTGTCTTGCAATGGGACAGACCCGGCAGCTACAGACATTATCGCAACCTAAACATACGATTGCTCGGAAACAATCAAGGAGACAATCAACAGGATGAACAGACGTTTGAAGGAGGACTGGGAGCTTCTGAAAGAGGAACTGAACGAGGCCTTCCCCCACGCGAATAGCCGAGTCTATATGTATACGAGATCATAGTTGGAGCAACTTTGACATGACCAGCTGGATCATGGGAACATTAGCCTGAAAGCCATTATCCTCCCCTACAACAACATCAGCCACAATATGATCAACAAGGGAGCCTTGGCCGAGTACTCACCTGTGGAAATGTTGCTCAGGGCCCTCCCAAGGTAATTAAGAGTGAAAGCGGTGACGAAACTCAAACTAGAGCCAAGAGTCCCCTCAATGTTCATATACGACAAACTCCGACAGCAAGTCCTCAACAAATGTGTGATTGCCAATGCCCCCGCCCTCCAGGATTCGGAGGGAGCATGCATGGCACCGTGAGTCTCCCCTTCGTCAATCCCCACTTGAGTTGTGCCACCACAGATGCCAGTAGTGGTTAACCTTCTGGCAATCTCCAGTGAAGAGACCACGGCACCCGTGCAAACCATGGAGAAGATTCCTATTGCTACATCCGAAAACAAAATCAACACCAAGATGGACAACACCATGAAAGCCTTTCAGTGCTGGACCATCCAGAGTAGCAAGGCGAATGATCCCAGATATGCAGGTTACCAATCTGCCAGACCGTACGCCATCCAAGCTGACTATCCACCTCTGCTCACACCAATGACCTTCCCACCTACATATCCACCCATGGGACCGGCTTACAACCGACTGGGTCCCAATTACCTGCACTATCCACATCAAGGATTAGCACACTGTATCGATTGCGATGAGCAAGGACATATCTGCCCGTTCTGTCCCAATGTGCACATTGACCAGGAACAAGGTGTAGTTCACCTCCATGAACATTGAAGACTACCCTGAGGACCAAGAAGACAGAATGGAGGAGAGATATCCGGATGTTGACACGAGCGAAGGTTCTTGTCAATGCGGGAGTACTCACTGGAAGTAGCCCGACAAGGGCAGCAGGGAGGGAGAGATGCCACTACGGCTGCACCTCAGTCGCCTCATCTGCAGCACATTGAAAGATCTCAGCAGTTTCGGAGGGCAAGTACTCAGGGGGCTGCCTTTCGCTCAGGGATTCCCCGACAGCTGTTGTAAATTGATGTATACTACTCTGGTCAGTCTACAAGTAAGGAAGGCAATGAAGAACCTATGGGAGACCGTCTCGAGGAATTGAGCGACCAGGTGCAAGAGGAAGAAGAATCGCGGGTTGACAGCAGTGCGGAGGAGGAGGAGACAGGTGAACTGGCAGAGGACAGAGATGCGTAGTTGGACGAGGAAAAGGGAAAAATACGGTCAGCATCTGAATATATGCAGACAGGGTATGTCTTTGTGGACAAGAGAATGAAGAGGATGAACGAGGTGACCAGTGTTGATGGGAATGGGGCACGTTATGGAGGAAGAGGTTGTGGAGGTTTTGACGAGTGCTAGTAACCAACAAAGCAAACCAACAGGAATCCAGTGGAACTCAGCAAGCAACCGGCCATGGTGGAACGCATTGAAAATGGGACTCCAGAGACCCCGAAGGCTCAAAAAGTGCAACGAAAGAAAGTACCGGCCCTGGAGACTGGACAGTAGGAAGTCCATGGAAGCAGCGAACTCGATTACACTAATCTAGCCCGACAGGAGTGAGAAACTGGGGAATTGACCATTCAACTTCTAACAAAGGCCAAAATGGCCTCAGTTCCCAAAGACAAACCCGCTACTGCCAGGACCCCAGGAGCACCAATGAAAATCGGGATCTCCTATGTGTCTGCATTCTCTGGCCTGACACACCTCATCTGATATACAAAATTACGATACTCCAGGTGCTCTCCAACCGTCCTCGGAAAAATATTTGGGCACAAACTTCCCATGCTCATCATTCGTGGATGTGTGATCTGCGTGACAAGCACTGATGTCCCCACAGAGTTGAACATTGGGTGGAAACGTGCGGACTGGAAGATGATCACTGCCAATGGCAACCACTCTGATTTGACAAAGGTGGAAGAGTACATGCCAGTCAAGGTCAATGGCATCGTCATTCCCGTGCCAGTCTTTTTATCCAAATCCAGATCCATACAGGATATCTTGGGCCACCCATGGCAAACATACGCTTGAGACAGTGTGAGGAAGCTGGACGATGGTACATGTGCGATCATCATCTCCGCTGTCGATGGGACAGAGCAGTTAACGTTTGTCGCTACCTTTCGAGGAGATATGAGGGATAGATTCGCTAGAAGCTTCGGAAACTTAAACACTTAGTTGACTTAGGGGCAACTAGGAAGAATAGGGCCTGACACTATGAAGGAAACAGGTTGGAGAGTTCTGAGAAGAAAGATGGGAATCAGAAGGGCTCGAATGGTAAAAATGGAAAAGAGAAGGAGTTGTTTGTCAGGAATGGGGTGCTTACTAGGAGAGTGGAAGGATTATACATTGGGAAAGAGCAGGGTATGTACAAGGAAGAAGGGAAACAGTAAGTTACAGAAGGGGGGTTATCGAAGGCGGTGAGGAAACAAATTGGATGAGGCGTAAATCGGGAGGATGAGAGGGAGGAGGAGGAAGAACTGGTAGTCGGAGAGTTGGGTCAGATCATGGTAGCAGAAGACTGGTCGATGGGAGAGGAGGGTCTTGTGAAGGAAAGGAGGGTACCTGGGAGAGAATCCTCGACTTTTGGGTGGCTTTCTAAAAATAACTGTGCTGTGGAACTTTGTCAAATACAACCATTTTCCATGTACCTTGATTCAGCGAAGAGCAACTTAGACAACAACACCAATGCAGCCTGAGTGTGCGCCCGTTACACATGCATCACACAGAAAGTGAAAACTTTGCTGTTCTCGGGTGGAAGTATATCAGATGCCGTACTTGACTGGAGAGGAAGAGCTATTGCCCAGGGTATCCCAATACCTGGCCCTTGGGACATGTGGTTAATCTCCAAGTTCTCATGCAGAGAAAATGGTGGCAGGTTGACCCTGGAGGTAGTGCAAGAGTCGCAGATAGGCAGACTATTATTGCGAAAAGTGAAGGAAGGCCTCCTGGGTACACTATCAATTGGAGACTATGCTCTCTCATCACCAAGGGAGGAGCTGGGAACAGTAAGCGACAAGGTCAAGCAACCATATCGCATCCCAATGGAGACCGGTTACAACATATCGAAAGATTGTGTATAGCACATACAGAATAAAGTCATTCCCATAGAAAAAGAGATGATAGAAGAGAGCGTTTGGCAGGGCCTATTCCAGCCGGCTTGGGGCCCCTAGGAATGCTCACTTTTTGGTTCCAAAGGTGAATGGAAAGTACTGCTTCATCATCTCTGGCATGAGCTCGATGTGGCATACATCAGCAAAACGTATTTTAATCACTGCTAGCCTCCCAGAATGTCTGAGAGGATGTGAAGTGTAAACTTAGAAGCATCAATTTCAGGGGAGTATCAGACCCTAGGAGGGCATTCCGGCCGGCCTTCATAGTAACTGGGATCCGTGAAGACTGGTACAGGAGTACAATGGGAGTGATTCGGATAAGATTGGGAACACTTCGCAGTGCCGGAGAGATCTTTCAGTGCACCTGGGAGTGCTGCCGAACCATCACGCGAATTACAAGCAAACTCTGAGTGATGCCCTTCTTCTTATCGATAGTCATTCAGGGGAGAGCAGGCGTGATCTGACAGTTTTCTGATGTACACGAGCAATCCATTTCCCTCAACGCTAATTATCTTGCATGGATTATTGTTCATTATCACTTCTGAATCATACTAGCTATCATCTTCAACATTGTATTTTTTGCTTCGCTACATTATGATACCAAAAAACAAGGTGAGTGATTGGAATGTAAATGCAGGTATGCCGAAACGATTAGCCGACTATACGATCAATCAAACGTGCCGTAAATTTCGTCCACTGCATCTCCGATCCCATCAGGGTGGTCGATAGCAGGAACACCCAGTTGATCAACGGAGCAATGATGCCGGAGGCAGTCCTGGAATCCACTGATAATTCGTACCTGGCAAGTGGATGAAATTGAATTCCAATGATGTTTGGCTCGATTTTTGATACCTAACAGAGGTGTAATGAGATGTTAGCTAGCTGCGAATCTAAGTGGGCGTTTGAAAGGCAATGAATATTCGGATGAAAAAGGGGAGCAACAACCAGGAAAAGAGAAGGGCCAAGTTGGGGGTGTGCTTTGTGGAAAAAAGGAGTACACAGAAGGTGATGGAGGAGCACAGAATGAAAAAGGGTGTCAAATCTAGGCAAAGTAGCGCCGACGGGGATTGCGGAGTGCCCATACTAGCAGATGAGCACCAAATGGGGGGGGGGGGTAAGGAGTGCAGAATTCAATATGTGAGCGACAATCCGGACCGAGGTGTGCCAGTGGGAAATGAGGAGCTCCTATGCCTAGCTGAGGAGCGTGGAACGGGGGAAAGTGAGTGTGGAATGAAATGGAATAGCGTCCATCTAGGCTGAGGAGCGCCGACGGGAAGTGAGGAGTGCCTGTTGCAGCAGAGTTGCGCCGCAGGGCGTATCAAGCAGCCCACTAATGGGTTATTGATTGGCACAGTGGCATCTGGAGGAAAGTGTATCACAGGTAATGGGCAAAATGCACCTCGATATGAATCTTGAGAAAACATTACTGTGGCCTTCTCTCCGCTGGCATATTCAGACAGCACCCAATGAATCACTAAAGTCTGCAGAGTGAGAGGTTGGAAATACTGGGGTGTTGTAGGCTGGTGCCCCGAGCTATTGGCGGTAGAGAAAAATTGATGGTAAATTAGATTACGCACTTCCATTCGGGTGAACCCTGATTCTTTATCATCAACAACCTTGGGGAGATATGCATCGTCAAACATGAGCTTCTTATCCTGTATCTGAAGATCATTCTCAGAGCGCAAATCCAACTTGAACTACGGACTACTGTTCGACGTGCCCCATCTGCCAACAGGCCTCAAATGGTAATTATGGTTAGTTTCAAGTATGTATATTTTGGGGCATAGTCAATATCCAAAATCTGATAGAGGACCATTAAACAGAATCCAAGACTGACAGCTTCACGTGTTTGCTGATCTGTTTTGAGAGATGGACCGCCAGGCAATTGACACGCACATGGTGTACCTAGTGCAGCACCAGTTAATGCCCGCTGACGATACCGAGCTTCAATGGCTAGTTTCCAAGTTCCTTCAACCATCGAGGACTTATCATCAGATAATATTTGCTCAGGAGTCTTTGTCAATATGATTGCCTCCATGAACCTTTTTGTTACCTCAAAAGTAGCATTTTGGTGTTGGGGAACATTCTGATCTGCACTGGCCTTGGGTTGTGGAACATTCTGGTCTCCACTAGAGTAGCGTAGCGGCAGCACCTGGGTGGATAGTGCACCATCGGACTCGGATGATTTGTTGAGGAGAGTTCAGTGTCTGGCGTTCGAGTACTGGTGGTGCTATTGCCCCAGCTCAATTTCGAGAATTTGGTAGAAGAGGGAATGCAATGACAGTATCGGCACGGCTCCGTTTCTTTGGCAGTGGAACCCTTGTAGTTCCTAATCACTTGTCCCGGCGCTCTTGGCCTAGAAGCATGACCTACTGTTGGTGATCCCAATCAGCTTCTTCGATGTCAGACGATGAGCTGGACTCTCTGGGGTCCTCACTTTGGTCATTGCCAATCTCCTGATTGGTATCGTCATCCTGCTTCTATATTGAAATTGGGCACAATACTCATCTGCAACACAATGCACTTTGGCAGATAATTGGAACGCTGACATTTGATGGGCAACAAAGATTGCCAGCTTTCTTGAATGCGAGTGCTCTCTCAAGGTGTGCTTCTCGATTTTTCTGTGAATAGTGATTCCTTACATGGCAGGGTGTAGGTTCAATTTGTGGTAATGAAGATAGAGAGTTGGCGAATGTGGGAGAGAATGTATAAGCAGTAGATATAAGATTAGGTGCAATAAAATGACGTGAAAAATGGAGCAAGAAGTTGCACATAGTCGAGGAGGATGCAATTTGAGGAACGCCATCAAGATTTCAGCTTTGAAGACGTCTATGGATCATATTTATACCGAGGATGGCAGTCCAGTGTTTCCATATCGTATGTTGTCAGGTGCACCTGAATAGATAGATTCCTTACCAAATGTGCCGGAAAAGATGGATTTCAATGCTGAATGTTAGCAACTGCTATCCAGAACACTCTGTCTGGATACAAAAATTGGAGGTTGACTAAAGCCAACACACATGGAATAGAACCAGACTCACTGGAACAAAACTCGCAACATTAACTAACCCTTGGTGCTGGCCAAATGAAGCACTTGAGAACATGAATGGAAACATGTGCCCCTGCATATGACACTCTAAACGAAGTAATTATGCATGAATGTTCAAGAATTTGATGCACCTGCATGGCATAGAATTGGTGCAGCATTTAGAATTTGCAGACCTCGATAGATTTGGGATCATGAGAATGACGGCTGAGTTGCAACATTTCAGACTGAGTGTGTGATCAATCGGGTAAAAGATGAATCTCCATATGTAGTATATCCGGGGGAAGGATACACTTATATTCATGATATTCAATTGTATTCGGATGCTGCAGGTCATCTAGTGGTCGATAAGGCCATATCGTAAGCATAACCTCCCTTTCACATCTTCATCTGGGCCGTGTCTGCATAATATCCTTCACCACAATGTTGCAGTTAACGGAGGAGAGATAGAATTTGGTATACAAAGGAGATATACAGGCATAGAGATATGATGGTAAGGTACGATGGATGATTCAGGGGTAATCGGATTGATTCAAGCACCTGGTGATGCCATGATTGCTAACAAATGGGTCATGAATACTCACTCACATTCAGATTTAGCGCCTACTATCTAGTAAGTTGCACACCAATAAATAACATATACATTGTAAGTCTCACCACTACAATGTTGCCTTCAAATAATGTTGAGGTTGAAAGCTATATGCAACAATCATCTGAATGCATAGTGAGACTTCATCTCATCATGGGCAGCGGAATAATGATGATTGCATGCAGTTGCGGACATTGAGGTGCACCGAAGTTTAAATGGTTATGCCTGGATTCAATCGTTGGGGATCGCAAGTGAGTCTTTCTATTACAGTTCATTGCACTCTTCGAGGCTCTCACTTACTAACTTGAGCATCCAAGATTCCATCTCTTCGAACTCCACTCTTGATGGAAATTTGTTCACATAATTTATTTTCAGATATCAGATTTGGCAGTCCAAACATAAAGCCAGTCAGAGTTGAGTTAAGTCGGCATTCGATGCATTGAGAACTTTGGCCTGCTTGAGTAAGTGTGGTACATGGGTGAGCGGGAGATGCTGGCCATCTTGCAGAGGCGCTGAGCAGAATCTGTCTTTTGAGATTCTCCCTCTGAAGCTCCAGATCTTGTGAGAGAGACTGAACTTGCAGAAGGTATTTTAGGATTTTGAAGCATATGTCCAAGCATACTACTTAGTCAATCTCGAGTCAGGTGGGGTTACTAATTGACCAGGTATGTGCATTTATGGTTCAGTCGTACAGGGCGACCTTCATCCAATGAACAAGTTGAGACGGCACTGACAGTTCGAGTAATTTTAGCGGTGGCCTTCATATCCCGATCAATCATAGATTCATGTATTAGCAGAGGCCCAGCGGGATGAGCCACCTGCACCTGAACAGGAAGTGTCTTGATGGATAACCATTTGTGTGCACTGCGTCCACTGATTCAAAGACTAAGGGAACATGATGAGAATGAAGCAAACTACAATATACAGTGCACTACAGCCTGGGATACAGATGCTTCAGTGGTGTATTTGTCACTCTGGAGGCGTGCCTGGGCCGGAATGATTCATTCATAATGACTTGTAGCTTGTCATAGTTGGCTTCGTACAAATCCAAGGACCTCATTCTGAACTAGATTGCAGGTCTCAGTTGTGCCAGAACATCAATCATAGGCCAGGAAATCCCTGGGAGTGAAAGCTACAGCTTAGCCATGAAGACCTGAGCCATGTCACAGTCTGCGACACTCTTGGATGCAGATCTGAGGTTTCTCCAAACTTCAATGATATGCCAGCAAAAGCTGCCACTTTGTTACGAATCAGTGAGCCCGTGTCTCATATTCTCACCCAAGTACTCAATTTCGCCTACACTGACTTTATTGCCAAATCGGATGGGTACATATGCAGTGCTGGATCTGTCATAACGATATGCCCAGTATTTCACGTTGCACCAGGATTTCGATCGTAGGCCAGCAAAAGCAGCGGCTTTGGCACGAATATGTGAGCCCATGTCTCATATTCTGACACATGAGGTCAAAATCGCCCAGACTGAGTTTATTGCCACTGGGATGGGGAAATATGCAGTGATCGATCGGTTGTATGGATATGTACTCAAGCCTATCTGGAGCACCTGAACATCGATCAATTACCAGCAAAAGCTGTGGCTTTGCCATGAATAAGTGAGCCATGTCTCATATTCTGACACAAGTACTCATTCTCGCCTGGAGTGTCTGAGCGCCCAATGTGATTGGCAAAAATGCTACACTTGATCTATCATAACACCAGTCAAGATAGGCCAGCCGGGAATCTGTAATGTACCTTTTTAATTGACCTCATCTCATGTTGGTTATTATTAGGAATCAATAACGCCAATGAAATCCCCCTCAAACAACTCCAACATCTGATCTTTGATTCACTTCAAAATGACAGAGAGAAAGGATATCTTTATGCAGTATAGTGTGCCTGACAAACAACCATTTGGACTATTCGTATCAGTTAAGATGATTGTGTTGGTTGACTGACTAAAACGGCATACCATGATGAAGAGACCTAAGAATCTAAGATGATGGTTCATAACACTGCAATGTGTCTTCATTGGCTGTTAGCCGATTGGTGTGGTCATTATGAGACTCTAGGATGAGGTAGATCATTGCCGTCATTATGTTTGGTCGACTTATCAAGCCATGCAGTAATGCCATTGGCGCAAGCCCCATGTGTTGGTTGAGATCACTCGTGCGGTTATGATACCCTCCAGGACCCGTATTCAGTAACCATGAGTGTGGTACTCTGTTTTGCCTAGGCCGGACAAGTCGTGCAAATGCCTGCTGCTGCTTATTCAATTCACACAATTTCTGAGTTATCACTGCATGGGGTGCAGATGTGAGAGTTTGGCCAGTCCCGCCCACTTTGGGTGTCGTTATGAATATGCAGGGATTTTGTCAATGTTGGAATGTGAGCTGCATTTCTGTGCATTAATCATTGCCTATTTCTGCGTACATGTGGAAAATGTCCACATGATGCGCAACATACTTCGTTAGCTACCGCTTCAAATGTTGAACGCGGCCAGGAAGAGGTCAAAATTGCACTGCCACTTGCGCTGGAGGTGCACCACTGAGTGCATTTCCATTCTGTCTTGTACGGGAAGGTGCACCTCTCTTGATCCGTCGTGATGGTCAGGTTCAGGATACACCCCAGATTTGTTGACAGGTATGGGCAGTAATGTCTCGCACGAGCATCAGAAAATTGGAGTATGTACCCAAATATCGAGTGGTCATTCATTCTACCAATGTCCAGAAACGTCATTGCGAACCTTGGTGTCTCCCAACACTGTCCAGGAACGTACTGGCCACGAGCGATGGACCCTCCACGCTGCTGGAACACCCCGTAAAGTGTATCTTTCAACAAGAGTCTTCAGTTGTGCTTACTCTGCCTCAGTCCACTCGAGATCAATGAGGTGTGCATAATCTTATGGTATCACAAAAGCTGGTGTTCGATTGGCCAGTTTCGATTCCGACCACCTCCTGATTGTCCAAGGTTTTCCAATTTGTACGATCCGGTGTGCCATATCCTTTTAATTTCCTTTGTCCCTTGTCCGGACAGCATGCATCCCACTCTTCACAGTGGAATACAATGCATCTGCACCATGCCTTTCCATCACAGCATCATCCTCTGGATCTTCAGGCACACCTGAAAACAGCCACATCATCTGATAACACCAGTCAGAGAGTGAGTGGAATCCTGGCATAGCTGTAACTTGAAGTTTGAATCCAATTTTCGCTTTCATTGGAATTTGCCAGCCCACACTGTGTTTAGTCTTGTACCGAGGGGACTCATCAACCATCCCAAAGCTCCAAGCACAGTAGGAGAGTTGGCCGTTGCTTGATGGTTTCGCTCTTGATGTCAAGGTATCATATGACATAAGGTGAATATTTCACAAGTTTTCTGGCTATTCAATAGTGGTGTTCAGATCCTTGGGGGTGAGATTCGCAAATTCCGCATGCAACAGGTCACTGAGTTTGAAATTGGTTATGTATGTCATCGCGTCCATGACACTCTTGAACGTCTATGCAACTCCAGGTATTGTCACCACGAGAATTGGATCATGGGTTGATGAATGAGCTGGATGCCCCTGTGGCGGTGCAGTCTGGATCTCTATCTGGCCGCGGGGCACTGAATGCTGGCTCCGCAATGGATACCACTCCTGTTCTCCACTGATAATCCCGGGAAAGTTGTTCTCCGCTATATTCACCCACTCATCAAGGGTATTCCCCTACAAAATTGACAGTGGCAACCCCATTACAACTTTCTCAGTCAGCAATTTGGATATGATTGCTGCTGCCACTGGGATGACAGTCATGCCAAGACCCATTTCATCTGCCACCAGTGCTCCTGGCATATCAGAATCCGAAACCCACCTCCTCACTATGAATGATGTGGCCCAAACCTGGTGCACCACAAACTTGGTTCCAGGTAGGCCTCCAATTGAATACTTGTGGCCTGGAACACAGTCCACTGTTGATTGGCAAATAGGATGGGCATTAGGGAGCCTGACTGCCTCATCAAGACACCGATGTTCTAATTCCTTGTTGATTGTATCGACAACAGTATTCAATACTGAACTGCTATTATCTGGATTGAGGACCTCCTCACCATCCTGCACTTGCTCCTCAACCTCCCTTGCACCTTTGTCTGTGTTCTTTTCATCCTCAATGTTCTCTTTCAGTTGCTTCGATGTAAGCTGGGCAGATGGGCTCATATTCCGGCGCTCGTGAAATCCATCACAATGTTAGGTATTTCACAGAGAAACAACCATTTGAACGAATATATATGGATGGCATACAATCAATTCTATCTATTCAATCAGAAATTACATTAATTCATGTATCATTCTCTTGCCCACCATCCTCCTCTCCCTCCTCTCTTCCACCCTCTTCAGAACCTTCCAAAGTCTATGTATAATGATTGGCAGGTGTGTATATCTAACCTTGACATGGCTAGCGGGGATTACCTTCGCAAGTCAAATTACGTTCCTGGCAATCTGCTTCCCTGTTGCTCTCTTCATTTCGACCCAAAATTGTTTCACATTATGTCCAAGTTGCAACTTGAAAGCATTTGAGAGACGACAGTTGTACGAAACCTGGCAATATAAGCAGTCAATCATCATTTGCTGGCTTTTATATAATCCCATTTTCTCTGGGTCAAATGCATTCTGCTCCAGGTTTCACTTGAACATCAATGTTAGACTGTATGGCTCTTTCGGGCCTCTGTTTTTGTTGATGAAATCAATCAGCTCCTCCCAGTGCCTCACATCAGTATATGAGGCTTAGATTTGTTTCAGGGCTAAGTCCATATCCTTGCAATTTAGCACCTACCACATCACAATAATGAACGTTGTATTTGGCAACCCGGGGAGGTACCATCACGCCTGTTTGGTCACCTGCTCCCCCTGCTCCGTCGCCGGTCGCGTTTTGCCTGGCTTTCCATTTTTCCACGCCTCTCAAATTTTCCGTGCACATATCTTCTGTAGCATCCCAACCCGCTGCCGCCGAATCTGTTCAGCATTGTCGAAATTATCAAACAGCAGCTAGTCTTCAATAGGTACCAAAATAGCTTCAACCGACGTCGGCCTGTGCAGGGGTCCATCTTGAAGCTGTTACGAACGGTTCTGCCCCAACCAAATGGACCAATGCTTCTCCTGCATGAACCCAGCGACCCAGACTTTCTTCCACTTGTTGAACGCACTGTAGTTGGCCTGCCCCATCATTTTGGAGAATTGCTTCAAGGAGAATTTGTTTTGCTTCAGGCTGATTGGCAGTTTCCCTTCTGCACTGCCTGGGTCCTACAAATCGTCGGGCTCATCATCTGCATTATAATCGTCATAGGAATCTCTTGCACTGGAGGCAAGTCACAATAGCTCCGACAACTGTTTTCCGCAATTCCGCCTGTGGCTGCAATTTGTTCCTTGGGCGGCCATCCAGGGATCTCCCAGGTGCGCCGAAAGGAGGTTCAGTGGGATGATTAGGGCTGAAAGATGTTGGCCAATTGACTGGAAGGTATTCTGGCGGTCCTGGAGGCACTCTCGGTACACCTGGAGATGATGGCCCATGTCCTGGAATCTGGGGAGGGGGGAACATTTGAGACCCACCATAATCACCTTGGTGGAGGTCATATCCTTGCTACTGTGGCCCATAAGTTGGAAATCCTTGGCATGCGCTGGTGGATGGTTGCGAACTATGTGTCATATTGAATGGAGAATGTTGATAAAACTCCGGAGCAGGTGTAAATGGCTGCTGTGAAGGCTGGTAACCATACCGATGCGGTGGATGATATTGATTGGTTTGTTTCCCAAATCAACTGACATAGCCTGTTGCGGTTTCTCGAATATGTTTTGAAGATTCTGAGTTGTCTCCACTGTGTTGTTGCATTCCAAATGAGCCACCCGGTCGAGCTGCATTTCCCGTCTTCCGTGGAGATCCGTTTGTGGACATGATCTGGGAACAAAGTTGGGGGTAAACCACTGTAGATGCAAGATGTGATATAGAATCAATCAGAGTATGGTTGAGTAAATTGCAGGTAGCAGTGACCATCAGCCGAATGAAGGGCATGTCATTGCCCATTCTGTTGCCACGATCGGTCGTGTTTCACTCCGCCCTTGATCCAAGATAACACCCTGGCAGAGAAATAGAAACCTTAATCACACATTCCGCACCTTTCTTTGTTATATGCTCGAATTCATACCGTAGGATATTGGATAGATGCTCAACTTCATACACTTCCATCACTTTACACCTCATAGAATGGATATGATATGATATCTGCAGGAACCCAACAAGAACTATATTCAGTATGAAGGTTAGCACAACTAGGAATATTACACAGAAGTTGTGTGTTTACGACCATGCATCCTCATTGAATTGGAGGTCTGTGAGTCGAGCAGCAATTGTGCTTGCTTTCTATTGAGCTCCATGTCTAAACATCATTGATCTCCTCAGGATCCACGCGCCAGTCAAGGATCATCACTGAAACAACCATCCTATCAGTTCTCGATGATCATTGCGCAGGTATATAGATAGCTAAGACGCTCACTGATTCATTGTATTAAGACAATCCACCTCTATTTTCGGCTGCTGGAAGGCTGGAGGGTAGGATTTACTCACAATGCCACAATGAGGTTGTATAAGGCCCATGGTGGTGAATGCGGTGATAACAAAACAAACCTTCTCTTCTCTGCTGATGACTATCATCAGACGATATGCATGATTATTGTGCGGGATATGATATATATATCCTGGCTTATTAAGAATGCTGATCCCAAGGTGACTTTAATTTACCCCTCCCACGCAGGTGGCGGGGTGCAATGCGGCTGTGATACCCTAGCTTGTGTTAGCTCGTTTTCGAACCAATAACGCTGCGGCTGTAAATCACCCCCTGAACCATCATCGAGATTCATCCGATTACGTGTTCACTGACCATTCCCTGAATAAGGTTAACACACCCCGGAAACATGATAACTGCTTCATCTTCAAAGGGAAATCATCCAATGAGATACAACTTGAGGCTCACGATTCACAATATCACCCAATATGGATGAATGCCAAGCTATTACCTGACTGGATTTACCTCCTGCAGGGTGGGTTCGCCCCGAGCCACCATGTTTCGACTTCAGTCGGTTCACCTGAATGGCCATCGATGATCTAGTCAACTAATGATTCCACCATAGACAACGAACCTGCTGCGCCACCACCTGAAGATACTCCCAACCAAGGAACTCTAGACCCCCAGAAGCCTGATCTGACATGTACCCCTGATCCAACAAAGAGGAAGGCTCATAAGCAGGTAGTTGGAGTGGAAAGTGCAGGGGGCAAAGCATATGGCAAAGCAACTGTATTGTACAACAAGCATCACAAGTGTTCAGAACAATGGAATCCATGGCATCCATTTCAGTCTGCACACGACTTTCAACAGGCTCAATCATTTAGCCAGCAAACACAATCGTGGATATATCAACATCTGAGGCATGGACTGAATAACTTCAATGTCTAATCTTTCCAACCAGCAGATGCCCTGCGAAAGCTCCTCTCAGCTCGATTTTGGGCTCGGCAATGATAGTCGGATTGATGATCATTCACATATCTTCAGAACATTATACTACACAGATATTGTCAAATGTATATAGTTCCTTTTGGCACAGATCCCATTTCAGGCGCACCTCGATTTCAAACTGGTGCGCCTCGCAGAATGGGACAATTACAGAATATACCCTGAAATGAACACAGGTGCTTGGTTGTCGGATACACAAGATCAGTTTCCTGCTGGAGCAACAATTGTGCCTGTGATTTGGGCATCTGACAAGTCTCATTTGACCAATTATCAGGGCGATTACCAAGCTTGGGTGCTGTATGTCACAACTGGTAATATTTGAAAAGATATCCGCCGGACACGTATAAAGCGCATCTGGATTCTCATTGGGCTGATCCCCTGTCCCTTGAATGGTGCCAAAAAGACTGATGAGGCATTGGGTTCTGCGGTTGGAACTGTGCTGTCCCCACTCCAGAATGTTGACATAACTGGTCCTGGCTTGAAATGGAATTGTACTGAAGGATTCCACAGACAGTATGATCCTCATTTGGTGTCCTGGGTCGAGGAATATCCAGATCAAGTAATAGTTGCTCAAGTCTCATATGGCTCACACCCATTATGTGAAATACCTAAAGTTGCGCCGATGGGGCATTCCACTTTACAACCACTCAATTACTCAGGAGATCAGCCTCTTTGCTCGGAGATTCTGGACAAATATAATATTGATGTTCTGCACACTCTTGGCATCAATCCAATCCAAAACCGGTTTGGGCAATACCCTCTCTGCAATGTCCGTCAGCTTTGCCAGCCTGATGAATTGCATCGGCTGCTCTTGGATTTAGTTAAAGACCTATTGCACAGGCTGCCCAATTAGCTGAAAGCTAGAAATGTCCAGGATCAATTTGACAATTGATTCCCACCGGTACCATGATATCTGGGCCTCCAGCACTACTTTAAACCACTCAATTCGATGAATAGCAACTCCTGGCAGGGAGAAGCAAACCCGGGCATGATCAGAACACTGGTTGTGACTTGCGCTGCAATTCTTGACTGCTCCAAGGATGATGGGAATATGGCCGCTGAAACAGCCTCTGATGACATGGTGATGGGTGTAGAGCGTGCATCATGTGAACTTTCTCTACTTGTCAGCCAACAAATTCACTCTGATCTATCCCTCACAGCACTAGCTGATGCACTGAAGCAATATTACAACGAGAAGGGTGCATTTCAAGAACAGAAAATGTCGAAGTCTGCGAAGGCCAAGGTGGATGAACAGTTCACAAGAAAATCCCATCACCGACGAGAACAAAAGATTCATATCATCTGTACTGCAATCGAGGTTCAGGTGTATGGAGCTGAAAAGGTTACAACAACAAAATGAAGGCACGTTCAGTTGCACCTGAATGGAGCCCAACAAGTGGCAACCATATGGTCAGATGCTGATCAGTAGAGGGCAAAAGAGCAATTGGAGTGTGAAATCCATCAAGTGACACCTGTTAAACACAAGCATTTCAATGAATTATTCCAACATCATGGTGAACAACGATTGTAGTGAGCCCGGACTAAAGACACCGGTCCCAGAATCATATTCGCGGAAATGATTTCGCAAGTAAATATTGCTGCAGAAGGAGAGGATTAAGGAGCGGCAAACATGTCTGCCGACAAGCATGTGGAATTTCAGGTCTGTCTACACAATGCAGCGACTGAGGCCACCACCTGCAGTATGGCTGATACGGACCACGTTCCGAATCAGCTGGAGAGAGAGATTAATGGTGTCACTTCAAATGAGTAGATTCAGTTCAAGAGAAGATTGTTCATCTGCTTGATCTAGTTTGATGCTTGGTGGACGGAAATTGTCATTAAGGAGCTCTGCAAAACCGTCAAGCAGCAAGTAATACATTTCGGATATCGGAAGATGCTTGTGGTGCGCCATGTACCAGAGTCAATCCGGGGAATGGGTCCTGGCAACAATTTCACAACGGATATTTCTGAATGGCTAAATATCAGCAATGTGAAACTGTGATATTGATCTACAAACAAAGTCAATTACATTCCGCAGATCCTCAAGGACAATGACTGGTGTACCAGTCTTGACTATATGGAGGAGACACTGTCATATCTTGCCCTTCAAGGGTGCAACGATATTCATTCTGCAAAGTTTTCTACCTACTATCCGCTACCGATACATGACAAAATACTCACAGATCCCATCTTGAACGCCTCCAGCATTGTCATGGAGAGCCATTTTCCCTCCCTGTATCACAACAGGTACATCATTTGAGAGAAACCCATGTCTGTGGAGTGAGCAGAAGCATCAAATTGACCTCACTCAGAGATGCATCAGAAGATTTCGGAATTCCCAACTTTGGACAGCTATTCCAGGCGCAAATTGACGATGAATGGGAACACGAGGTTTGTGGACTGGTGCTCAGAAGTGATCAAAATGCACTTGTAGACAGCATATTTGTTACACTCCACAATGGGCTGTTGTACTACCATCAACCATTTCACTGCCCTACATCTGTTGAGCCTCTGGCACTTAATTGCAAGGTAGAATATACCAATGCCAATCAAGGGATCATGGCTGAACAGCGAAACGTGTGGGTCCAATATATGGAGAGCGACCTCGATAACACCTTCCAAGGCAGTTTTCCTAAATTTCTTGCATTATACTTTAGCTGGACTTCACAGAATCAGATCCTCCCATTTCAGGAGTGCCTGCCTGGCGGAAAAATGATCTCTACCATTTCAAAGAGGTGGAAGAAGACTCAACAATGGATAGTACGTCCTCAAGCTCAAGAATGTGTGGCGGTGATTCCAATGAAGTACAAATATCCGCATGGTTGGGCTGAATGTGTTGACGGGTTCATCCAGATTGGCAAACAGACTGATCATATGCATATTGTACCTGTCGGAGCAATTGTCGGACAGGCACATTTTGTGCTGGAGAATGCTGCATCAGATAGAATCGATCTCGTATGGCTTGTAAATACTCATGTGGATATAGATACCTACTAGACAGTATATCAAGTTACAGTGCCAGAAACAAGGAGTGCAGGAAGAAGATAGGTAATCGCATTGAACAATTTGACATACAGAGTATAATAATCACTCCTGTGGAGTATGGCTCCAGGTTCAAGCTGCACCAGAATAGTCATGGAGATGCGGCCAATACTCCCAATAGCTCCGAAATTTGCACATTCCAATAGTTTGATTTTGTAGCATTTTGATGAAAACTATACACACTAAAGGATGATCTTGTCTCTAATACATGGCTTCCGGAGCATTGAGGAGCACCGGGGAAGTAGTCTCAGAGCACCTGTGAGCTCATTGTTTTGGCATTCAGCCTACCTGGGAACATCTGGACGCATTTTGAAGGATCTTTGTGGCTGTTCAGAGTTGCTGAGTTGTTGAGTTGTAACTTTCAAATGATGTTACATGTTGCCGATGAACACTGGGATATGGGGTGATACTGCCCAGGGTCGATTGTTGCGAAGCCTTCGCCCGTCTGCCCATTTCTTCACTAATTGACTTTCACTGTGGGTAGGACCAAAAAGTGCTGAAAGGATAGCCAGGACAATATGGCTATCCAGACTATCCAAGGCATGTATCGGTCGACCACACGGGTACAGGGAGCTACCAACTTGATAACAGCATCTGTCAGATTATCTCCAAAAATTCGAAACACTCACCTGCCATCAATGTCGGAAATATCTGCCAACGATGTTGGAGTGAAAGGCCCAAAGTGTTGATCCCAAGAAGATGAGGTGGATGGGCTGCCTGAAGTTTGAAGGTTTGTTAAGGAACACCTCCAGAACCTCAATCAAGTACTTGCTGTTGTGGAGCGAGCTCGAGTCACCATTTCCGGAGAGGACATTGACTGCTGCTGGGATGGGGTACAAATAGTCTTGTTTGTCTGTGGACAAGCAGGGAGGTGACCGCAAGCCTCAAATGTCAACAACATGTGGAACTAGCACTGGCGGGAGAGAAATGATGAGTGCAGGGTATTGCGAGGGCTTTGCACATTGAATAGAATCTGGATCGTCGAGTATGTAATTGTTCCTGGCCCCCTGGTCCGAATCTATCAGAAGGACGTCGACTTTGAATGGGAGACTGCCAAAATACATCCTATCGCAATCTTGAAGGAGCCTGTCTGCAATGCTCCTGCATTGAGGATGTTTGATGTTAGCCATGGTGCCGGGCAAATAGTAGTGGGAGTTGAGGCCAGCTTAAAGGGGTGGGGAGCAATCTTTCAGCAGGACGAATGAAATGAGGACCGGCACCTGTGTCGCTATCAAAGCGGACTCTGGGACAAAGCCAACAAGAGCTATGATGTGGGGAAACGTCAGTGCCATGGGCTGATGAAGGCACTTAAGAAGTTTCACAACTACGTATGTGGGGTCAGATTCCTGGTGGAGACGGACACTATCACATCAGTGCATCAACAAGATGTGCCCACCAATGACTTGGCAGGAGCACTAGTCACCTTCTGGATCACATGGATATGACCGTTTGATTTTGACGTGAATCATGTTCCAGGGAGACTGAATGGAGGTCCTGATGGTCTCTCACAGCGGCCATGAGGGAAAGGGGAGCTTGATCTGGACCATGAGGATGATGAAGAAAATAAATCGAACCAAGCTTACGGGTAATACAGGTGGAACGAGGACTGGAATGGAAGAGGAGGGAGAGAACATACAAACCATTGGTTGGGTTAAGACTGATGGATGAATACAAAGAGAGATGGAAAGACATAAGTGCATTTCAGGGGAACCCAGACTGACTGGAAGGGAAAACTCCGAATGAAATGCAGCGATTTCGGCGGCAAACCATGCACATCAGCAACATGTATTTCAGTCACTGGGAGTCTCCAGAAGTGTGTGAGAGGAGGCGTAGTGTAAACTTAGAAGCGTCGATTTCAGGAGAGAATCAGACCCTAGGAGGGCATTCCGGCCGGCCTTCACAGTAACTGGGATCTTTGATCACTGGTACAGGAGCACCATGGGAGCGGGGGTGATAAGTTTGGGAGCACCTGAGACTGTCGCCCAACCAATGTGGGAATCCCAAACTAACTCTGAGAGATGCCTGGGTTCTTATGGATATTCATTCAAAGGACTGCAGGTGTTATCAGAAATTCTCCAGATGTACATGAGCAATAAGAATTCCTTCCATGTATGATGCATAGATTATTGTTCATTATCAACTTCTAAATCATACTATAGCACCCAGCATGTCATTCAACATTCGATGGTTTGCATCGCTGAATTAAGGAGAACGAAAGAAAATGACGAGTGATTCAAAAATGAAAGCAGGTAAAACCAGAACAATAACCCGACTATGCGATCGAATGATATCAATTGAATATAGTTTCAATGTCATCTACTAGATCTCCCATCTCATCAGGGCCAACAAATGCAGGAACACACAATTCATCAATGTCACAAAGAAGCTGGAGGCACTGCTTGTATTTCCGAATGATTCGGGCCCGGCGAGTGGGTGAAATTGAATGCCAATGTCATTTGCCTCGATTTGGGATATCTAAAAGGATGGAATTGAGAGGCCAGCTGGCGGTGAATCAAAATGGAGTTTGGAAGGCAATATGATTAATTCGGGGAAAAAAGAGGTGCGCCACCAGGAAAAGAGGAGTGCCTGATGCGGAGTGCAGGGTGGGCCAGGGGAGTGCTGATGGTGATGGAGGAGCAGGGATTGAAATTGAGGGGCACAAATCCGGGCCAAAGAGTGCCGACAAGGTTCAAGGAGCGCCTATCCTGGCCAAGGAGCTCCGATGGGGATTGAGGAGCGCCTGTCCAGCGGAGCAGCCCATCCATGTTGCGCAGCGCCAAACCAGGAGGGAGGTAAAGAGTCTGGAATGCAATTGAAGACAGGATTGAGGAGCGCCCAGCCTAGAGGAGGAGTGCCGACAGAGAAGGTGGTATGGAGCGGTGAACGAAACATCGAAGTGGCAATCCATACTGAGGAGCGGCGACGGGGATTGAGGAGCACCTATTATTGCGGAGGAGCACCATTTGGGGGGGGGGGGGGGGGTATTAAGCAGCCCACTATGTTTAATTGATGAGTGCAGTGGCTTCTGCAGTAATACAATCTATAAC
>Ga0307515_10007228_pt1 | contig 21993 bp, 8 predicted proteins | sample 17_EM_MG_FD_194513 | JGI IMG/M metagenome (GOLD analysis project Ga0307515, IMG submission 194513) | Populus trichocarpa ectomycorrhiza microbial communities from riparian zone in the Pacific Northwest, United States - 17_EM | ecosystem: Host-associated > Plants > Roots > Unclassified | place...
AATTTTTTTTTATTTAGTTATCGAACTTTCATGACACGGATTCCGGGTTTGACGGGTTAACCCGGCTAATTCTGGGTTAACCCGTAAATTTTTTCCTATTCAGTTATCAAACTTTCATGACACGAATCTCAGGTTTGACGGGTTAACCTAGTTAATTCAGTTTTTTTTTCTTTTTCTTCATTAGTTTTTTTCTTCATTTAGGCTTTTTTTTTCTTTTAAAATAATATTTTTTTTGTTTAGTATTTGTTTTTTGCTTTTTTCTTTTTTTTTTCTTTTTAATAATTTTTTTAAAATTTATTTTGTTAATATTAAATTTTTTTCTATTTAGTTATCAAACTTTTATAACACAGATCTCAGATTTGACGGGTTAACCCAGTTAATTCAGATTTTTTTTCTTTTTCTTCATTAGTTTTTTTCTTCCTGTAGGTTTTTTTCCTTTGTTTTTTTTCTTTCTAATTAATCTTTTTTTTTGTTTAATTTAGTTCATTAATATTGATTTTTTTATTTAGTTATCACACTCTCATGACACGAATCCCAGGTTTAACGGGTTAACCTGATTTGGTGGGTTAACCCAGTTGATTCAAATTTTTTTTCTTTTTCTTCATTAGTTTTTTTCTTCTAATTTCATCTTTTAATATTATAATTAACCCACAGTGAAAAGGTTGGGCAAATTTTTTTTGTTTCTTTTTTGTTTCTTTTTAATGAAATTTTTTTTTAGTTTGTTAATGTTGAATTTTTTCTATTTAGTTATCAAACTTTCATGACACAGATTCCGGGTTTGACGGGTTAACCCAGATTTTTTTTTATGGTTTTTCTTTATAATTAATTTTTTCGTTTAATTTAGTTTGTTAATGTTAATTTTTTTTCTATTTAGTTATCAAACTTTCATGACACGGATCCCGGGTTTGACGGGTTAACCCGTAAATTTTTTTTTCCTATTCAGTTATCAAACTTTCATGACACGAATCTCAGGTTTGACTGGTTAACCTGGTTTGAAGGGTTAACCCAGTTAATTCAGATTTTTTTTTCTATTTCTTCATTAGTTTTTTTTCTTCATGTAGGCTTTTTTTTTTCTTTGTAACCTAATTTGGTTGGTCAACCCAGTTGATTCAGATTTTTTTTCTTTTTCTTCTTTGGTTTTTTTCTTCCAATTTCATCTTTAAATATTGTAATTAACTATAACTAAAAGGCATCAACCTTTTTTCTTTCAATTTCATGACACGAATCCCGAGTTTGACAGGTTAAACCAGTTGATTCAGATTTTTTTTCTTTTTCTTAAGTAGTTTTTTTCTTTGAATTTCATCTTTTAATATCGATTTTATTAAGAATTAAACTTTATGATTTGTTTTGTTTATTGTTCATTAGATTATTGTGATCTCATGAGATTATTTTACTGTACCTCTACTTGCAAAGCTCTATTTATCGGAATAATGCTTTGCTTTATTGTTTTTTTCTTTTCAATTAATTTTTTTTTAATTTCATTCTGTAATATTAAATTTTTTTCTTTTTAATTATCACACTTTTATAACACGACCTTGCAGCCAAACCCATACCCAAGGCTCCGGGTTTGATGTTGCAACCAAATTCACTTAAACTTGGGTTATGCAAGTTTAATATTATTATTAATATTATAAATATAACTTCTAGGTCAGGCGTAAAAGACTAACTCAATGCTCTTAGGTATAGCTTTGCAGAAAGACCTAACACTCTTAGATCTTAACTTTTTTTATATATTTTTTATGTAAAACAAATTGACCCCGCAGCGTAGCGCGGGCCGCGTTTCTAATATATACTAAAGGGCTTCAAATCCCACATTAATAAAATAAAATATTCTTCTAGTATTTATATAATGAATTTTGAAAATGGTTAATAACCAACCAAAAAAATTTGAAAAAAAGGGTTTCTGGCTAGGAGAAAAAACACTTTTGAAAAAAAAAAACCAGTCTCTAACGAGTTTTGTCAGGTTGTCCGGGTCACGAGTCAACCAAGTTTGACCCTTTTTTTGCTATTGCTGGTCTTTCACCTTACCCGGATCGATCCATCCACTGGGTCGACCGGTTTGCAGGTCGACCTGCCAGGTCGGTCCAGGTTTAATAACTATGGTCCAAGTTAAATGAAAGGAAAACGACATATATTATCGTTCCTTACTAGCATGATTCTTCTTTCTTCTCCTTCTTGAGGTTCATCCTTCAATTAAATTATTAATAAAAAAAATAACCAAAATTACAAAAAAAAATAAAAAACTAGCAAAAAGAAAAAAAAAATGCAATCTTTGTTGTGAGTTCAATGAAGTTAAACAAGATGTTATGAAGCTCAAAAAAACTTCACCGATAAAAGGACCCTCTAGTGCAAAAATTAGTTTAGGATTTTTCAGATAGATTTTATATAAGAAAAGTGATAAAGAGAGTTAGATGTTTTTCTTATGTTTTGAGATGAGAAAAAAATCCATTTTCTCCTATAAACTTTATATATAGCTTATTTTAGAAAAAAATCTAAAGCTATTTACCTGGTAAGGTGGCAATTCTATTACATAGCTTATAGCTTATATCAAGCATAGTTTACTCATGTTACCTATAGCAGGTGGCAATTCCAGCTAAAGTGTAGATGAAGTTATAGTATATATAAATAGATATTCCCATAAAAATAGATGGGTGATAAAAATAAGGGGGGAATGGATGAGAGAGAAAATGTGATGGGTCGCAAAGATCGAGCCCTATCAAGCTTGGTTAATTGAGTTTAATTTGGATACTAACAGTTTCAAGGGAAATTTACTGAAGAAAAATAATTCAACTTAAACAAAAAAAATTCTAAGTTGGGTAGGAATGACTTCAGAGCTCGGTTAGGACCAAACTACAAGCGTAGGTCAGTTAGATCGTGCTACAAGTATAGGTCGATCGGACCAAGCTACTATTTAGTTTGGTTTGATCCATGCTGAGAAATTTAACTTGTAGAAAGTTTTATTTTTTGAAAAAAAAATAATCAGGATAGATAATCCATATAGATATATAGATATTATAAGGAAGAAAATTACAAAACATTAACTTGGAGAAAATGACCAAAAGAAATGAACTTTGGAGAAAATAATATGGAGATATGAAGATTAACTTGGAGAAATAAGATTTCATTGTTAAAATTCTAGTTCGAAAGCTAAAGGCAATAGAAAATATACATAAAAGTAATTCTGGATATATATAGGAGATGTAAAATTATTAGAGATACAAGAGTCATTTTATACAAAGCTAACTGAAGATGTAAGAGATTCAAATATCTAGCTTGATTGCATCAATTTCATGAGGATTCAACAAAAACACATCTTTAAATTGTCTGAATGTCATGCATGGGGAAGTATTTTTCCTTCTTTATCCTATAGATGATATGTGTTAAACTTAATGACTCTAACCACCTTAAATAGACAATCCTATTAATTTTGGCACTAATTTTTCTCTTCCTTCAGAGTTGCATGTTGCCTCCAGTTTTCTCATTACCATGTCTCCCACTTTGAATCTTCTATATGCTATTCTTGCATTGTGGTACTAAATGACTCAATATTGAAATGTTTGGTTCTTAACTACCGCACTAAGTATGACTTCCTTAATCAAGTCCAAATATGCCCTTAGTTATTCATCATTGTTGTTGGTGGAGAAGTGTAATACTTTATAACTAGGGCATCCTATCTCTGCAGAGATTACAACCTTTGTGCTATAGGTTAGTAGGAATGGTGTTTCACTAGTGAAATTTTGTTGTGTAGTGAAGCTCATTCAATAAGATTTTGGTAGTTTAGCTCATTCACTATTAACTTTTTCTATCTTTTTTTTTCAACCCGTTCAACAAGATTTTGTTAGTGATTTTGTCTTGTCCATTTTTTTATGGGTGTGAGATCGAAGAGAATCAATGCTCAATCTTGAGCCTTTAACGTTAATTCCTTATCTTTTTGTTATTAAATTAGGTGCCATTACTAGTTATCAATATTCGGGGTCCATAAGAAGAAAATAACTTTGCAAGTGGTTATATCAGTTAGAGCCTCTACTTCTATCCATTTGGTGAAGTACTTAATTGCTACCAAAATGAACTATCTTTTTCCACAGGCTTTTGGAAATGGTCCCAATATATTCATTCTCTACTAAGAAAACAATAATGAAGAAGCAATGGTTTTTAGCTCCGTAGAAGGTTGGCAAGATACTGGAGTGAACTTTTGGCATTTGTCACATTTCTTTACCATATATGTGACATCTTTTAAAATAATATTCAAATAAAAGCTTCCATGTGTTGTTCTAGAAACTAAGGCCTTCGCTTCTATGTGGATCTCATTGAGTACATACTCACTCTTTTCTAACGATATACACTTTAACAATGGAGCAATGGTTGATCGTCTATATAATTCAACACCTTGAAGACAATACCTTAACGCTCTTGATGTTAGCCTGATCGCTTCAATCATGCTTGGTGGTAACTTCTAAGTGAGCAAGTATTGTTTAACTGGGGTTCTCCAATCTTCATCTGATGTGGTTGCCTATATAGTCGCCATCACCATACTAGTTTCTTCTTTAATGCTCAATTTTTCTAACACCTCAACCTAGATATAAGTTAGTAACTTCGTTATATTATGGTTGTGCATCTTAGAAAAGAGATCAGTTTTGTTGTTATCTTAATGAACGACTTTAAAGATAGAAATTTGTTTTCTTTTCTTTTCTTTTCTTTAAAATGACATGTAAAAGCATCTTATATTGGTAGTTTATCATGGAAGGCTTTTTTACCTTAAATAACTTTTGACATTGCAAAGCCATAAATTATGAGTCATTAAACACATAGAGTGGATATGCCTTCAGGCTATCTATTAGACTGAGGTCGACTAAAAGATCCTCGTGCTCAGCTATATTATTGGAGGATGGAAAGCTCAATCAGATTACATGCTCAAAAACTTGCTCTTTTAAGGCTAGTTAACATAAGTCCAACTCCACTCTTATTAATGTTTGATGTTTTATCAACATGTAACACCCATAGATCAATGGTGGAATTTGAGTCTACTATTATTCATTCGACCTCTTGTTGAGATAATTTAATGAGTGAGCATTTTATGATAAAATCAGCTAGAGCTTATCCTTTGATAGGTTGTCTAGGTCGATACTAGAGTCTAAACTTGCTCAACTCAATGACCCACTTGACTAGACACCTTGACAAGTCAGATTTATAAGAGTTTTCCTTATAGGCTAGTCAGTTAACACAATAATTCGGTACGTCTAGAAGTATGGTTTCAGTTTTTTTACAGCACTAATCAATGCAAAGGCTATATTTTCAATCTTCATATATCTTGTTTTTGTACCATAGAGCACCTTATTGGCATAATATACAATTTTTAGGACTCCTTCATCTTGTACCAATATTGCATTGATTGTTAAGTCTATAGCCCCTAAATAAAAAAAAAAGGTTATCTCATTCTCTAGGTTAGAAAAGAATCTTTAAGGAAGGATAAATAGAGCTTGAGCTCTTCAACAGTTGTTGGCACTCTAGAGTTTATTCAAAATTAGAGATATTTTTTTAGAGTTTTAAAGAATGGAAAATAACATTCCCTATAGGAAATGAACTTGTTGAAGGTTGCGATCTTTCTTGTTAGCCTTTAGATATCTTTTATAGACTGAGAAGAAGTTATGTTTATGATAACTTGTATCTTCTCATGATTGGGCTCAATCTTTCTGTTTCTAACCAAGAAACCCAAGAACGTTTCCCCCTTCATTGCAAAGAAACATTCGATAGGATTCAACTTCATCTAATATTGGTATAGAATGGAGAAGACCTCTTACAATTTATAGAGATGTTTCTTAAAAGTCATACTTTTGACTAATATATCATCAATATAGGCTTTTATATTTTAGCTTATTTGATTCTTGAAAACTTTATTCATCATTTGTTGCTATGTAGCTCTTATATTTTTCAAACCAAAAGACATGACTCGATAGCACAAGGTTCATTGATCAGTGATAAAAATGGTATTCTTTTTATCATCAAGGTGTATAAGAATCTAATGATATCCTAAATTAGTATATAGAGAACTCGGATACTCAAAACTAGCCATGATATCTACCAATTAGTTTATCTTTGATAATAGAAAGTTGTCTTTAAGACACATCTTGTTGAGGTCAGTGAAGTTGACACATATTCGTCACTTTCCATGTGGTTTTTTCATTATAACCATATTAGTGAGCAATTCTAGATATATTATTTCTCGAATAAAACTAATCTGTCTCAACTTATATGTCTCTTCTAAGATGGCTTATCATCTTTCTCCTCTATAATTTCTTTTTTTTTTAACATGAATGAAGGAGGGAATAATATCCGGCCAATAAAAAACCACCTTTAAGCTGATGCCAAACTTGTATGATGGCTTAAAATTTAAATTTTGTTTTTGGTTGTTAAGGATCTTTACCAAAGCTTTCTTTTGCTTAGGATAGGGTGGAACCAATCTTGGTTGAGGTATTTTCTTCTAAATGGAGGCTAACATTCTTCAATTCTTTTATAGCTTTTGTTCTTATCTTGGGTTTTTCTTTTTTGGGTAATATAAGGTACATACACAAAGTGTTATTCCCCTTTAGACACATTGTTATACACCTTCTAGAGATCAATTAGCTTTCCTTCACAATAGCCACTCCCTTGTATGTAGGGAATTTCATAGACAGATACCTATTGTTGATCATTATATTGATTTAATGAAAAAGAGGGTTACCAATGATAGCATTATAAGAGAGATTCATCTTAATCACCATAAATGTCTATTGAAAAGTGTGACACCTTGGGTAGGTTCTAATGATCATTAAAAGGTCTAAAACACACTTTATTAATACTTTTTCCCCTTTAAGTCCTATAAAGAGGTCTTTATATAAGTTAATTTGGTTGAGTCCATACCCATTTGTATCATTGCATCTTCTAAAAGGATGTTTACATCGTTTCCATCAATTAGTATCTTGTACACATTGTAGTTGGATAAAATTATAAAGATCATCAGGGCATCTTCATCCTCATGAGTGAATACAATAGGCTTATGCCATGAATTCTTGACTCTTGACAACAATACCTGTTTTCTATAAGCTTTCCTATTTTCAATGGAATCTCCACCTAATAAATCTCCTCCTAAAATCAAATTGATTTTAGAGAGAATCATATAGGGAGCCTTAGGTTCTCCTCCTTGTTAATTTGGTTATTACTTCATGAACCATTGAAGATAGCCTTTATCTATGAGTTTCTCTATTTTTTTTTTAGAGTAAAGCACTCTTCAATGTCATATCCTTTGTCTTTATGAAATAAACAATACTTTCTTTGGTTTTGTTTACCCATATCTCTTTTTATTAGTGGTGGATATTAGATATAACCATTTCTCTTTATTATAATAAACACTTCAGCTCTAACGGTATTCAATGAAGTCATCATTAACTTTAAACATACTAGTCTATTTCATATAGGTACTCTAGGAGTACCCTTAAATGTTGGGTATCTTAAGAGGGACATTTATTATCCTGTTTAGAAGACATTTTCTTTCATATATAGCACGGGGGTCTCCTCTCTTCCCAAGTGGTGTCTTGGCTTTTCAAAGACCAAAACCACGATGTGGATAAACCAATGTCAACTAGGATACTACCTCTTGGGGGGCCTACCATGTGTAGATATGGGCACACATCATCGATTGGCACATCTAGATTTAATTCTCATAGATGGCGCCCATAATGATATGTGCCCACATCCGTACACGGTAGGCTCCCAAGAGGTATTATCCTAGTTGATATGAGTTCATCCACGTAATGGTTTTTGTCCTTGAAAATACACCTTTTATGAGAAAAAACGGTTAACCTCATCTCCCAAAAACAACATTATTCTAGCTTAGCTGGTAGAGCAACGTTTGTGGGTTTTATCTTTGTCTAGCCAAAACACCTCTTAAGGAGAGAAGAGATATTCATGCTATATAAGCGACTAAGGCCCCCGTTTCTTAACTAATGTGGGATAATGACATCATCATAGACCCCTGAGTGAAGGGCTTGGGTAGCACAACATGGCTTACGTTCCACAAACAACATCAATAATGATGTATGTCCACATCCACACATGATAATCCTTCTAAGAGGTATTGTCCTAACTTACATAGGTTCTGTCATGTAGTGGGTTTTATCCTTAAAAAGGAACCTCTTCTAGGAGATGAGTATTGAAGGATAAGCTAAATTTCCAAACAATCTAATATTGAAGGATAAAATTAAAATTAAAAAGAAAACAAAAAAGAAAATTGAGTTGTTTAAGAGTGAAATTGAAAAAAAAAACCAAAAAAAAAACACCACTCTAGATAATAATATTTTATGGATGTAACTATAGTGCTTTGTTAATTATCCAAATGTAGATTTTCTTTTTTCATGTTAAGGGTTATAGTATTTTCTTTTATGCACTAAGATTACACTCTCTTTTGGTATAATTAAATCATATATCAACTAATCCAAATGGTAAATTGTAAAGGGCAATGTTATACATGAAAAAAAAAAAGACAATTGACATATAAATTAAATGACTTTTTTTTTATAACTAATCATTCATAATTTATCATTTATCACTTAAAAGTAATTTTATTGAGTTTGAATTATAAAATTATTTAAATAACCAAACTTATTTAAGAGACTTTGATTGAGCATCAAGTTGATTCAATTTTTTTTTCCAGTTTAATCCAATCATGATAATTTTCAATCACCTAAACATAATAAAATCAAGGTTCATCCTGATAATATATACCCACATCCGCACATGGTAAGCCTCACAAAAGGTATTGTCTCAGTTGACATGGGTTCACCCACGTAGTAGGTTTTGTCTTTGAAAAGACAAAACTTTTTTGTCAAATGGGCATGAAAAGGGACACCACTCTCAATCACTTATAAAACTCCACTTTTTGCAACTGCTCTATGCCAATACGTTTTCCATAAAATGATAGTTGAAATAACATTAAGGTAATGCTTAGTTACTGTCCCGGGATAAAAGAGACAAAGATAATGGAGAAAGAAATGTGTTTGGTTGAAGAAAGAGAGACATAGACATGAAAATAAATTTGTCTCTAGGATAATTTTGGAGTGAATTTCTGTACTTTCAAAATATAAGGTATAAAGGGGATATGTCTTCATAGACAATATTTATTATTTTTTACTCTTAAAATATCCTTATAAAAAACGCTTAGTTTTGAATTGTTCAACTAAGACATGTAATGATAAAAACTATTATTATCATAGTTTTAAAACCTAACTCAGGAGTCAATCCAGCAAAAAGCTTAAGTCGCTGGTCAAGGCTCATGTTACGATTCAGGTTGACCCGTATTGAGCCGAGTCAGCGTAAGAATAAAAATGGTTTTTATCATAGTTTTAAAACTTGATTCGAAGGTCGATCCAAGGTAGTTACAAATTAGAAGGGTCAATATAAGGATAAAAGTTGTTATTATCATAATCTTAAAACCCGACTTGGGGTCAACCAAGGTAAAGCCTAGGTCACGGGTGAGAGAAGGTCAACACGAATTAACTCGAGTTAACATATAGATAAAAATTATTGTTATCATAGTTTTAAAACTCAACTCGGGAGTTGACCTAAGACAAGATTCAGGTCACGGGTTGGAAAGGTCAAACTGACTGACCCATTTTTTTTAAAATAATAACATAACAGCCTTGTTTTGATCAATTTGTTTTTTTCAAAAAAATTAACAGGTTTCTGACTTGTGTTTAATCTTGGATTATCTTAGGTTTTTTACCGAGTCAAATTGAGTCAATCATTCCTCTATTTTTTTCTTAAACTTGGGCCAATTCAGACCCCGAGTTAACCTGTTATGTTAGTCTTGGTCTTATAATTAAAATTAATTATAATATTATTAATTTCAACATTCAATATAAACTAAAGTAAAATAAAATAAAACAAATTATTTTTTAAATATATAAGTTTGACATAAAATAATTTTTTTTATATTTTATTATTTTATCCACCATAACCAAATAAGATATAAAAACAATTATTTTATCTTATACATCATTACCAAACACAAATTTGTGTTTGTCTTTACTGTCCCGAAAATAACCAAACATTTATATTATATAAAGATCTCATTTCTCCAATTTAAAATTAGGGACAGTTGCCGTATGGCTATCTAACATTGTTTAACCCAGAGATCCAGTTCTCTTTCAACAAATCAAGGGAAAGGTAAGGAAAAAAACAAAAACAAGACAAAAACGTGTATTCTGAGTCACTACAAGCAAAATTTTCTTTACAGAGGGTGGCATACAGGATCACCATCTGACTAGTGAGATTATACGTATCCCATTTGTTTAATATAGGAGTTGGTTCTTGGATATAATTGTGCCGGCTGCTTCATCTTCTTTCACAATCTGGAGGCTAGCGTGCTGAACAACTTTGAAGTGAATTTCAAATTTGTACATGCACATTTCGAAAATGTTAGCAGAACCATCAACGGGGAGTGAATGCTAGGATATAATGGCAACACGGTTGACATCTAGAGCACCCCCCTCGTTCGTTTTCCCTTTTTGGTTGCGTTTATTCTGTTTCTGTCTGAGTCTCATTTGATCTCTGATACTCTTCTCCCATTCTTTTTTGTTTCTCTGGTATAGCAGCATTGCAGCACGGGCATCCTCTATCTAATCAAAATTCATATCGACAATCAGATTGTCAATCAAGGTTCATAGAGGGAATTCAAGGATTCAATTGATATATCAATACTCTGTGGTGTCCTAAAATGCTGGTGCAATCTAGTCCATCAGCAAAGAATTTAGAGAACACATCCCACCCAGTGATTCCCCACAGAATCTAATGCAAACTCAGAAATAAATTAATAAACCCATTAACCAATTTGGGAAGTCAGTCAAAAAATACATGCATGCTTAAACTGTGAAGAACATCAATTCATTATGAACATCACTCCAATTATTATGTAAGTAATTCAAACAATATCTGGGACTCATTGGTCCTGAGACCAGTGGTCATATTTGAAGACCCAAAATCAATAGCCTCACTCCGATATAGAACTATTTTTTATACAATCTATGCAAACTTGCAAATATACTTAACATGTGACTAAAATATGATGTGATCTCCAATACAAAGTTGAAGAACTTACAGGGCAGTGTTCTCCACTCTGGATCTTAGCACCAAGAAACTCAGCTGCAAGATGCCGGAGTGCCTTCCTGCGTCGTCCCCTGCTTTCACAATCACCCATGTTATTATGGTCATCTTGGCATGTAGAATAATAATAATGGCAATTAAAAATTCATTCATTATATATAAGGATAGGTACTTGAGAAATGGTTGATATTCTGATGTATCCCGCAAGTCCTTCTTGGGATGACCCAACAGCAATGCCTTTTTTGTTTTCAAAAATAAAAGAAAGAAAAAATTCAATCCATATTTGTAGATTCACCGTATATGTAAAACACATAAGAAACCAGATGTGCTAAACCTTAAGATCATTGGACAAGGCATGACCCACAAGAATCCTTCCTTTGATCAACACTGCTACTTTCTTCTGAGCGGTTGAAAAATCCCTTGCTGCAAACAACATCAAAGCATTCTATAACTGTCGGAGTAACTTTAAATTATTGTCTTTCTTCTTCTTGTATCCTAATAACTTACATTATTTTGGTGTTATAGAAAAACTTCTACTATGTATAAATATCGCATGCCTTATAAATACACCAAATAATTAAATTCAAAATCCATGTCATCTTCCTAATTATATGACCTAAAACAAACAATCATTTAGGCCCTATTTGTTTGCTGGAAAGTAGTTTTCTTTTGGAAAGTGGATTTCTAAAAAGTGGATTATTTTTCGATATTTGGTAATGTATTGAAAACTGAGTTGGAAAGCACTTTCCAATATTTGGCTAAATCATGGAAAATAAACTGGAAAAAAACTTACCAATGTTTTAGTTTTTTTTCAAGTTTATTAAAATAATAGGGACCTAATCTGACAGATAAAAAAGTTGGAGAATGAAATTTAAAAAAATCTAATTTTATAAATAAATAAAACAAATATCAATCAAAAGAATGGAGACCAAATCTAACACAAAAAAGTTGAAAGATGATGAAAAAAAATAATCTAATTTTATAAATTATTCCAAATAAAATAAATAACAATAAAAAAAATATGGATCAAATTTGATAAATAAAAAATATCAATTAAGGATAAGAGAAAAAAATAACAATCAAAAGAATGAAGACCAAATTGATATAAAAATCAAACTAAATCAAATTCTAAGAGATGAAATTGAAGAAAAAAATAATAAAAAAGGGATTTAAAACAAAATATATAGCAATCAAAAGATTGAGGACTAAATTTGATATAATCAACAAATAACAAAATACTTTTTAATTTCTTGCAAATTCTAGAAAGTGTTTTCCTCCCAAAATAAATAGAAAACACTTTCCTGGAAACCAAGCCAAGTTTTCTTTTGACTAGAAAGTGTTTTCGTTTTGTATTGACCAACTTTTATAATAGTAAATAAACACATGAAAATTTAAAAAGTAGTTTCCAGAAAACCACTTTCCATGAAACAAATGGGGACATTAGCAATGCTCAAGTGGAAAATTGAAAAGTTACTATGTTCAATAATCTTCTAACTTGTTGACAGATTTCCTTTCTCATAGAAATTCAAAGAAAATAGTTTAGAACAACCATTCCACATAATAAGGTGGTAAATCCATATATGTTAGAATGATTTCAACGTTGAAAACTGTCACATTAGCACTTCTCAATGCTATAATTGTTCACTTTGTTTGCAATAGACATTGATTTCGCACTTCATGGAGAGAAAGGAGGCATCATTCAAGTTGCATGTTCAAGAAGCAGGTTCAATCTGTTTTAATGGAAAGGAGATATTTGCAGGGATGAAAAATGAAAAAAGTATTATATTTTAAGGCTTTACATATCTTGATGGACACTGTACCATCAAACTTAAGAGAAAAAAAAAAGTTTATCAACTATCCAGAGTTCATTTTAGGTGATTAATAAAGCATCTCCAAAAATGCTTGGAACAATCTTTTTCAGGGAACTCAGTTGAAACAATTCCTATAAAAAAAATTAAGGAAAAAAAAAGGAGCTCCAGCCAAAAACAAAAGAAGTTTCATCCAATCTGTGAGTAACAAATCACATGCATATCAAAAAGATAGCAGAAAGAGAATAGACAATACCAACCTTTCCTTAAGTCCCGGGGTCGAATGCCACTAATTTGTGTACGGAAGTCAGCAACACGTTCTACTGGACGAACAAACTCATCATACAAAACATTTCCCCATTGATTGACCTGGCATGCAGTGGAATAATGTTACTTCTACTCACAACCTTAGAAATGTATAATATAACAATAAAATCAATATAAAGTAGTCTTAAAAGTTCCAACAGAACTGACAATGTCTAATTTCTCCAGAATAAAGTATCACTGAACATCACTTTTCACCCTACACATCTTAAAACATGCATCCATGAATACGTCAGTGAGGCTGGTAAGCACAAAAAGGTGACATGTCATTCACTTATTTGAATTTAGACTCCCTGAATTGTTGTAAGGAACACCATGAAAATAATAGGTGAGAAGATGTTGAATTCCCTGAGGTGTAAATAAAGTATTTTGTTTGGCTTAGCAGTGTCTAACTCACACAAGATCTAAGATCAAGTCTTAGGATTTGAAGAAGTTTTGTGGGACATTGATGGCTGCCTATGGAGAACTCTGCAGTGCCAAAAGGAAAAAAACTAAACGATACTGGGTCCTACTAGATTGCCAATAAACAGGAAAGGTCAGTTAAGGTCGATCAATTGATATTAAAAGATACTGCCTTCTAGAAAAGATAAAATAGAAATTGTAGCCTAAACAAGGAATTCATGAACAAATCAGTGTTGATTTTTTATTATAAACAATGTGGCATTTGATATGTGAAAATCCCCACTGCGATTTCAAGTTTTGCAAGTATTTAGAGTTTTCCTAACGATCTTAGTGATGTATACAAGTAACCTCTAGGGGAAAAAATGTATAAAAAGAGGCCAGAAAGGGAATTGATGGATACCAAAGTGACCCGTCCAAGAGCGCTTCTGTTTCCTTGACCAACACCAACCATTTCGCAATCCATGGCTATTGCATCTGTAACGCTGTGGTAATTGATTAGTTAAGTAAGACATGTGACATGAGAAAATCAATGGGAATTATGGTAATGAGCCATGATAAATAGAGATTCTTTGTTGTGTGAATTGCATAATAGAAGCCCATAACATTGATTACGGAAATGACAGTACATTGATTAATATCCATGTTATGATGTCAGAAATTAATATATCATGTCCACTAGCCACTAGAAGCATAAAAGAGATGTAAATTGATTAGTTAGCTTTCACAAGGAGAAGGTCAGAGGCAAGAATTTTATTTTACAAAGTAAACAAGGGGTGATCAGCAACTCAGGAGCATATAGAACAATAATAAATTGTGATTCAAAAGATGCTGAACAATGTGTAAGCCACACTTACAAGTTCTGATTGAGTTTTTTTAAGATGATATATTCACATACTATAGCATGTCATGCAATACAATGGTGTCACAAAAAAGCACCTGAAGTCATCATTGGTTGGAATGAGAGGATTTATCTGAGATTTGTCAGACTCTGCATCAGGTCTTTCTTTACGTTTCCCTGTTAGAAGAATAGTCTCAGCCAAATAATGATAGGAAGTGAAATGAAGGCATCATTGATGCATAATCAAAGTACTTTTCTTGCTTATGAAAGGTAAACATCATTCAGATGCATTTGCATCTAAAATAAGAGAGCATGAGAAATCAAAGAAAAAAAAAGATAAAGGAGAACAAGAACAGCCCTTAACTAGCATATGCCAACCATTGTCCTGGGTTCTTGAAGGAAAGTGTTTTCATTTGTTCATGTTATTAAATAAGAGAAACAGTTTCAAAGTGCTGAGCAAACAACATTTGAATTCTAGAATTCTTCCCCTTTCTTGAACAATTGACCATTTAAACACATTGAAAAGGTGAAAGAGTCGAAAGTTAACATAGAAGCGTGCAGAATGAAAAAGTACTCAACTTGCAAAAGTACAAACATGGTCAAGCAATCTCCAACTACTAACAATCTTTAAACCAAAAAATATATATGAACAAGGGAAAAATATGATTAGAAACAGACAGATACTTTGCTCTTAAAACAAAAAAGCAAACTGAATTTGTGGCTCTTGCAACCACAAGTTAACTTACAGGAAACCTAAAAAACATGAAACAGTACTATTTTGATACTGACACCATATAACTAGCCAATAGCATGGTAAACTCAAAGTTTACTCCCAAAATACCAACCAAGCAGTGAGCAAGAAAATTTATAAGGAAACCTGTAAATTGAAAGTGCATTCAACCAATAAAAGAATATAACCTGTTTTCATTAAATAATAACAATAAAGTAGTTCAGCTATGCAAAACAAGAAGTAGACAAGACAACAATTTGCATTACCTAAAATAGAATCTTGGGTCTCTGTATTTGATGTTTTTGGACGCCTAGAGCCATGAATTTGTAGCGTCTGCATAAACCAGGAGATTCTGTAAGCATGGAATAAAATCAAGAACATGTGCAGTAGTAAATACACAAAAGCAGGTGTATGGGATAGAGAGAGATAGATAGATAGAAGAGAAGGATAACTTGTTGGAGCTGAGCCCAGTTGGGGTTGATTGGTAACTTTTGCTTCTTCTTGGGGTTTTTCTTCTTCTGCTCTTCGCTTCCCATCTTCTTCTTCTTCTTCAGTTTCTGCACACAACACCACAAATAGGTTTTTCTACGACGAGACTACACAGCATCTGTATGTGAGTAATGTCTGTCTCTTCGTACACGATGTCGTTTAGAACGACCAGATAGCATCGCTGGAAACCCTGTCGTTTGCATCAATGCCTGAAGATGTGGGGCGTTCTTGCAAAACTGCAAAATTTCTCATTGGGTTTTACCCAATTACCCTTTTTTTTTAAATTAAAGCCTTGTGCTTCTTTTTGTATTGATTGAGTCACATTCTTTATTTTATTCTACAAAAGCTGAGGATGTTTTTGTGTTTAAAAAGAATATTTAAAAAAAATTTATTTTAAATCAATTTTTTTTATAATTTTAAATTATTTTAATATATTTCAAAAATAAATTTTAAAAAATAAAAAATATTATTTAATTTTATATATTTTCAAATAAAAAATATTTTAAAAAATAATCTCTCTATAATTTTAAATACTAAAACCCTTTTTCATAACTTAAAATGTTTTATATGAAAATTTTTTATTATTATATTAAAATTGGATTCTTGAAATCTTTTTTTTATAGGACCACAATAACTCTTATTTTTTAAATTTTTTTCTTTTGAGTGAAAACTAAACGATTAGAATAAGGTATATTAATTAAGAATAAATAATTAAACTAATATAGTTTATGAATATAAATTAAATTTCAAGTATTTATTATTTATTTAATTGAATAATTTAATAAATGAAAGAATTATTATAATAGAAATGTGCATGTAGACATTAGAATTAACCACCTTATAACTAAGGCACCTTTATACAATAAAAATAAAATAAAAGAGCAAATCAATCAATATAAAAAAGAAGAGTTTGAGGTTCTAATTTCTAAAAAAAAAAACTAGAAGAATACAAGAACCAAATAATAGTAAAACCCAATTTCTCTTCTTTTTTTTTTCTTGTTTAAAAATGAATAAATAAACCATGTTAAAAATGAATAAATAAACCATGGCAACAGATCATCGAATGTATTTGATTTTTTAATTTTTTTAAAGAAAATTATTGTATCACCTCATGAAAAATCACATTATAATAAATAAATGCAAAGAATCTCACCTATCCAATAAATTTATTTTTTTCAAGTCATATTTAAAATGTTATTGACAGTGATATGTATTAATTAGTGAATTAATAGTGATTAGCATGGATATATGCATAATTAAATAAATCACCGAGATCTCTTTTATTTTTATAAATCATGCGCATAGCGTTGAAGTGTGTTAGTAATTGTTAAATTGAGTGACATCATGTGTGTTTTTTTATAAATAATATATTAATTGCCTAACTTACTTCACATACTATCACTACTTGATAAAGATTCATAGAAGGTTTGATCTTGGAGTTTGAAGTTTGTTTAGAATGGTCCAATAACCTCATATTGCAAAAAAAAAAATTTAATTTTTTTTGATAACCCGATATATCCGGGTCAGTTTACATGCACCATGACTAATCTTCGGGACTACTAAACACCCTGCAAGCCCAGTGGACAGGTAAGACACCGCGGGGGTGACAGACATGCACAGAGAGGATCAAACCCGGGTGCAGAGGAAGGGAACAATGTCCTTTCCTCGCTAGGCCACGATCTCAAGTGTATTGCAAATTTATTCTTGAACATAGAGGGAGAAGAGAGAAGGTAGGAGGGAGAGAAATTTATGGTTTTTGAGTGATTAGAAAAAAGAGATTAATTTTGAAAAAAAAAAACATTAGGTTTTTGAGTTTGATTAGAGCATATATTAGGTTTAAGATGGTTTTAAAATCTTTTTGGGATGATTCTAAGGTAGATTTTGGTAAAAAATAGTGTAGAAATGGGTTTGGAGGGCTGAAGGCAGTGCCACCCCACCAACTATTTTGGCAACAATATGGTCATAAAAAAACTGGCTTTTTTCCTTATATTTTCCCCTTTTTTCCTTGCTTATATTTTTCCATTATTTATTATTTTTTCAATATAAATTTTCTCCAAATAATTATTGATTATTTTTTATTCTTAATAAAACCTCTAAAAAAAATAATGATTATTTTCCATAATCTTAACTCATTTTTGTTTAGTTTGTATAAAATAGTAAAAAAAAAAATCATTAACATAACAAATAATGATTAGTTGTGGATTTGTTTTTACTAGGGGTGATTATTTTCGGTTCGGTTCGGTTTTTATCAAAAAATAATAATCAAACCGATTTTTTTTTTAAAAAAACCGAAACTCGTTCTAACTGACCGGTTTCGGTTCGGTTCGGTTTTTTAGGACAAAACCCGGTTCAAACCGGTTTGGCTCGGTTTTTTTCCGGTTTGGGTTCGGTTCGGTTCGGTTTGGTGTTTTTGGTTTTAGGCTTATAAAACCGAAACCAAACCAGTCGGTTTTTTTAAAATTTTAATCGGTTTTTTTTAACGATTCGATTTTTTCAGTTATTTTTTTTCGGTTTTCTCGGTTTTTTAGTTTTTTTTCTCATCCCTAGTTTTCACAATAATAAAGGTTTGATAGTTGAAGATTAGCATTAAAAAGAAGAGGAGTTATAAATAACAATGTTTTTGCTTCAAGATTATTTTTGTTTAGAATTCTCATTATCGATTTTAGTCGATCAAATAAAATAAATTGGAAAAATTGGATATTCCAATTGTTTCAACACGTTAGCTATTAATTTTCTTAAGCTAAAATACTAAAATAAAAAATAATTACACTTGCAGGTTGGAACTTAATAAAAAAATTAATTAAAAATAAATAAAAAATGCAATTCGAGTACGTGAAAAGTTTTGGGTGGTATACCAATTATTATCCAATATATTAATAAAAAGAATATCAAATAGCTTCAATCTAGCAACGTCTTCAAAACTAGAATATTCCTAAAGAATTAAAGAAAAATATATATTTAATACAAACACTTGAAAGATGCATGCATTATCAAACAAAAACCATTGAACAAACCTTACTTGTCAATCCTTTCTTAACTCAAATATATTCTTTTAAAGTAAGCAGTCAAGGATTCAAAACAAGAATATTTGGTCAAGAAATAATTTTTAGACTTATATTATCTCCTATGCTAATAGAAATAATTTTTTTTTTAAAGTAAGTAAATTTATAAAATCAATTTTTGTAATTCAGAAGAAGGAATACCTACACTTATTAAATCAAGAAGTATATTATTAAAAAACTAAAGAAGATATTAAACTTCCTCAAAATCAAGAAAAAGTCAAACATTTCAAGAATTATTTGAAAATAAGATTTTTTTTTTTCAATTTACCAAATGCCTTTTGGAATAGAAAACATCATATGGTCCTGTTACCCTATAAAAAAGGGACTCAATGAAATAAAAATCTCTATAAAAGCTAGACCTATTCAAATAAATCAAGAATTACTAAAATATCGCAAAACAAAAATCAATGAACTACTTAACAAAAGTTTAATTAGGATAAGTAAGTCTCATTGGTCTTGTGCCACTTTCTAAGCTCAAAACCAAGCTTAAATTGAACATGAAATTCCAAGGCACGTCATCAATTATAAACCACTCAGTATAGTTTTTCAAGTTTTTCAATAGATTAAACATCCTATTTCAAATAAAAACATATCTCATTAAAAAACTTCATAGCGCTTCAATACTTTCAAATTTTGATATGGAATTTGATTTCTGGAAAATTTAAATAAATAAAAAGGATCATTATAAAACAACTTTAATTGTCCCATTTGGACATTACAAATGGAATGTAATTCTATCCGGTCTCAAAAACATCCTTTTAGAATTTCAAAAGATCACGAATGATATTTTCAACCTTTATTCAAAATTCTCAACTGTCTACATAGATGATATCCTTGTGTTTTCAAAATCAATTAGTGAACATTTTAGTTATTTACAAAAAGAAATCAATATTATCAAACAAAATGAACTAGTTGTCTCACCTTAAAAAAAGCAAATTATATCAAACAAAAATTAGATTATTAGGATATGATATTTATCAAGGATCAATAACTTCAATTAGCATAGCAATTGAGCTTGTTGCTAAATTCTCTAATGAAATTAAGGATAAAACTCAACTTCAAAGGTTTATGAGATGTCTCAATTATGTTTTAGATTTCTTCTCAAATCTTAGAATAATCTGTCAACTCCTTTATAAGAGGCTCAAGAAAAATCCTCATACTTAGAGTCCTTAAATGACCAAAATCATCATGTCTCTCAAAAGTCATGTTAAAAGCATTTATTGTCTAGATATTCCATATCTTGAGGCTTTTTTTCATTGTAAAAATTGATGCCTCAGATATAGGTTATAGAGGGATCTTCAAACGAAAGTTCAAGATTATAAACAGGTTATCTAGTACCATTTTAGTATATGGTCGGGTCTTCAAACAAAATATTCAACTATTTAAAAAAGAGATTTTATTAATTGTTTTATGTATATCTTCTTTTAAAGATGATCCATTTCTTAAAAAAATTCTTTTAAGAATTGATTGTTAATCAATAAAATATGTCATTGAAAAGGATGTTCAAAATATTATTTCATAACAATTTTTTACCATATAGCAATCCATACTTTTAAATTTTGATTTTGAAATAGAATTTATAAAAGGTGAAACTAATTCTATTTTATATTTTCTATCTAGAGATTTTTTATAGGGTTCAAGATAAACACATCAATAAAACAAAAAAAAAACTAAATAGACATATAACATTACCCTTTCAAAACAAGTTCACTTAACCACAAATCCTCTTAATTCAACCTATGTGAGGCCTCCCTCTATGAGACCAACTTTTACCTTAACCAACCAGTTTTTATTCATGTCAAACTCCTCTAGTCCTACCTCTTCACTATCAAACTATTCTCAAGCTTTGCAAACCCCATATCCTTCATATTTTTCCTTTTCAATTCCAATTTTCCATAGAAAAAATGCAAATAACCAAGCATTTTTATGAATTCATCTTGATTGATACTAACTGAATTGAGATAACTCATAATCATAATACAAATAATTCTTCTAGAATTGCATATTCAAAAAATAAAGATTTTAATGGTTTTAACCTATCAATACTAGAGCCAAAGTGCTTATACCCAGAAAAGATCTTCTCAAAACTTTCAAACTTCTAGATTCAGTTATCTTGATTATCAATAAGCATGGTTCAATAATCCTTACCTAAAAAAATTGATAATTCTTGGTTTATTCATTTTGATAAAAACTATCCAAAGAATATTTCAATATGATTTTCAAATAGATGGTGGCAATACTTCTCTCCTACAAATTAAATTCTACCTCAAAAGACTTTAGAAGCTTTGAAACTATTTGCTTCAAAGAAACTTTTAAAATATGTTTCTACCTCTTTACACTTTATTTCTGTCTTTAGGGTCCCTTATATATATTATGTTAGGACTTCATGATAATGTATGACACGTATGAAGAAATTAACTACTGCCCATATCTCACAAGAGATATTAAGGTAAACTGGTGGCCTTAATTCAATGCAGACCAAGCCTACTCTCAAGTCGTTCAATCCTCGCTATAGTCTTCCCAAACTCAACCTGCACCATCATTGTCAACCTCGGCTCAATATACCTTCTTAACTTCAAAAAGCAAAATTTAAGCTCATCTTACATCTTCCAGCTCTAAATCTCAATACAAAAAAAAAAAAAAAACTGCAAGAAGCCCTGCCATAGATTTCAAGTTCATTTGATGAAGAAGATCATATGCTAGCCAACAAAGATCCAGATTATGGTCTCGATATGATAGGACAATTGTATAACCTTTAGACTCATCAATGCTCATTCGTATCAACAGTGACACCAGACAGTTCAATAATTTAGATTCCTCTATGACATCACCCATGATGTCAGCATCCACTTTTACAAACCGATAAAACCTTACAATAATTTTAAAAATCTTATCCTCAGATGACAACAACAATTTTTACTTGACAAACAACTGTTAATATCAACTTTAAAAACTTTCATATGCGGTGATTCCCTCTTCCAGTTTACAAATAATGTCTCTTTCAACAAATATCATCCATTACAATTTCATAATTCAAGCATGTTTCAAGTCTATGTGCTTAACTACAAATATGTAATGTTTTTTGTTTGTAGAGGAAAATGGTTTTTAGAATTGATTTCAGTTTTAGTTTTAGAGAATAATCATCTTTGTAGTTCTTTTAAACCATCCTATAATATATTTCCCTTTTTAACAAAAGATTTATGTTTT
>Ga0307515_10007229_pt1 | contig 21991 bp, 19 predicted proteins | sample 17_EM_MG_FD_194513 | JGI IMG/M metagenome (GOLD analysis project Ga0307515, IMG submission 194513) | Populus trichocarpa ectomycorrhiza microbial communities from riparian zone in the Pacific Northwest, United States - 17_EM | ecosystem: Host-associated > Plants > Roots > Unclassified | place...
TAAAAATCCATTTAAGTCTTATTAGCGTTTGCAAGGTCAATTATAGCTTTATTCTATATCTTTAGGTTAATATCTTCCTTATACTTCTTCGGGTAGGTTAACGCCATAGTATATATAGAATTAACGGGGTGTCGTACGTCGAAGGTAGGTAGGATTTTCGGTTTTATAGGATCTCGTAGGTTTGCTATTAAGAGGTAGGCAATTCAAGATATTGTTTAACGCGTTTTGGACGTCGTTTAACGCGTTTCGGACGTTAACTTAGGACCCTAGGTTTAGTAACACTTCTGACCTAAAGTACTCAACTAAATCTTTGTAAATGTCACGGCACTGACCTGACGCATACTGTTCTTACTGTTGGCTGGCCCACCACTAGCGCCTTGGCGGCTGGCCCTACTATTTGTATACGATACCCCCTTTTACCTTCTTTTCTTCTTTATAGCATAACGTAGTTATTTAGTCTACTTCATTGCAGCACTGTGACAGTTTGTGCTATTATTAATTGCGCCCCGTCGCGATTACTGATTCCCCGTATCCCAGTTATCTCCGCCCCAGAACAATTGCGACCTGCGCGCGCAGCCAACGCGTCCATACGCCATAATCTAGTATAGTCCTAGAATAATCCTTAGTTTTTTTTTAGCGCCAAAGACCACCTAAATAGGCGACATTAATGACGCCGAAATAGCCGAAACCTAGAACCCCCGCGAAGTTTTTGTAGACTTCTTTATATAGACACACCCTAATATCGCATAGACAATCCGCCGCTCCCTACTGTACCCTAAGACCTTTAAGGCCGATAAAGCTTACTATACCCTTATTGACTATACTAATAAGTTCCTCAGCAACATTAAAGTGGGACTATAGTTTATGTATAACATAAATACCGCTAATAAGAAAGCCAACGAAAGCCTTAATGCCCTTATTACTTCCTAGATAGGAACTATTAACTCCTAGGCAGAGACTATCGCCGTTCTAAAATAATTAACCCCTATAATAACGGTAGTAACCTAGTAAAAAAAACGGAAGTCTAAAGACCCGCTAATATTTAGCGGAAAAGGTACTTTATTAGAATGATAAGCTAACTTTAAGACCTAGCATATTAAGATTAAAGGAGTCTTTAACCGTAACTAGGACTACTTTAATATAGTCTAATCTCAGATCCTTTATATCTCGGATATGCTAAAAGGTAAGGCCTATAAGTTTATTAAGTAGGGCCTGGAGCTTATATATAAGAACCTAAACAATATATCTATATAGAAATAGCCCGCTAAGGAAAATATGCTTAAAGAGCTTGCTGCCTACTATAAGGTTATTAATATAACCCAGGTCGCAAAAAATAAGCTTAACTATTTCCCCTAGGGCGAGCGTAATTACTAGTCCTGGAAGGGAGAGCTTAATAAGTTAATAGTCCGCGCTAGGAAGACAGACGAATAGAAGGTAGACCTACTCCGGAAGTTTATCTCTCTAAAGATGGAAGAGCTAGTACTTAGACTTGACCATAAAATTAATAATAGCAACTATACAGGTTAGAGTAAGCAGATGGATGTGTTCGCTAAGAACCTTATAAACTATACACACTAAGCCAACCTTAAGAACACTAACCACCGCCTACCTATTTAAGCCCCTGCCCCTACGCTGACCCTAACCTTAGTAGCAACTAGAGAACCTATAGACCTTAATAAAATCTTAGATATGGAGCGTAAGCGCCGCTTTAATAATAGACTGTGCCTTACCTGTGGCCTGCCTGGCCACTAAAAGGATGTTTATAACCCCACCATGACAGCAAACCTAGTCCTGATGCTAGCCCGTTAAATAACGTAAACTAATAACCGCGGACGTAGCAACTGTAGAGTCTATTATAGCCGCGGCAGACGACTCCCCCCCTTTAACCCTGCGGCTTAGTTACTCTAAATAATGCCCTATATGGAAGCCCAACCCGTTAATAACGCCTAGAATTGGCGACTCCGCGCTAGCAAATACGAACACGGCTATATTATTAGCAAGGTGCCGTCTTTCTATACCCTAACTAAGACTAATACTGCCAGCTAGACAGATACTGGATTGCCCCGCTAAGATAGCCCCGTACCCTAGTCGTTAAAAGGCAGACCCTTAGACTAAGTTGCGTTTAAGGGTCTAAACTATATAAGGAGGAAGACAAGAAGATTAGGTCCCTGTTACTAGACTAATTAGTCCTTTCTATTAGTAAGCTGCCACTTAATCTTAGATTAGTAAATAGTAATAAAAAATTAATCCTTGTTTAAACCCAACTCTCCTTATTACGTAACCTATGCCCCCAAGTTTTTATTAATATAGTAAGCCTAGTGGACTCCGGTAGTACTGCAATGGCATTTACTGACATGGAGTCTATTGTAAGAAAATATAACGTTATAATTAAGAAGCTATTGGCACCTAGGCCACTATACCTCGTAGATGGTATCCCGACTTCGCTTGTTATGGACTACTTTACCGCCCGAATATTAATTGGCCTCTATACTGAAGCTATGCTCTTTCTTATTACTAAACTCTTACCTACTACCCTAATTATCTTAGGTATGCCTTAGCTCTAGAAGTATAAGCCCCGCCCTAGTTTTAGGGAGCTTAAGATCCGCTTTAACTTAGACTACTACTTTAGGAACTATCTCCTATGGGGAACAGCTGACAGTAGTAGGGACGCCCTATGTAGATACTCGGCACTACTAAGCCTAGTGCCTAGAACCATATATAAAGCCCTAATAGTAGAAGATATTCCTAATGAAGGGGAACCTGTATAGCTGTAAAGTAACGAGATAGTAGAAAACTGGACTACTCTAGTACTTAAGACCGAAACGACGGGCTAGCTAGCCTTGCTGAGACTAAGGAAGAAGGTCCGCTTTGCGCCGCTACTACTAAGAATCTAATACTAACTTAGACACCCTTTAAACCCTAGCCGCCTAGCCTAATACCTGGAACTAAGCTATATGCTATATACGCACACTATAGCCCGCGTTATAGTAAGGACTAGCTATAGAACTACTAAAACCCGGATAATAGAAACCGCGCCACTATAACGCCTAACCTTGTACCTACTCCCCGCACGCCTTATATAAGGCCGCCGCCTAGGAACCGCTCCTAAGAGCTGACTAAGATAAGCTAGCCCCGCCGTAATATCGGGAGAAGACCAAATACGCCCTAATCTGGACAATATTATGAACGTACGCGCCGTAAATTTCGCCTAGTTTTATAAATAAAAAGGCGTAAAAGTAATGAGGATCTATATAGCAGAGCTGGTAGAATTAGTAGAATAAGAAGAACGGAAACAATTAATAGATAAACTCCCTATTAGACTGGTTGAAATACTAGACCTAATAGAGGAATCCTTTCGCCGCTTAGTTGATGGTAACTATATAATAGAAGAAGCCTATAAGGTCTTCCCTAGTCATTTTTACCGTTTCCTTAAGGAAAACCTCTAGACTATAAATACTAAGTTCCTTTGCCGCAAAGTTATAGATATAGACGTTAAAAAGTTTATAAAAGGCAAGCCCGCTCTAACTAGGGATAATATTATATAACGCCTTCTAAGGGACCACAGGCACTATATTGAGGGGTTTCTCCTAAAGAACGCCGACAAGCTCCTACTATATTGCCTATAGGACCATAAAATCAAAATCATGCTAGGAAAGCAGCCCCCGTACCATAAGAACCGCCCACTCTCCCCTACTAAGCTCTAATGCGTTAAGAAATGGATTAATGAGATGCTTAATAAAGGCTTTATCCGAGAATTAACGTCCCCCGCTATAGCCCTGCTCCTACTCACTGCTAAGCCAAGAGGAGGGGTGAAGATCTGCCACGACTATAGAGGACTTAATAACGTCACCGTTAAGAACCGATACCCGCTCCCGCTTATCTGGGAGACACTTAATACCCTATACAGCGCCAAATTCTATACTAAGCTTGATGTTATTACCGCGTTTAATAGGATCTATATTGCTGAGGGCTATAAATAGCTTATAGCATTTATTACCTGCTTTGGGCTCTATAAGATACTAGTAACCCCATTTGGCCTTTATAATGCCCCAGCTATATTTTAAAACTATATTAACTATATTCTTTACGACGCACTAGATGACTATTATATAGCATACCTTAATAATATCCTTATATTTTCTAAAACTTAAGCTAAGTATACTAGGCATGTTAAAGAGGTAATTTGCCGCCTTAGAGCTGCCGGCCTCTAAATTAATATTGGTAAGTTAGAGTTCTATATAATAAAGACAAAGTACCTTAGCTTAATTATCTTAATAGAAGGAATGAGTATAGACCCTAAAAAGGTCTAAGCCTTGTAAGTATAGGAGAACCCAACCTTAGTTAAAGAATTATAGCAGTTTCTTAGATTTGTAAACTTTTACCGTAGGTTTATCCAAAGTTATTTTGCTGTTACTATACCTATAATAAAACTTCTAAGAAAGGATATTAGATGGCTATAGGGACTAGAATAAGCTAAGTTATTTAAGGCCCTTAAGAGAGCCTTTACTTCAGCACCAGTACTAGTATACTACGACTATATAAAGAAAACAGTGGTAGAGATAGATGTATTAAATTAGGCTTCTGGCGGAGTCCTTTCCTAGTATAATAATAACGGTAAACTAAAACTGGTCGCATTCTTTTCTATAAAGTACTCTGCGCCGGAGTGTAACTATAAGATTTATAATAAAGAACTCTTAGCTATTGTTAAGGCTTTAAAGGAATGGCGTCCTAAGCTATAAGGGACCGAGGAGCTGTTTAAAATTATTACTAACTATAAGAACCTATAGACGTTTATAACTATTAAGCAGCTAAACTAATACTAAGTCCAGTAGGCAGAGTTCCTTTTACAGTTTAACTTTATAATTATATACAGACCTAGTAGTAAAGCTACGCTCCCTAATACCCTAAGCTGACTATTAAGAACGAAACCTAAGGACGCTAATAATAAACGCCTCCGCCACCGAGCCTAAGTTATTATACCGCCCTAGAAAGTTAACCCCACAATCTTAAAAGAATTACTATATAAGTCCCGCAACTCTAATAATGTGGAGTTTATAGCCGCTCTAGACCCTAAAATAGCCGAAAAGTTACTAAATAAGCTAATCTAGTTGGGATATTAGGAGAACAAACTTGTAAGAGATATAGTAGCGGCCCTGTGTAATTGGAAAGCTCACCATTAGCCAAAGAAGATTAGGAAATTACTTTGTTGCGATAAGTTAGAATATAGTATTATTAACGGACAGATCTACTTCCGCTAACGCCTCTTCGTCCCTAATGCCCTAGACCTCCGCCTAGAAGTTATCTATCGCTCTTATAGCAGCGGCCCCGCTAGTTACCCTGGCCGGGTTAAGACTCTTAACCTCTTAAACCGAATATACTAGTGGCCAGGAATCTCCCAGTTTATAGCTACCTTCGTTAAAAACTATGCCCTATGCTTTTGCACTAAGACCCCCTATTCTACCCCGCCTGGTTTCCTAAAGCTACTAAAACTACCTACTTACCCGTGGACTGATATTTCGATTAACTATATTATAACGCTGCCGGTATGCTAACGCTATAGTAAGGTATATGAACATATCCTTATTATTATGGACCGCCTAACTAAAATGTGATACCTTATTTTAGTAACAGGACTCTTAATAAAGGAGCTAGTTAATAGCTTTATTAATAATGTGTATAAGCTCCACGGTATACTAAGCACGATTATCTCTAATTGCGGCATATAATTTATTAGCGACTTCTGGCAACAACTAAGTAAACGCCTTAAGATAACCTTACGACTAAGCTTAGCCTAGTACCTAGAAACGGACGGCTAAACTAAAATTGTTAACGCTGCCGTAAATAAGTACCTCTATGCTTTTGTTAGCTTTATATAGGATAATTGGGTTAACTACTTACCGCTTACTAAGTTTGCTATAAATAACCAAGTTAACGAGAGTATAGGTATCTCCCCGTTTTTTGCTAACTATGGCTTTAACCCTCGCCTCGGAATTAAGCCTGCTGGCCCCCGCCTACTGACACTATTAGCATAAGTAAAGAAGGAGTTCTTCCGCGTAGACTCTGTGGCCAACCGCTTTAAGCGGATATTAACATAGCTTAAGGCCCTAGCCCGGATTTTACAGTAACGCTATAAAGATAATACTAATACCCGTAGGGATAAGAGCGCGTTATTCTACGAAGGTGATATAGTTATAGTTAGCTTAGAAAATATAAAGATAAATAGATCTAAGAAGAAATAGGATAATAAATAGGACGGCCTGTACCCCGTACTTGCAGTATACCAAGGGGTAGTTATAGTAGACCTTCTAGACTATATCCAAGTAAACAAATCCTTCTATATATCTAAGGTCCGCCTCTAGGCCGCTGAAGAGATCCCTGGCTAAGCAAATATTAATACTGTAGAGCGCTATAATATATAAGGACGAGTAATAGAGAGAGACAATAATGGCAATATAGAAGATAAATAGGAGTTTAAGAAAATCCTTAATATACACAATAAAGACCCCTAAGGCCTAACTTATAAGATTAAATGGAAATATTATAAGGACACAACCTGGCAGCCGGAAGAGGACCTAAAGGGTTATAAATAAGCTGTATAGCGCTTCTATAAGCAACACCCTGAGAAGCCAGGACCCCTAGACTGGGCATAAGATAAGAAAAAGTTACGCCGAGGTTGTGGCCGACCACCGTGTTAAAAATTTATGGTGGTTAAGATGTTATGGAACTTCAACCGCCGGTTAAAGTTATCTAATTAGTTAGAATTCTCGCTAAGAGCGCTACACGCCAACTTTATTTGTTAAGCCGACCAATTAGGATTTTTGATATTTTTGCAGTGAAAACAGGTAGTCCCGTATACTGCCTGTTTAAAGTTACTTGTTTGGTTTGGGGATTAAACCTTCTAGGAAGGGGAGTACTATTACGGCACTGACCTGACGCATACTGTTCCTACTATTGGCTGGCCCACCACTAGCGCCTTGGCGGCTGGCCCTACTATTTGTATATGATACCCCCTTTTACCTTCTTTTCTTCTTCATAGTATAATGTAGTTATTTAGTCTACTTTATTGCAGCACTGTGACAGTAAACGCGGTTGTTCTGCGTAATAGACGCAACTTGGTATCTCCTAGTACTTAGTAACACTTCTATTACTAGTTTTCCGCAAATCTAAGGTAGTATAGTATCGCTGGGATCTATTCCATATAAGCGCATATAGCACCCCTATACGAGACTATCTCTTCTATTGATAACCTTGCTGTTCTATAGTATAACAGTGAAGTTAACCACTAATTAGTGTTGGTATCACCAGGGATACCTATTTAAATAGGCTAGGATTGTAGTTAAACAGTCTGTGCTAGTTAATACGATGGTTGTTAGTTCTTGCTTGTTAATAGAAAGGGGAAGGGTAAGGAACTTAAGGTTCCTCACCACGCTAGTGCCGCGGCGACACGTGACAACTACGTGACTACACGTGATATTATCCCAACAGTTGGTATTAACAAAAAGGTAACAAAGATGCGCACACGGTATTGTGATAGAGTACCTCTGATTACGCGCGCACGGCTATATTTTGTATGTAAATTTGTTTGTTTTAGGCGTGACGGAAGTACCTCAGCACTTATGGCGATAATCGCCAAAATCAACCTCAACACCAGAATCTCTATCACCACCTTCTTCTTATTGCCCTAGGTGGTTATATGATTATATCTATATAATATAATCACAAACCTGATTGTGATTATGATTGGATTAGTTACATTATAATCATAATTAATGTAACTAACTAATTGATTATTGCCAACGCTACTTTCCTTGCCAGCCCACCTATAAGGCACTTCCACGCCAGATGCGGCTCCCTAGACGCGGATCGACATGGACTCTCCGTTAGACGTGGGCTCTCTCTCAGATCGAGGCTTGCGGCGGCTTATCCAAAGGCTTTCCATCAGCCATTCGTGTGGGTTAGGGGTGGTTTATTCTTCTGTGCGAAGGTTTATATTTTGATCCAAAGTTAGTTAAGTTAGTTAAGCTAGTTATGGTTTATAATACTTCTTATTCTGAAACTATTTCTATTACCATGCAACCGTTTCCGTAAAACTTAGTTATGTCCACTCTAAACACTAATCGGCTTTTTGAAAGAGCTTGCCGCAAATACTGAATACGTCGTTGCCCTTTCAGTTCCGCAGTTTTCATGACAGCGCCTGAGACCCAATCTGCCATATAGCGCAGTCATTGTAGTTAACACCTCCCTTCCAAGCCTTGTTACCTCCGGGACCCGAGACCGAGGGGCCTGGTCGAGACGGTAAGTTTCACACACATTCAGCAATATGAGTCAAAGGGTTTGTAACTTACAGCCATCTATAGCAATCATGAAGTTTTGCGTGCACTCTGTCAGACCCATGGCCTTGAAGTCAATTTTGAACTCTGCTCCCTGTGCGCAAGCTCCCTGGTTAGCGGTGATCACGACCGAGATCTTCTTGTTGCTATCACTAGTTTTGGAATTCGGGTCCACGAAAGAACCGGCGCCAAAGGACTGCAGAGACCACCCCCCGCTCTGGGTGAATTGCATGTTCTTGTCGATGAGATCCTGGCAGTATGAGGTGGCAGTATTAGACGCAGAGCCGTCGCCGTCCCGTGCGAAGGTGGTATCACCATCGCTGCATTTGGGTTTGTTGAGAGGCAGCTGGACGGGGGTTGATGTAGAGGTTGGTGGATTATCGTTTGCGGATGTGACTGTCGGGCATCCGACGGTCGCGGAGCCATCGACTGTAGTTTCAACGGTAAGATATCTCATATCATTGTCGCATGTGCAACTGGTGAAAACGCCTGTGGGGGAAATTTCGGTCTCGGTTTCTCTTGTTTAACACAGATTTAGTTCGGAGCCGAAAGGTGCTTAGAAAGAAGTCACTCACGTTATGAATCTGCAAGAAGTCGGTGGGCCCGTTACGACAGGCGTGCTAACAGATATGCTGATCGTTTGTGAGGGAAGCGTGTTGTACGCACATGGAGGAGTTGTCGACTCAATGGTCGAGTATATCCCCGTTTTGCCCGCGCTTGTGCAGACGCACCAGCTTTCAGGGTTGGCAGCAGGTTCGCCTTTGAAATTTTTGCCGTTCGTGTCAGCGAAGCAACTGGGTGGAGCCGTCGGGGCTGGGTTGGCAGCAGCTGATGCGAGGAGCTTCTGCTGCTCGTCCCAGTAATCCTTGTCGAAATAACTTTCATTGATTTCAAGGGCGTTTTCCAGGCAGGGGCAGCCGTTATTGGGTCCCTGCCGCTTGGTCAGCACATACGGTCAGAATACAACAGTCTGGGAAGGGCGCTCACAGTTGTACACTTCTTGTCTTCTCCCTTGCAATCAGTGTCGTCACATCCTATCTATGTGGTAGGTGAGTAGACATGCCGTAAAAACGGACGATGGCACTTACGGAGTTCTCATCTGTTGTTGCGGTAGGATTACACGCTAATAATGTCGACGAAGATGTCGACGAAGATGTCTCTTGAGTGGAAGTGGGGCCTACTTCACCTTGCTTGAACTTCAACTTTGCTGCTAGGTTTTGAGTCGACGATCCCATGACAACTGTTATTGCGGCCATGTAAAGGAGCAGTTTGTTCTGCTCTGCCTTGCTCTTGGCAATTTGCCATGCCTTGAGCAGAACGTCCGGGGCACTCTTGGATAGTTTTAACCCTAATTTTTCCCACTCGCCATTATTAATCATATCCAATACACCTCCAGGTTTCGAAGCTTCTGTTGCTGCATCAATCAAGCAGGTAAGAACTGGATAAATGGAATGTCAGCAGGTGTATTTTGTGGCATGTAATCCAATCGTCATCAGAGAAGAGACCTGAGAGAAATTACCTGTAAGAAGAGGATCATCTCGCTTCCGAATCTTTACTCCAGCATTGCATGTCTGGACTGCCGTCTTCACTGAACCCTCCAGTGAATCCACAAAGGCTTCAGGGAGCAGTACAGACACATCTCCAGGCGATAGGCTGTCCGCTGATGTGGTAGCCGTCTCAACGGAGAGTTGTACTGTGGAGGTAATAGTCGAAACCACATTATCTGTTGTGATGGTAGCAGTAAGAAGCGTCAAGTACTCAGTGTTGACTCCAATCCACTATCCACGATGTTATAATGACAGCCTGGATACGCCGTTTGACAGCTGCAAAGGGACTGACCTTTGTTGTACTACCTTCTTGCGTCAGATAGTTGGTGTGGGTTCCAATTGGACCTAAATACTCCTCCGCAGGTCCGATCCCTACTGTAACAGGATTGACACCGATCTGGCCAGATAAGGTAGGCACAATAGCGTTCTCATGTATACTTAAAGTAATTGTAGCAGCCTGCACTCTGACAAATAGAGTAAGATGAAGGAAGTATGATAAGAGGTACATCTGGACCTTATTGTTGGCTTCGGGATTTCAGATCGATACAGAAGAGGAGAAAAAAATTCGCATTCGAAGATTCGAACTTGATCTGTTTGAAGAGCTTGGTGAAAAAAGATTGCTATTGTAGATGCAGGAGGTGTGCTCATTCTTTTATATCTTGATGCGTACATTCAGTGCTGCCATCCGCCGTGTGCATGCCTTGTCTTAATCTTCTCGCCAGCGGCAACGACTATCTGTCCTATTGCACAGCCGGGATTCCGATGATAGGATGTAGTATTCTCCATCATCCTGAAGGACATTGTCTCTCCTTTCGAAAGTTTATCATCAGTTGGTTTCTGTCGACCTGGTGCCGATCACTACTATATTAGGGGTAGATCAAGGATGCTTATGACTCATCAATTTCATGTATATGTAGTCTCTTTTCTTCATAGATCAATCTACACAACGAGTTCTTCTTTCCTGACATCTGCGCACGGACTTCCGATCGACAGTTTCACTGACTAAGCAGTCACGATCCCTAGCACCACCGCCCTAGCAAGGTCTGGATTGAAAACACCAGCCGTGAAGCTCTAGAGTGTCCATCTCAAATTTCTTTTCAGAACATACGGTGTTGTGCTGCGCCTTCCATCCTATGGGATGTGATGTTGCGTGGCAATCGGAAATTGACGAAATTGGTTGAAGAACAGGCTACAGCGAAACATTGCGGCACCAAATTTCAAATCCGTAGCACTGTCATCCCACTGGAGGAAACAAGGCAGGATCTCTTTCAGAACAAAATGTGTTCTCAGACACGTAGCAAGAATGTTGCGGATACCGTGTCAGATGGTTTATACTTGTCTGGCCGGGAAGAGATATACTAACCTTAAAGTAGTGCCCAATTCCCAGTCAACTTTGACAGTTCATACCTCAACTGCTTTCCCTCTTTTCCTCGTCCTAGATTACATTTCACCCTTTTGTAACACTAGCAATGAAGTCTAGGCCAGTCGTTTTGTTGGCCTTAGCTACCTTGATACACATGGTCAGCTTCACGGAGGCGTGGTATATTGATCCTTCCTGCACTGGAAGTAAGAGCAACTTCTATTGCTTTGTATGCTTTTGCTAAAACATAGAAGGCCAGGTAAACTTTGTTAGGACCGCTTTCATCCAAGCTTTCACCCTTGCTCGTCTTGGAGATGTAGTCGTAAACGCACCGAGCCCTCCGCAAAGAGATCTAATGCACAAGCTCTTCGGCACCAACGACACCTTCACGGCACAGGCAGTAAACAGTATGTGACAGACCTCTTGCAATTGATTTTTCTCATACGCTGTGCCAATCTGCTAATATTGTTGAGTGATGCAGATGCCCTGGGAGGCGTCGCGGGGATTTCAACCCAGCACTGCAATGCTAACCAGCTTCAAAGAAATGACGTGGTAATGAGATGTATTTAAACTTGAAATGATTCCGCTAAGCTAATAACAAATACGGAGAATCTACTGTGACCAGAGCAGGCTCAAGCCTAGGGTGAAGGATCCTCTTCACTATTATGATCCTCGTGAGTTCCTTCCGCGTTGCGAACTTGCAATCTCATCTTTCATCAGGGTATTACTGACGAACACACCTAGATATTGATGAAACGGTCAACATTGACTCAAAGATCGACTGTAAAACGGGTCAGGTCTTTGCATATACTCAGAGGCCGTTGAGAACAGATCGATACGACCAAATTCAGATTTGTCCTTGGTTCCTAGAATATGCGATGAAGGATAGCTATAGATTCAAGAATGACATTAAGGCTGATATGCTGGCTAGAATGGCTTTGAAATTGAATGAATTTGTTACAGACGAATGGTATACCCCGGTAGATCTGATAATGTTGTTTGACAAAGTAATGCTTCATGAGGTGAGGAGCCGGATCCCCCCAACAATAATCCAATCATACTCACCTGCCAATAGCTCACTCACACTCGGGCTGGAACTGAGGCCATTGATGTGGGTGGAAGAAGTGGCTACGGTAAATTTACCCCGCTCCCGATGGGGCTATTGTCTCATGTCCTCCGTAGGATGGAAAAGCTGCAGTGCTTTATCGACAGTCGTGACCAATCCTACAACAAAAACATATGGACCAGAGAAAAATGCTGGTATGTTTTCAGGCTCAAATATTCGTCGCAACACACTTGTACCCCTACTGACAGTTAATAATGAACAGATTCATATGCAATTTTCGCGTCCGGTAAGTATAGATCAACTTATACTTGGAGTTTCTCAAACGATTGATATCTAGTCGCAGGATGCTACATAATCTCCCAAGGACTCACCATCAACAGCGACGGCAGCATAAGTGGGAAAGCTGAACAGAAGCGAGCGGCTATCTCCTGGGAGGCTTAGAGGCCGTATTTGTACTCTACCTCCGTGCAATTGGATGGATATAGGGTTCGGCTTTATTTTGGAGTGAGAAAGTCATTACATACTGGCGAGCGAACCGTTCTTCTCTATTTCTTTATGATAAACGTTATGATTTCTTACTTAAACGACAATGATTCTGCGTTATATATAGTGTTAACAGGAACAATGCTATTAAAACAAATAAAGGATTCGTAATTTTTGTCTTAATATATTTTCTGCTACCCGTTAAAGACTTCAGTTTAGAGATTCATGAGTTCGAGTAATTCTGCATGGTAACTCTTTTGCAACTTTCCCTCCTGGATTCTCTGGAAATGGCAAAACTAGCTCAAATACTTGTGGTATTGTCACCTTTTTAATTGGCTCCCATACCTCGTCTTCCAGCTGGGCCCAGTACCGAGCTTGAACTGGCATAATGTCTAGCTCAACACGTAAATAGCGAAGCCCTTTAAGTAAAGAAAGATTCGTCTATATCCCTATCCAAGTTTTGTCGTAGTGGTTGTGCTCTCTGGATCTTGCGACGTTTGGAGGCCCGTGGGGAAGGTGCCAGATGAAATGCACTTGTGAAACAGCGTCAAGTCGGCGAGGTATAAGGAAATTAGGAAGATGTAGCAAGCATAAATATGAAGCCGAAAAGTCGAAAAGGTTGTCTGAATAGAGTACCCCGATGGCTTCGGAGTATCTGGTAGATCGAACTCATCAGAAAGTCGCCATGGGTTGTGGTATTGAAGGCGTACTCACACTCTACGGCATGTCAAAAGCAGCGCGATCAGGCCCTGGATTCCAAGAACCGTTGCTCATGCTGCCGGGATCGCCAGCAGCTATGGTCGATACTCCATCTTGGATCCTCGGGTGTTTGGCAGACAAGACCGTGCATGCGTCGATCGGACCAGTCAATGTGAAGCATTTCTCCGCCGACGCATTCCTTCTAGATCTGTTCGTGGAGTTCAAATGGGAGCTTTGAGAAAAGCGGCGACTCGGACTGGGTGCTGGGACATCCTTTCCGGTCTGATCGGTGATCTAGTAGCGGCAAGGTCAGGGCTCTTCGCCGAGTGCGAAGAGCAGCAGGCTTGGATCCGGTTGGGGCTCGTCGACCACCCCTTCTATTGAAGCATAGCCGCAACGTGGGCTGGAGTATGTTCTTCGTACTTTCCTTCAGGAATGTTCTCGATATTCCATCCATGACGTTTTGGGAAGTCCAGGAATCCTTCCTCCTTTTCAAGTACTGGACCTTCAAGGTACGGAACTCGTATGGGCCGCCAAGGCTGGCTGATGCTTGGAAGATGGTCCATAGGGGAACTAGTAATCGTATGCCTTTAGGGGTATTTGAGCAGCAGATCGAGCGATTACACGGATTACGATGATAGTGGGGATCGCATAGCGTACAGATAGGCGGTCGACCCAAAAAGGCGCGTTAAGAAATTTCGACCCGTAATTTTAGAGCTTTATATTAGCTAAAATGCATAAATAAGTACATAGATAAATAAAGCGGCCCTTAATATAATCGATTGCCTTTGAAAGTAGTTAACTAGCCAACTAGTGGAGATATATTGCTCTTTAGTAGCGTCGCGTTCTGTTGATAGTTGACCCTCCTATATTTTCGCACTAAAGGGCAAACCGAGACAGCAATGCTAAAATACAGGGGTTATATAACGCTAGCAGGGGTTTGATAAAGCTATTCTATTTAGGTACTAGGGAATTTGCTGTCTCGGTTGCCGTCTGAATCGCTTTCTGAGATAAGCTAGCGGAGTAGGGCTTGTTTTAGCTCTAAGAGAGGCTCGACTAAAGTTGCCCAGCAACTCTCTGCCAAGCACTCGCCACAGAGCCTAGGCTCAGCTCTCTCTGCCTTGCTCCGTCCACCAGGCCATTAACTACCCAGTCGTTCAGTGGATTCAGACATGAACGACGACGCACGTGATGAGCGGTTGAAAGGTTCTCAACAAAAATGATATCATACAGCGGACAGCGCCTTTCTAGTACTCCATTACACCTATCGTGTCTCACTCCCAAGAAAATGACTACGCCGCAGAAACTTCCAATGGCGGTGCGGGAGAAAGGCCTTAAGCGAAGCAGGTACAGTTTTCCACAATACTAGTGCGGGTTTGGTATACTGATGCTAGTTTCTATAAGCAGCATCAACTGAATAACGAGTGCAATGAACTGCAACCGGATAAGTACGTTTCGTATGGACTGATCGAGCGCCTCCTCTTCTCGACTCACAGTGTGCAGAACGGATCGCGTAATCGAACACGCCGACTTCATTCACAAATTAGAAAGCAACGTCACGGCTGAACGGCGCCCGCCCTTTCCACGACACCACCCCCATCCACAAACTCACCAAGCCAGAAACCTACCCAACCATATCCCTTCGCCAGCCCCGGCACCTGGCCCCCTCGCCGCCCCGCGCTCTTCCCTAGACACAACACCCACCACGCCGTGGCAAAGAACATACTCCGCCCCCGGCCCCGCCCCCGCCCCCGACCCCAAGACCCCACTCTCTATCCGCCTTTCCCGATGACACGCAGCCATGGCGCGATAGCCCGGGCACGGGTGGGAGGGGCGCTGCAGCCGCCTCCCATTCTGGCAAAGATACCGTTGGATGAGGGAAGGGGGATAACTTGGGGCTTTGAGTGAGAAGATAGGGAGGGTTGATATTGGGAGTGTGGCTGGTGGGTGGGAGGAGGAGGAGGAGGTTGGGGTTTAGAGGGTAGGCTTGAGCTGGAGTAGGTGCGTTGCTGGGGTTTTGGGCGTGTGCTGGCTGGGTTGGGTTGGAGTTGGGATGGCGTTGGAGGAAGGGTGTGAGTAGGTAGTAAATACATACGGGTTTTTACTCTGGGTCGTTTCCCAAACCTGTTTGTGCGCTTTTTGAAAACGAGATTGGGTTTTGTTACACGCTTTTCTACGCACCGCGAATTTCTGATGTCAGTTCGCTCGTCTATTTTACCCTTTTCTGTCATCTTCTCACTGGCGAGTAGTCTTTCCTCGAGTTCCTATTGATCCGAGTTAGTTTATCGTTAGTATATCGTAAGTATAGTAGGAATATGACAGGAAGATGTTTTGATACGAGACAGACTCTATAATTCGTGCCTTATTTTTCGTCATTTGCTTTAAGGACAGCGTGTGGAAACAGCAAATGGTGCGTGGTAGTTGGAGATATCTCTGGGCAGCAACTTGGTCGGACGTTTCTTACAAGATTCCATCTCTAATCGGCGCTGAACGTTGGGAACTACGATACTTTTAACACTGCTTCTTTATAGTTACCCTTTGGAATATTAACCGAATTAAGAATTAATAACGAAATAACATTTAAATCAACATTGGGGCTTCGGCGAGCAGCAGTCGGCCAGTAAGGCGGCCGTTAGCCAGGAATACTAAAAATAGTGCTTTAGACTGTCGTTCAAGAGAGGAAAGTTATAGTATAGCAAGGAAATAATGGGTACAGTTATTAATGATTATAAGTTTCTCTGTTAGGCTGTCTGGATATTACCATTCTGCTATCGCTTATTCTTGTTATCTCTAGGTAACACCGCCACTTTCTCCATCAAGCTATATATCTATAGAACTCGCTGCCGTCTAAACAAGTCACCCCTACCCGCTTCTCGCCTGGAAATTGTACCGAGGAGGGTAGGATCTTTTTAATCCGCTTAATAACATCTTCGATAACCCTGCCATTTATAAACTCGCTAAATCCACGAGTGTATGGTGTTTTGAGCGAAATATTCAAAGTCTGAAGAGCGGTCGCCTCTATAAGCGACTGAAGATCGAAGAACAGCATCCACTTCTGAGAAATGTTTTTTGCCATCTTCAACTCTTCCGCCTTTCTTTGATAGATTGGAAACGTCACGCCTATGAATAGCGCGGATTCGAAGCAAATATCGAAATGAAGCTTGAGATATTGCAAATTTGTACACAGCTCGAGGAAACCTAGAGTGGTACGGTGGTCGCTACACATTTCAAGTTCGAGTTTTCGGATGACGTCGAATGGCATGAGTTTTGGCTGGTATTCCGGGTGTCGTAGCTTGCGGTCCGAAGTCGTGGTGAGGTAGTTATAGAATAAGACCTTATTGCGTGCGAGAATGATTTCAAGAACTTCATAGCCAACTTGACGGTTCAGGAGAAGTTTGCGCAGGTCGCGGTATCTATTGCAGATATTTACCACGAATAGATCTTCGAGTTCTACAACCTTATAACTACGACGTAAAGGATCAAACGTCTCGGCGAGGACCAGCTTGTAAATCTCTCGGCGAAGCTCAAGAGGAAGGCGCATGAACACTGACGTTATACGCTCCTAATTTGGTTAGCGACACGGCAACATCGTTAAAAGAGTCCGCTTACCTGATCACCGCGTTGAACTCGTCGAACTCGTCGAACCCGTCGGACCTTATTACCACCAGCGCTAACACTACCGCAGTCACCACGCTTCGTTCCACGGATTTCACTGACATTCTCTAACGCCATCTTGAAGTATACTTCTAACGTCTTGTTATCCTCCTCTTCCAGAAATTTGAATAGCCGCGACTTGCTTCGAAAACTTGGACGAGGCGCGCCTCGAAGCCACGATAAGGGGGGTGCAGAGATGTGGAAAGTGAGGTGTGGAAATGAAGAAAGATTTTTCAGCCTTTATCTATAAGATGTTGTGTGTGCCGACGGAAAGCAAAAAATTAAATGTAGACTAGGTCTCTAGCTTACCGTACATTTTTACTTTAAGGCAAAACTTTTCGAAGTGTGATATATCATGCAAGCTGTTTTTCCGTCTCAAAGGAGCTGCGGGTTCTGACTGTATATCTTTTAAATCTGATTCTAATTGACGTCGGATTGGAGTACGGAGTAGCTGAGGTAAGGGTTGAGTCCTCATCTTCACGATCAAAATCCGGACAGGATCCGCACGGTAACTCTTGGCAGTAACTTTACTGTCCGAATCTTCTGCCAAGTTTTATTCTGCTGGTGCAAAATTAGTGGCTTAGAGCTTAGTTTTAGAGTTGTAGCTTAATTTAGCACGGCCTACCCCTAGAGGTACCTCTGCGCCTCTACGCCTTTATATCCCGGCGTCTTTACATCTTTGTGTCTATGTCTGTCTCTACACCTCTCTACCTAACCCCCTATAAGACGTGCAAAAAAACGCACAAGGAGACGCAAGGAGACATGGGTAGAGACACAGGTAGAGACACGGGCAGAGACACGGGCAGAGCCACGAGCAGAGAGCCACGAGTAGAGCCACGAGTAGAGCCACGAGTAGAGCCACGAGTAGAGCCACGAGTAGAGCCACGAGCAGAGCCACGAGTAGAGCCACGAGCAGAGCCACGAGCAGAGCCACGAATAGAGGGAGGAGTAGAGGGAGGAGTAAAGAGAGAGCTCCATGTAGAGCTTCGATAGAGCTCCGTGCAGAGCTTTGAGAGAGCTTCGTAGAGAGCCTCTGGTAGAGCCTTTGGCAGAGCTCCTTGCAGAACTCTAGTAAAACTTTGGCAGCTAGGGAAATTAATTGTGAAGTCTAGCTTTAAGCTAGAACTATTATAGATTAGCAGACTCTCGGTTAAATACAGCACGCGCCGTGTGGAGCTCTACCGAAGCTCTGCACGGAGCTCTACCGAAGCTCTACATGGAGCTCTACATCTACCATAAATCGGGTTTCTAATGGGTTAGATCTAGCTGGGTTTGGTCTATTAACAGGTAGCTTACTACTCTTGTAGAGGTAACTTTTACCTAGATGGTTCACACCCAGAATTTGACGTAGCGTTAACCGGACCATTGCACCAATAGCAATGTGCTGCTGCTGTTGGGCAGCTAAAATATGTTCAACTAGACATGTAAACTTTCCCCTGCAACTACAGTAACTACTAGCCGGGTGACGAAACTTCAGAAAGGATTTCAATCAGTCGAACAAAACTTCACCCCGCCTGCAGAAGACCTTCGAGGTCAGAGCTTACCTACCAAGAAGCTCCCAATCGTTCTCCATCCGAAACTTTCCTCATCAGACTGCATACGAGTTAATACGGTAACCAGTGTTTTCAATACCGTGGTCCCACACCTACGCCCGTACGACGTCGTCTGAACCAGACTTGCTATTAAGCAAGCCGAAGGACCTGATTTGGGCAAGCCAGCAAGCCAAAAGAGGGCCTGCTTGCTTGCTTGCTTGCCCGCTTGATAGGAAATATATATATATATTTTTGGTGTTGTAGTTGGCGGTTTTGGATATTTCTGAGTATGCAAATGGAGCAAACAGGACTATTTAGGTAACACCAGCCGCGTGGCTCATCTATCGACGCGTCAGACGAATACGAAGCTTGGAAGACCCTGCCGCCACTACCAGACGATAACCCACTGGCGACCCCATACCCTATTAGTGGCAGGAGCGAACGACCCAGCTAAAGCTCATACAGATGGCTCTTAATATATTGACTGTACCGGCTATAGGCAACGACTGCGAACGGGTGTTTAGTGAAGCTGATGATCTACTAGAGCCGCGTCTCTCGAAGCTTTGCCCTAATATCATTGCTGCCTTATAGTGCAATTGTAGCTATTTAAGAATGGGCTTCAAAGGATCTAGTATATGAGGTAATAAGTTTACCGGGATTAGTATAACTAGTAGCTAACCGTTGGAGTTAACAGCAGGATCTTCCTACTGAAGCCTTTCTACCGAAACCTTCTTCACTACCATGCCAAGCCTTGCGATAGATGCCCTCGGCCACATGAACTTCCTTATTACGTTATCTCTATGCTATCTTATATTACAATGACTATAAATCGGGGTTGCGGAGAAGCTTTTTGGCCAAATCGGTGGCTCAGAGGCTTGATTTTGTATGTAACTCCAAAATTTCTATAAAACCAAACAAGCCTTCAAGCAAGCCAAGCAAGCCAGATTCAAGTACGGAAAGTTTCAAGCCAGCAAGCTAAGGCATTCCGGCTTGGCTTGCTTGCTTAATAGCAAGTCTGGTCCGAACAGAGTCAAGCCATCCATCCATCAGCTTACCCGGCCGCAAAACAGCCCAACGTGGCGTTTAGTCCTCTGCGACATGCCATGCGGCATAGGATCGGGCAAACCCAGGCATGGCGAAGCAATAAAACCGCAGGCGGCACAGGATCGGGCAAACCTAGGCATGGCGAAGCAATAAAACCGCAGGCGGCACAGGATCGGGCAAACCCAGGCACGGCGAAGCAATAAAACCGTAGGAATCGGAATCATCTTATGTGTTTGCTGTCAGGGGGATTAGACTTGGATCTTTAAGATACTTTTTTTATCTTTCCTTATCACGAATAGAAAATGCGTTCGAAGTTAGTGTCCTTGATGCTAGGATGGGCGAGCTTAGTGTCGGCCCAAGCCATCACAGCAACGCCCATAAACAAAGCCATCGTGCCGACCTCCTCGGGGCAAATAGGCGTCAATCCTGTGTCTATGTATCCTCTAGAATCATATCATGCACCGCACGCGCATACGGAGTACTGGGATCAAGAGCCGTCCACGACTAAGGTTCGACTCCCCGATGCCTCGTCAATGAACGCAACTAACCAGCAAATCAGTGGATTAGAGTCAACACGGAGTACTTGACCGACCTTCCATACACGACAACGGATTCGGCAAGCAAGGTTTCGACGACAACCATCCCGGCCGCTATCGTGGCCAGTACAGCGACGGCCGCGGCATCAGGCTACCAACCCGGCGACGTAGCCTTCGGTTTATCGCCCAAATTCCTCGAGGTCCTGAATAAGATCGCAAAGGACGTCGAATCCACACCCTGCGGAGCAAGGAAACGGCAGGTGTGTCAGAGTCGAGCCCAAACATTCGCCCAACGGGTCGCGCAAGAGCTACAACCAGGCGGTCTGTTAGACTGGGTTCGTGATATTCCGACTGCAACTGTCACTGCATCAGATATCGCCTCCGTTATCAATTTCATTACCGACGCAAGGGTTCTCTCGATTACCTCGATCGCATTAGCCGCTTACAAATTCGGTCTAGAGCCGGTCTTCAAACTTCTGAGCGGCATGACAAGCGCGCTTTCATCTTCATTCGGGGGAGGCGGAGACTCTAATTCGAAGAACTGCCCCAAAACGGAGGAACTACCGTGTACCTTATGCGCAGGGACAAACAAGGTGTGCACGAAAGCGTTCGCCAGCTGTCCTTGCGAAGAAGATAAATGCCCCTCTAGAGATCAGAAGCCGAAATGCGACGACGATAAGTGCAAAGGCGACCAGTACAATGAATGTACCGCGGATAATAAAGGATGCGACTGCAATCGAGATTGCCCCGAGGCGGTAGAGCATTGGCCGTTTTGCGATGAATGTGGTGGGAGGGAAACCGTGCTATTCATCCCCATCGGTCTCGGTGAGGGTAAGTGCAATGGGGTGAGTCCGCCATACGACGCTGCTGTGCCCCTCATTGACCTAGACTGCAGATCAAAGACAATAATTATCAATACGCGGGTTGCCAGTGCTATGCATTTCCCGATCGCCATACCTATCCTTACAAAGAAGTCGTGGACGTGAAGAAGGCCCTCAGCACGGCTACCGACTGGAAGCCTCCGCCTCCACCTGCATCATCGACTCCGCCTCCACAAGCGACACCCGCGAACTATAAATGCAACGATAAAGGGGATCGATCGCTAGTAAAGGATGTGGCTATAGACAACGGTAAAACGTTCTGTCGCGACAAGATGAACAATGGCGACAACTGGCTTCGACACCGTCCAGTCGGCGGCGGATTCTCCAACGCAGTTATAGCCAATTATGATGTAGATGGTGGTAGAATCCAGATATACGCATACATGGACGATGCATGCACAGGTGCCGGCATAAAGATGGTCGAAAATGACTGTGTCACTGCTCTTACCTATATCGTTAACCAATGTAAGTCCACCTCGGAACCGGAGATTCGAGAGTAGACTAACATTCATCTGCAGGCGATGATAAGAAAGCCGGAGGAGGTGCGAATATCATGTGCCAGTACTACGATATCTCACCTAAGCCAAAGGGGAATCCGGCCTCGCCAAATGGCGTTCCGAGTGCACCACCTAGAATGATGCTAGATTAGCAGAAACTTCGACAAGGTAACCAGGAGTAAATGCTTAGATAGTTACCTATATAATGTGAGCGATTTCATTTGGTTGTGAGCATATGATCTCGGACTCCTTATACTTCCCTTCAGTGTGTCCAACAGTCAGCCTAGCTGCGAGCTTGAGCAAAATAGCTGACTGACTGCGTCAATTGGATCGCTCGCTGTCCGCTGGCTGTTGGATGACGT
>Ga0307515_10007230_pt1 | contig 21986 bp, 25 predicted proteins | sample 17_EM_MG_FD_194513 | JGI IMG/M metagenome (GOLD analysis project Ga0307515, IMG submission 194513) | Populus trichocarpa ectomycorrhiza microbial communities from riparian zone in the Pacific Northwest, United States - 17_EM | ecosystem: Host-associated > Plants > Roots > Unclassified | place...
GCGCCGTTCGCGACGCGACGCCCGACATCCTCCGCATCCTCGCCGACGCGCAGATCACCGACGTCGTCGTCGAGTGGTATCAGGGGACCATCGAGAAGTTTTAAAGGTTGATCCGGTGCGATGTATGTGTATGCGAGCGACGAGGGAGATACTTGAAGCTAATGACCCATAGGTTCCGGTCGGGCAAATGACAGCTTGACAGCTTTGACACGTCCTGTGATGGAATTGGAAAAACCCCCCTTGCTCTCCCCGAAGATCCGGACTTTGTTTGTCAAACCAAACACACCTTTTCGCGTCTCGTATGTTGAGATTTAAATGGTTGGCAACCGGATCTGTTAATCGGACCTGTCGGTCTGTCAAACCCCAACCGTTTCATTAGCTTCAAGTCATATCACCTGTCATTGTATTTTGTTAATATATAGATGACCAATACCCAGGAACCATAATTAGACCCAAACCAACGAACTCTCACGGGTTGATTCCGGAAACAACCCGGAAACAACCCGTGACGGGGACCCGTCGGGTCATTATCTCGAAGACAACCCGGAGAAAAAAAAACAGCGGTGGCGGCATCTTGTGAGTCAAACCAGAGGTTGTAATGGACAGAGGAGAAGCTAACCTTTCATGATCAGATTCCAACTTACTACAGAGCGCGTATGGACCTTTTCAACGCGATAAGTGCAATACTAACCTTTTTATGTTCATTCGCACCCGTACCACTAACTGTATCAACACATACGTGATCTATGCTAGTTCGTCGATCACACTACAGCTGAATAAACTGATATTTGGTGTTGCGTTGCGCCAACACCAAACTGACCAGTCACATGCACCGCTTACAACACACGGAGCCAAAAAAGTCATAGCAGATTACATGTATAAGCAGTTGGAACCTAATATACATTTGTGAAGCAGACTAATCTCAATATACGAGCCGTGAAAAGGTGTGTTTGGTTTGACAAACAAACTCCGGATCTTCGGGGAGAGCAAGGGGGGTTTTTCCAATTCCATCACAGGACGTGTCAAAGCTGTCAAGCTGTCATTTGCCCGACCGGAACCTATGGGTCATTAGCTTCAAGTGAGGGAGATAAGACGACAAGTGCGATGTATGCGAACGACAGGAACCACGACGAAGACAGCGAAGTGGACGGCGACAAACGGCAGTCTTTATTAACCACCGGGCAACGATGACTAGCATCGAGCCGACAAATGTACCAGTACATAGGAGAATAATAAACAACATTCTTAACAAGAAGTTGGCCGGCCGGCCTCTGATGGCAGTCGAGGACCGCACCAGTGCCGCGTTTGGCCTCAACCATCCCTTCAACGTCGACCTCGGCGTCCCTATCGCCAGGCAGGCCGACGACTCGCAGGGCACCCTCGCCTTCTTCTTCCGCGAGGTCCAGACCAAGGACGGCAAGCCAAGCGACAGGATCCTCGGCGTTACGAACAAGCATGTTGCCTGCCTCGACACGAAAACTCACTACGAGTTCCAAGGGACCGACGACCCTGAGCACATCCTCGTCTGTGGCGACCGCCGCTTCGCTATCGCCATCGCCGACATCGAGGTTGCGCGATGTTGTTGGACTTGCTAGCGAGCTGACGATCGCGGAGATCAAGGCCGAGTCAGGCGAGGCCAAGTTTGTCGCGGCCCTGCGATGCAAGCAGACCGCCTTGGAGGAGAAGACGGCCGACAGCGAGACGCTCCAGGGGCTCTTCGACGAAGTCAAGACCGGGTGGGCGGATGGCGACGCGCGCAGGCTCGGAGTCGTCGAGTGGGCCCCCGAGATCGTCGTCGGGACTGGCGACCGCCCGTATACTTGCGACATCGCGACCTTCGCCGTCGACGCGGCCAAGATGGTGAATTTTGAGATGAACGCCCTCGACTTTGGTGCGTTCCCTTCCACTTCCTCTCTCCCTCTCGTCGTTCCAGTTCTCGACTGCTAACGCGCACTTCCTCAGGCAATCGATACAACTCGAGGCAGCTCGAGAACTTCTTCTGGGCCGACGTTGCCGTCAGCGGCGACAAGAGCATCCCCGAGGACCTCCAGCTCCCCATCACCCGCGTCCTGCCGCATCGCCTCGTCATCACTCCCGACACCGTAGACAAGGACGGCAAGCCGCTGTACATCGTCGCCAAGTACGGGAGCAGGACGAACCTGACGCTCGGCCGCTACTCCGAGCTCAAAGCCTACACCTGCGACGACCTCGGCGTCGAGTCCCAGGAAGTCGCCGTCTTCAACTACAGCAAGACCTCGGGCAACTTCAGCGACCACGGCGACTCCGGCTCGCTGATCGTCACCGGCAACGGCGACGCCGTCGCCGTCCTGCACTCGGGCATGCCCTACGAAGGATACTCCCACGTCACCTACGCCACGCCCGCCTACTACGTCATCGAGCTCATCCGCGCCAAGTATCCCTTCGCTGAGTTCTGCGGCATCGCCACCAACTGAGCGCCCCCCTCTCTCCCCCCCCCCAACACTGTCCTTTCTCCTCGCTCGTCTTCTGTTCGCTTGTTTTCTGCAGCCTCTTGTCTCGTTGGTTCAAACGCGCGTCTTGATCCTCGTTCGTCCCCTTTTTTTTCTCCACTTATTTACTGTATGCTGGTTGCTGACTATCTTTCTTGTTTTAGCTCAGTTGGCAGATTGCACACTTCCTCATCTGTTCCTTTGATGTTGTCTCAGCCCTGCCCCACTCTCTCTCTCTTTCATTCTCCCCGATTGTGTCTTGTTGCCTGGCTGTCAACAGAGTTGGTGGATGTCTTGACAGTTGTCTTGCTGCCCTGGTTCTGGTAAGTTCTTCATCTGCTACTTCATGTCTTCCCAGTGACTGAGACAAACCTTGACCTACAGGCACTGGATTGTCATCATTGGCTTGTCACTCAGGTATGTCTTGTCCTCTCCCCACTGCTCCACACTGGTGGCTCAGACCTCTTTCTTCCAGCCATCTCATTGTTGTGTAAACTTGCACCATTGTTGTCTGCCTGCCTTGTATGATTGTCTTTTCTTGTCTCATTTGTTACTGCCCCCCACTTCACACCCCCACTCCCCTGCCCCCTGCTCTCAATATGTGTTCTGTAGCTATGTCTTTGAAATGAACATTATCTGTGATATTGTTTGTACATGCCGCTGACTGATTACAGGGTATGTATGGTCCTTGGCCGGCCCATCTGCCAAGGCCTTCATGTAGATACTAAACTGTTTATATTATGTACATAATAATTAAGGTTTAATTATGATTTTGTGTGCAAATTTTGAGTTAATTTCATTGAGAAATGCGCCCACTATGATGCTTGCAATTAATGCCTTGTGATGTTCCTTGGCCAATTGCTCCCTGGGGCAATTCATGACAGATTTTTGTGCTCCAAAAAAATACATAAATTCATTGAACCATATTGGGATCTATATCAGGTCGATTCAGCATCATCGGCATTGTCACCAGACTCCCACTCACTATCCCCAATGACATGCTCCTGTGTTGATTTCTTTCACTTTCTCACAGCTCTAAATCATGCTAGAGTATCCTTACGCTTTGGCTGAGTTGGCTTCTTTGGTTTTTGAGCACCTGGGGGGAGTGCCTGGCACTTCAGCTCCCACTCTGCAATATTCTGGGCATGCTTTTCTGCTTTATCGGCATTAGCCTGTGCCCTCCATGTATTATACGCAGACCTGAGATCCCTAAGAGCCTTGGAAGCCTCTTTACTACTCTCCTTACTTCCTCATCTGCAAGCAATGCAGAAATCATTGCATCTCCAGTAAGAATCTGCCCTGAATTGGTGCCCAAAAGCTGCTGGGCATTCTTCTTTTGACCCTTTGACTTCTCTTTTGCTTTCAAAGCCTGCTGCAACCTGCCACAATGGAGATCCTGCAAAACATTCTGGGCAAGAACATTCTGGTAAGACTGATGAAGCCCAGTAATAGACTGCTTAATAGAATCCCACTCCTCCTGTGAAGGAGGGCTAGTAATTGCAGTAATTTGTGTAATTAAATTGTGAGGAAAGGGTGCGGTGGTGAGGAGGGTGCTGGTGCTGGTGCTGGAAGGGGAAATGGGAGGGTGCTCATGGTTGTATGTAGTCTTAGTCTGCTTAGTGTGGAGAAGGTGCTATATGGTGAGGAGCTAAGATGCTTGCAGTAGACTGGCCAAACAGAACCCAATTCAGCTATGGGAGAGCACAGAGGAGGGAATGGGAAAGAAGTGGTGTTACCTATTGTTGTTGTTGTTGTTGTTGTTGTATTTGTAGTAGTTGGGAGAAAGAGACAAGGTCGGAGACAAGGGTAGCGGCTGCACCTGCTCGGTCTCATATAGCTGGCCAGGCTGACTACACCTGCGCATAACCTCTTCGACCTTCCACTTTCCAGCGCTTGATTTCAGCCCGAATACACTGTAGTTCTCCGCAGTTTTCCTGATTTAGTACAAATTCTCGGGCTTAGGGTTCAGTCAACCTTGCAGTGCCGCAAAAGGAGCAAAGCAAAGCAAGCAAAAAGAAAAACTGGCAACTGGCACGTAGAACCCTGTCACATGCATGCAGTCGCAAATAACGTAGACACGAATACGGGGAGCCGCGCCTTACGCCCACGACCCTTCACTTGCCCCACGCCCCACAGCCCGCCGCCCACAGCCCTGCCACCGCCGACGTCGAACCAACCAGTCAACCCCAATTCCCCGTTCACGGACACCTCAGTCCTCACACCCCACTACGACTGGCCGAAACCGGAATGTCTTCCCTCACCCTCGGACGCGCGGCTGGTGTCTAGTCGCTGGTGGATGCGGGGCGGCTCCTCCTCCACACGAAGCGAGTATGTATCTGACGAGGAACTTCCTCCTGGCTAAGAATATCCTATCCGTGACAGTCACCGCATCGTGAGATATAACCTGCCGATATTACGCAACTTGGATAACAACCGATCACAACCAACACAGCGCAGAATGCACACTGACGTACGCGCACGCGTGTGGACCCGGTAAAATTGCGAGATATTCATATGCATCACACGGACCAGATCGACAAGCACTACAGCGGCGGCCGTCCTCATGCGTGTTCACGTTCACGTTCACGGTATTTTCACATCCCCGTCGACTCGCACAATGCCTCCATAGAGGCAACGCTGATCGTTCAGGCTAAGAACCCTCAATGAACACCACAGACTCCTAATGCGTTCAGGGTGGAAATCCTCCAGACCCTCCAGCATATCAGGTGAGTCGAAACGGAGTGTTGTATGGTCAGAACGTTCCTTGTAGACCATTCGGCCAGATAAACAAGAGTTGTATCGATAACAAAATATTCTATGGTGCTTCTATTGAATCACGCGAGCGTGCCCTGTGTAAATTAACCAAACTCAGACGCCTCGAACGAATGCTCGAACAAGAAAGACGAACCATTGGGTCCCAAGCAGGCAGGACGGTCGCGTTCCCGTCATCAAGAACCTTGATAAGATCCTTAGCCACGAGGCACTGTAGGAGTGGTAACATTAACATGAGCTTGACCAATCGTAAATCGTTCACATACCCTTGGAATGACCACTTGGTAGACAAATCTGCCAGCACAATTAGCACCGTGTGTGTACCCTTTCTTAGATAGGCCGTAGTAACTCACTCGTCGAACCACCGATCGGTCATAACGAAGAAACCCTTGTCACCCGCCCCTTCACCCCACGAATTCTCAACTTTATATCTAACAGGCCGTCCATCCGCATCGAGGTGGACGGCGGTGATGACCATAGCGTGCGTCATCGAGCTCTCTCCAGTCTGGAGGCGTTCCGCCTTGGTCGAGGTAAACTTGACCCCCAGAGCGCGCTCGTAGTCGAACAGATCGAGATCCATGATTCCCATGGACGTGTTGGAGAACTTTCCAACGTCACACCCGAAGCAGAGTGGTTGGCCGGCTTTGAGAGTCTGCGGTGGGGCGGGGGGGGTCAGTCAGCTAAACAGGCATCACGGGGGAGCGGAAGCAAGTATCGGACATACAGCAACCACGGCCTCCTTCATCCTCCCAACTGTCGTATTGACGTACGCGACGTCCCGCCCACCCCACACGTTTCCAAGTTTCTCAACCGTGTACAACTTGCCGTACTCATTCCTTGGGTCGTTGATCAACGAGACGCCGGAGGTGGGCGGGAACTTCTCCGAGCTGAACTGCAAATAGAACTCCCTTGGAGTACCAGTCCACGAGTGCGCCTTTTCGTTCTTGTCCTTGTACTCGTATGTGAACGGGCAGTCGGGGAGCGGGGGGACGCCAAGGGAGACAGTGAGGATGTTGTATATTTCCTGCATAAACTCTTCCTTCTTCTTACGGAGGCAGTCGAGCAGTGCCGCGTTGGCCGCTTCGTACGGCAGTGACGAAATCTCAGGCGAGGAGCGCAACGCTGCGTGCAATCGACGGAGAGCGAGTCCATGTTCACGGAGCTTTGTCCGGAGGAGCACGTCCATGCGTCCCGAGGCGGACGAGGCGAATGACTCGGGGAAGACTGCCTGCGGGACGACGCCATACCTCTCGAAGAGATTGGCAACCTGAAATTTTTGGGTAAATCAACTCAATACTCGTAAATGAAAAGAGGTATTCCAGAGTGGGGAGCCGCACCATTTCGTATTGTCCGCCATCGCTTATCCCGCACTCCTGCGCCAAGTGCCAGACGATGCGGGAGTCGAGTGGCTCTTCCGCTAGCTCGATGCAGAGTTCGAGGTAGTAATTGCATTTCTCAAGCTTGTCCCAGAAGAAAAGGTACGACTGCGCGTTGGGATACTACGTATTAGTACCCCAACCATTGTCAACTTTGGAGTGAAACGCCAACACCGAACCTGAGAGAGTTGAAAGTCGGCTACACCGAGCTTCTGCGCCGCTGTGTACCTCACAACATTCGTCGATGCGAAAAGCCAGCAACGGCCAGAGGACCTCTGGTTCGTGATCGGGGTGGCGGTATACGGGAGTGTGAGATTGAACACGTGCTGATCCGCGATGCTCGCTTCTCGCTTCAGGAGCGTGGCCGAGATGTCCGTGTGCGAATGGATTATGCGCGAAAGCACGAGGACGGGATCCTAGAGTGTGTCACAACAATCAATAATAGTCACTCAGATACAGGAGCTGGTGTACCTTCCCGGCCTTTTGCTCCCACTCCTGCACATTGCCCTCACTCAACGTGCCGTCTTTGGAGACAGCCTCCCCGAGGCCGTCTAGGTTGAGTGCCTGCAAGCGCACAGTACACTGGTAAAAGTTTAGGTCATGTTTTTCATGTCCCTCGATCACATTCCAAGGTCATCTTTGCACGACTCGAGGACATGTTTTTAATGATTTGGGACGTGATACAGAACGGCCAAAATCATGACCTCATGTCATGAAAGGTGACGAACTATTCGTACTTGAGCCACAATTTTCATGTCGCGAGTACATGTTTTTCATGTCGTTCAGACATTGTTACCATGTACACTAGACCCAATATTTACGACCCACTGCCAACTTATTCATGTTGCACAGACATTGTTATCATGTACACTAGACCCAGTATTTACGAAACATCGCCGACTTATTCCCACATACTAAATGAATGAATCACCAAAAAAAGGATATATATATGGGCAAGACGAAGTAAAAATAGCATTGTCATATTAAAGTGAGCAAGAGAAGGGGCTCCGATCCACTGCGACACATACCCAGGGCCAGGTAAGAATAGCATTGTCAGACCAAAATGATGAGAAGAGGGCTCCCATCCACCGTGATGCACCCCCAGGACCATTGATTGGGGATAAGGAGCATCTAGAACAATGTCAGCTATGGATGGTAAGAGTGGTTTGGACATACCAAGATCGAGACAAGAAGAGATAATGAGAGAGGAGCAACTAGTGCTCCCTGGTGGTACTGCCCATCGATTGGGGATAAAGAACATCTAGATCAATGTCAGCTATGGGTGCCAAGAGTGGTTTGGATGTACCAAGAGACAAGAAGAGCCAATGAGAGAGGAGGGACTAGAGCCTCCTGGTGGTACTGCGAGTTGATCGTTGTCCATTGAGTGGCTCCACAACAGCTGGCTTGCGGCTGTTCCCGGTCCTGGTCCTTGCGGATCCATTTGCTGACTGGAGAATGCCCGAGTTTGATGCTGCTAATGTGATGTGATCTTGAGAGTCAGTTCCAGAGGTCAAGGTCAATGCCAGGGGATCGACAGGGATTGCATTTCCACTGTACAGCGTGCTTGATGAGGCCTGAGGTGGTGGTGATGCAGGGGCAGGCACTGCTGGCAAGGGCCAAGGAGCTGTCATCACAGGAAGAACTGGTTCACTATGAAGAATGTTAGTATTGTAACTGTTGTGTGAAACAACACATACTGTTCCTCCGCAAAAGCAAAATTTGGTGGATTGCTCTAGACAACAGTAAGCCAAGAGGTCAGTAGGCAAGGGAATAACGCACGAGTGATGTCCTTTTGCCTCTCTTCGATTGACTCTTGTTGGTCAGAGGCAAAGGGGTGGTGGCTGGATCTGCTGGTCCTGAGCATCAGATGGAAAACCAAGAGCATGTATGCTACTCACTGGATCGATCGGGGGTGGACCATGGGTAGTTGAGGAGTTTGCGGGGAGTCTTGGGTTTTGAGGAGCCAGATTGGCTGGTGAGGGCAGTCATGAGCAATGCTTTGAGCATCAGGACGACAGGGAGACCCTCAAAGCTGGGGGGATTATTGATGTCATGCAGCAGGGTCCAAACCTAAAGGAGAGGTCAATATATGTACAATGAAGCAATTTACTCATGTTTTCAATGGCCATGTTCTGGAATGGCAAGGGAAGCGAGTTCCAAGTGAACTCTTCGGGAATGCACATTAGGGTCAGCACTGTTCTGGCCCTTGCCTGAAGAGAGTAGGTGTCAGCAGTTGAATATAGCAAGTGCATTGACAACTTACAGCAATGATATTTTTTAGGTTGAGAACACTGGCATCTTCACAAGTTTTCTTGAGGCTCCTCTTGCCACCACCTCTCCTAGTCATATCATCCATCACCGCCCAATCGAGGGGAGGAGTAACAGCACCAGGCTTGGATGGGAGAAGACGGACTGCCTGCTTCCCAAGAAACAGAGATTTGAGAGCAGGGGTAGAGGCAGACGAAGAGAACATTGATGAAGAATCAATGTTGTTGACATCACCTTGGGCAAGGCACTGTTTCTTGGCTGGTTGGGGACCAGCATGTTTGAAGGTTTTGGGGACATGGCACTTGTGAGCCGATTTGAGGTTGAGTTTGTCATCCTCAGAGCCATCAGAGTAGGTTTCGGATGGTGAGGATTCTGAAGCCTCGCCGTCATCTGTGCCGTACTCATTGTCGCTGGCAATGACCATGTCAATGGTGGCATGGCCACCTTTCTTTCATTGTTGAGGACATCGGAGTTCTAAATGTTGAATTAGATGGTCAGCAAACATCCTGAGTGAAGAATTTTGGCCATCAGGAGGTGTTCAAATTTTTTTCTCTCAACTCCTGAACAGATCGCATGGCCTTGGAGGGGTTAGGGAGGAAAAGCTCACCTGTAGATGGATTATAGATACGTTTTGTACCTTTGGGGACTGCTGTGGGAGGCATGGTGAAGGGCAAGACAGAGGGAGGGAGTGATCGGGTCCAAGGTGGATTGGACTTAGCAAAATTTTGATCTTGCCAGCCAACTTCAACAATGAGCAGGTGGGTTGATTGTTTCTGCACTCCTACATGTGTAGATCCAATCACTCGCTCAACTGCACAGCATCACTGGGAGTTGTACCAAGGCAAACCATACAGCACAAGCCGAGCCAGGAAGCAGAGGGATCTATTACAGAGCTCAGCACACAAAAGACCTCGAGCAGATTGACACTATGCTTCTTTTGTATCCAAGAGCTCTGCTGCTGCTGCTACATTACTTCCAGAAGAAAGTGCAACTCCCGATCTCCATCCCACTGAACATGAAGACGATTTTGAGATGGGTGGTTATGATTGGATTGAAGACGAAGATCAACTTGAAGTTCTCAGTGATGTGTCTTGCCCTACAACAGTGAGTTTCTGTGTGGTCCTCCCACTTTCCCTGGCCCTGCTGCTCATTCCACACTTACTGATCATCCCAAAGGTCGAATCTGAAGGCAACAGAAGTATTGTAGTAGCAGGTGACTTGGCAGCACAGCTGTCATCCGAATCGGAGGATGATGATGAGGAGGACAACAATTCCAGTCAAGTGGGCTTGGAACTCCAATTGGACAGGTCTTCAGACGAAGGAGAAGGGGTCCAAGCACAGTCAAGAATGCAAGAGGAACCTCAAAGTGCTGAAATATATGGTGCAAGTTTAGAGAGCAGTGTGTATTCCGTTCTTCCTTAAATTTTCTGGGCTCAGACATTTGTAGCACATAGGAGGATTATGAGCGAAAGTATCCACGACCTTCGTATCTTTTCTGGCCGAATAAAACACTCACTGCCTGCTACATCACACGACCCATATCGCCTTGCCCTCTCAGACCTAGTTCCTTTGAAGAGTATATACAGGGCCGAAAATGAAGTACAAAACCTATCTGAGCTTGAGCAAAAGTCCATCGAATGCTGCAAAAACTCATGTTGTGCATTTGATGGTGCTTATCGTGATGAGAAGAAGTGCCCATTCTGTCAAGCTAATCGATATCTTGACAAAGCAGAGACTCGTGCAGCCAATTACTTCCACCCGATCCCCATCACCCCTCGACTCCAGGCACTCTTCAGCAACAGGGACAAGGTCATTGAGATGCGATACCATGTTGAAGAAGATCAAAGACATGATTCAGATGATTCAGAGCAACTGGTTCTCAATGATATATTTGATGGCCGCCATTATCAAACCCTGCAAGGAGAATATGTTAGGCTCTCAGACCCTGAAGAAGTACTTGAACACAGGTTCTTCTCGGATTCACGGGACATTGCATTAGGGCTCTCATTGGATGGGTTTACATTCTATGAAGACCTTGGTCGAAAGGAATCAAAGAATACGTACAACAGCTGGGCACTCATCCTCATCAACTACAACCTCCCTCCTGATCAAAGAACACTCCAAAAGAACATCATCTTCCTTTGCTTCATTCCTGGACCTGGTCAGCCAAAGGATCTCAACTCATTTCTTGTGTCACTTGTTGAAGAACTTACTCACCTTGCACGTGGCATACCCAACACATACGATGCAGATACATGCACCTTCTTCTGCCTCCATGCATACCTCATCATTGTCTTTGGTGATATGCCTGCCATTGTGAAGGCCATGTGTATGAAGGGTCACAATGGGATGAGTTGCTGTAGGATCTGTTCTATCATTGGCCAGAAGCACACGAAGGCAACTGCAATGCAGCAGGGTGGGCAGGAGCTGGGAATATCAACCACATACTACCCAGCACTCCAAGGACCTGATGGAGTGAGTGTGTGGACAATTCGTGAGCTTGTCAGCTCTCCACGCACACACAAGGACTTTGATATGTACTACAAGGAGATCAATGCCTTACCCCAAACACCCAAGCACCTACAAGATGGCAAGTGCAAGCAGTATGGTGTGAACAAGAAGAGTATCTTGTTCAATGTCCCTGGCATCAACTTTGGTCGTTCATTCCCACATGATCTCATGCATGCCATCTTTGAAAACACAGTTGGCAACCTTGTTTCTTGGTGGACTGGCTGCTTCAAGGGACTTGATCAAGGCAATGGCAACTTTTGCATTTCAGACCACAACTGGGAGCGAATTGGCCAACTTGTAGAAGAAACAATGAAGTATATACCCTCCACATTTGTTCGTCGTCTCCTCAATCTTGCAAACAGCTGTTCCAGCTACACAGCTGAAGGATGGTCATTCTGGATGATCCACCTTGCTCCGATCCTCTTGAAAGAGGTATTACCTGACCCGTACTACACCCACTTCATTGATCTGGTGCGCCTTACTAAAATGGCAATGCAATACTCAATTCCAGAGCAGACAGTGCTGAGAGATTTCAGTTTAGCCTGCTCAAAATGGGTCACAGAGTATGAGCGGTATGTAAATTCCAACCTACACTTTGTCTGGCTGATGGTCTTGCAGTCTGTACTACCAGTACAAGGCTGAGCGACTCCCCACATGTGCAGCAACAATCCATGCAATTATTCACTTCCCACAAGACATCATCAACTGTGGTCCAATGTGGTGCTATTGGGCATTTGTCATGGAGCGCCAGGTTCAGTGGGCAAAGGCTCAAGTTCGCCATGCCAAACGGGAGCCCTTCACACACCTTGATTACAAAGCACTTAGTCGAGAGCGTATCACCACTGTTGCTCATCGCTACTCTTTGGAGAAGGAGCTTGATGAGCACACTTTGCACAATTGCATCAAGAGTGCCAACTATGGCCCAAGAAAAGCAACATTTCCTGGCTGTATGTGTTCAAACTTTCACAGTATGCTATCTGATATTCCATAAGACAATTGATATGTGCTATATGGGCCAAAATCAACTCGCCTCAATGACTTTGTTCGCCAGCAGATCACAGCACACTTTCGCTCCATTTTGTTCAACAATTCACGCCACATTCTCCTCGAATCAGTTGTCAGACTAGTTTCAGTCAAGGCCATGCAATGGTCAAAAGTCCGAGTCTCTGGAGATCGTATTACAACAGGAATGGCTAAGGCAAAACAAGCAAGACAGTGCTCTTACATAAGAGTATGTATATCTTATTTTATTATCACTTTTCTCACCAGGTTGCAGTACATGTTATCCTTGAATGACGAATTGAAGACATTCTATGGCCGACTCGAGACCGTCTACACTGTCACACTACAAGAAAATGAAGAGCTTGGTATCATGAACAACAAAGAGTACCTCATTTGTGTCATTAAACCATGCAATACTGTTATGGAATGGAACCGGGCAAGTGGGAATGGCTAATTATTTATACCTTTATGTACGCTCACCAATACCATCGATTAGTTAGCACACTAGGGGTTGGATATGAATGGTTTATTTATTGTAATTTTATCTCTTGAGTAAAGGCATTGTTGCATGAGCTGTACGATCGCGTGCCTGCCCTCGAGAGTCCAATTTGGCGCGGGCTTTGTTCACCACGGTGGTGCACAAAGGAACTGAATAGGCGCCGAACATGGGTTCTACACAGCATTGGTATCCATGTAAATGAATATGCGCAGCATCGCTATGACAATCGGTGATGCAGACTTGGCTGTGTACTTAGTAACCTGCTACAGGCGCTTGCCTATAAAAAGGGGCAGCCCCTAGCAGGGTTTGAATATCATCCAATCTTTACCCATTCACGTTCTGACACATCCTAAACACCTAAATAGCCCATCTGCAAGCCGATCCATAGGAGATATGGAGTGCACGGGACAATAGGTAAAGGGCAGTTAGTAAATAAGCTCTATTGCATATTCTACTTCGTATAGCATTCGATTACCTTTATCTATCCAGTGCTACCCTTCGTAGTCACTCTGCACTCATTGACAAACCATCTGAGGAGTCATATCCTGAGGTGCGCACAGCGTCATTATTAAAAGGTCATAGTTCTCTATAGACATTAGGAAGTTAATATATACAAACTATACTACTATAAAAGTGAATATCCGTGAAGCGCTTCTGGTGAATCGCCAAACCGGTATTCGTGGGACTGAAATAATAGTCCTCAGGTCTAACCCCAGAATACTGTACGTTACAATTACTAAGGTTGTCACACGTGCATCGTAACAAATACCCATGGGCGCGACACAACAACGGATTACTTCACATACACGAGCGAGGACCCAGGATGGAAGATCTTTGATCTCTCTGTTGTGACGTGTGTTGTTGGTAGAATTAAATTGATGAACGGAAAGTGGGGTATCATCGATCGGAGCGAACCTGCCTGTTGGCCACAATTGGTGGAACCAGGAGACATCCAAGAGGATATGGACGATTCGGATGACATTTCCTGACATACCTGACTGTCCCTTTTCCCTTTTCCCTTGTGATTGCTTCTCACCGCCTTGTTCGAGCTCACTACAAGTCGTGGACATCGAATCGAGCCTTTATCACACTATCATTACAATAAGTATGCTAATTCTACTATATAGATACAGTATGCTGACTCTCTGAACCGATTTTGAGAGCTCGATCGGGTCCTCGAGAATGGACTCTGGGCGGCTGCTACACCACCCAAATGCTGTCTCTGGTACTCTCTAAACTCGAAAACACTGTAACATCATCCGCCATGTTTTCTCATGTCTGGTCATATTTTTCATGTCCAGTCATATTTTTCGTGACCTAAACTTTTACCAGTGAGTAGCTTGTGCAAGTCTGGATTGGGAACTATGTTTCTCTTCCATGGCTGGGGTTGAAAGCGGCTTTGAAGGAGTAGAACCCATGGTGGTCGGGAGGCAAGTTGCACCGGACCTTATCCGCGGCCGGCCATGAAGTCAGGCACATTTTAATTGCACATTTCGACCACTGGAGAACACCATTAAAATTCACAATATTTGTGACCAGATACCAAATGGCGGTTTGGATCATGAGAAATGTGCCAGTGACTTTCTTGAACACAGAATTCCGGCAATGGAGGGATACACTTTGTACATTCCAATCACCGGCCAAATCAATTTCTTGCAATCCTCCATGCAGGCTAGTCAAAACCTCGCGCCTGGGCAGCCGTAGTTGGAACAAGTACCACATCCATTGTTCGCCTCTGCGTATAAGAGTGAGGGCGCTGACTGCAAGGAATAACGTGAAACTCAAGCCGCTCGCTTGTGCCTCGCCACCAGATTGCTGGACGAACGAATCCTTCCTCTCCGCCTACCTCCTGCCATCCTAATTTGTCGCTCTAGTCGTTGGTTTTGCTGTTCATGGCTTTACTCCTTGCGTATCCACCTCGTTATCCACACAATATACCCTCTTCGGGTGCTTGCGATCTGTATAGAGTGATTTATAACCCTAATGAAGTGCCATGCACACTATGCCGATGTCCTACCATTGCGGTCGAGAGAGAATCGGTCCCCTTGTTCTTGTGCGTCCCTCGGCGTGTGAATTGGCTAGTAGGATGATCTATACTCCATGTTAGAAACAATATGGCAGTTCAGCTCCTGTTTGACCTCGGATTTTAGTACCGGAAATGCTGGAGCCGGAGAGCAGATCGATCGAGAACGTGAAACAAGGAGGAAGCCATCACACACATCCGCGTGAGTTCATTCAATTTCTAATTCTCAATACTCGACCCCCTGACCATCGTTCTCGCGTTCGCGGTCCCAGAGAAGAGTGCATGCACTCCCTTCGCCACGTCCCTCGGCGAATACTGACCCCCTTCCAAGTGACGCTCGGTCACTCGAGTGAGACTGAGATTGGGCAATGGGCGTGTGGACAGGGCGAGGGTCCTACGAGAGAATCGTGGACCCAGGTTTCAGGTATAACAAGGCACTCACGCAGACGATTCAAGAGAAATGGCATTAGGGGCTTCCTTGGTGCCGCTGTGACTGGTTTGAGGCGATGGGTTCAACGTTGATGATGTGAATTGCACGACTGGTCCTGTCCTTCGATAGTTACACGCTCCAGTTCATAGCTCGCTCAACAGAGAAAGAATGGTCGTACAACGAGGTTAAGCAGCCATATGGCTCATCAGTTGTTGAATGTGAATGGCCTACACTAATATTTGTGTTGTGTACGTGAGTGAGAATGATCAGCAGGGGTCAGAAGTAGGGGTATCATCGTTGACTACACTGCTTTCTAGCTTACTATCAGCTAAGATGTTACCATTGGCCATGATACCAATATGGCAAGGTCACAAGTCAAATCAGAATTCTCATCAATACACTCCTACAGTGACCGCCATATTTAGGAAAGCTTATATATATAGGCGTATTATGAAACATAGAAGGCAAAAGGGTTTGTCAGCTCCATGCCAAAATACACTACATGCTTATTCTGTGTGGAAATGCTCCCTGAAATATAGACATGAGAACCCATCTCATCCATCCATCCATAAATGTGCCTTGGGAAGCTCTGCAAGCAACCCAAGAGTCTCTTCCGCAAGCTTTTGTTGCTTCTTTGTGGCCAGGAAGTGTCCCAACTGAGTGTGGATATTGTGATTCTCAGGTCTTTCTGGAATCTTGGCCAACCAACTTTCAAGTGAAGTGATTCTGCCCAAAGTCAAACTGGATTCAATGAGTTGTAGTGTGGTTTCAAGGAAAGGGAAGAATGTTGACCCATCAGTTGATCTGTACCAAATGGCATTCACAAGACATTGGTAGGCAGGGAGACTGTGTGTGTGTCTAGGCTGCACAGTGGAGAACAGGAATACTAAAGCAAAGTTAATGCACCAGGAAGATGGGAGCATTGACCATTTTGGAACAACATATGATTGTAGGAACCGCCATGATTCCACATGGTCAGCCATACAAAGCACATGGACAAAGTGCTCAACCCACTCACATCCCATTGTTCCTGGGATGAACACCCTGACACTGTCACCATCTCCAGGTGGACCAGGCTCGCTAATATAATAGGGGCTAGGTCAAGGCACCACTTAAATGTCTGTGTACAGACCTCGTGGTCTTTGGACCAGAGAAATAGTCTGAGCAGTTCTGGATCTGGTTAAGGCCCCTTGGGCTCTTTATACTCTGTCGTTGCCAAAGAATCATAGAGATCGAGCTGAGCCTTTGCGATGTGCACTTTACCAGGCCTATTCGACCATTTTAACCCCTTCACATCCTCTGGGAGTAAGTAGGGTTGTGGGGCAAGAAGTGTGTCCAGGTGGAGCAAAACCCAATGATCAACATGGGCCAAATCAACCCAATGACCAACACAGACCAAATTACCCCAATGATTTCTATCAGGATAAAAGACTCTCAACCCAAATGGAACCCTTTTTAGCCAATCCAATGAACAGGGTGTTACTTTTTGGGCATGCTTCACAGCAATCTCTAAGATGCGCAGTCCAGAGAGCTGTAATGTAAGATATTCAGTAATGGCATTTTGAATGACATCATGAAGAGTAGTAATAGGATTGCAGTCTTGGTCAAGGGGTTTATGGGAGATAGCCATGTACCAGTAGACTGTGAGCTTGCCATCAGCATAGGCATCTGAGTATCTTAATGCTGGATCTTTGATACTTGTGCACTTCAGAAGGTCTGCAAAAGTAGAGTGTGCATGAACTTGCTTGGTGCTCTCGATGTAGAGTGCAGCAATCAGGGAAAGTTGAAAGTTATGATGCCAATATGACCCCTGATCCAATTGCAGAAGGTCCTTAACAAATTGAATACAGCCTTCACTCCATAGATCTAGCATATCAATGCCAGCAACTGGACAGAACGTCATAGGCACAGACTCAGAAGTGGTGACAGTCCCTGGTAGGATGAAGAGGCCATCAATGGGATCAATTTTTCCTTGATTGGCTGATATTATGGTGTGCATAGCATGAATGACTGCAGCAGTGAGTGGAACTTTAGACCTTCTGCTCTGCTCTGTACTTGAAACATATATGAGCACAGCATGAAAAAAATCATGCTGGTAGTACAGCTGGCTTGAGAATTGCATGACCCTATGGAAAGTATTCACCATCAGTTGAACTAGTGCAAGCGTGTAAGAGGCGAAAGAACTGTGAGGACTTTCACCTCTTGTTTGCTGCGCCTTATATACATGATGGTATGGCTAAAAGCCACATACACTATACAAATAGAAAGACAATAGTGTGCCATATGAAACAATAAGAAACCATACACTCTGTGCCCCTAATTACCATATAAGGAAAAGTGTGGCCTAGGTATGTCATACCGCATGGCCACTGTGTGGCAATAACCATACCAGCCAACACAACCCCCTCGACACACAGCAGCGGAAAACATGGGGGGATCTGCCAACCCCCTGAACTACTCACAAAGCCCGAGCATATGTCGGAATTTGATGAACTTGACATGACCAAGTGACTTGGTGAAAATGTCCATGGGGTTCTCATCTCCAGGGACATGGTGCACCACGATTGTCTGCTGCTCGACCTGTTTGCGAATCCAATGGTAGGCGCGGTGCACATGCTTCATGGTACTTTGGTGCTCGGGGTGCTTCAATACCTGGATGGTGGACTTGTTGTCCACAAGTAGTGGGGACAGGCGCGCCATGTCATAGCCAAGCTCCTCAAACAGGTACTGCGTCCACATAATCTCGCAGCTGACTTTTGAGGCGGTGGTGTATTCCAATTCAGTGCTTGACAGTGACACATGCAGTTGGAGGTGGCTGCCCCACTGTGTTGCACCCCCACCAATGCAGATCGCAAAGCCACCAGTTGACTGGCTATTGTCAGGGTTCCTGCTGAGGTCAGCATTGGAGAAGGTAGTGAATAGGTCTGGTGATGATTGCCACAAATAAACCATCTTCATGTTGATGGTGCCCTTGAGGTACCGAAGGACATGTTTACCAGCAAGCCAGTGTTCCATGCCAGGGTTCTCGACAAAATGGCAGAGCACCCCAATGGTATAAGCAATGTCCGGACACATGGCGATGGCAAGATACAGTAGCTTCCCAATGAGCTCGCGATAGGGGTAAGCCTTCATCTCCGCCTGTCGCTCGGGTGTGTCCGGTGACATGCTAGTCGACAGCTTGTGGTTCTCCTGCATAGGTGTGTGTGTGGGATTGCACTCTGACATGCTGAACTGCTCGAGTATTGATTCGATGTAGCTGGGCTGAGACAGGCTGATGGACCAGTTAGGGTGATTGCGCTCAATCTTGATTCCGAGGATTGAGGTTGCAGGGCCCTGATCATGGATTTTGAATTGAGAAGCAAGATCGGACTTAACTTTCTGGATGGCATTGCATGAGTTTGATGCTATTAGCAGGTCGTCCACATGTATCAGTAATATGACTTTGACATTGTCGCGCCTGTAAATGTACACCGAATAGTCACAGTCAGTGCACTTGAAACTGATCTCTGTGAGCACCAAGTGGAGCTTCAGCACCCAGATCCGTGGGCCCTGCTTAATACCATAGAGGCCCTTCAGTAGCCACAAAACCCATTTCTTTGGGTCCTCCCCCAGGGCTGGTTCTCCATCCACCTCGAGTCCCTCCAGAACCTTCATGTAAATCTCTCTATCAATATCCCCATTCAGGAATGCTGTCGAGATATTGACTGTCTTGAGCTCCAAATCTTCGATCGCAGCTAGTGCAATGATGGCGCGCATTGCTGCCATGCGGGCCATGGATGCAAACACTTCTCCATAGTGTATTCCAGGGACCTGGCTATACCCCTGAGCCACTATCTGGCCCTTGTACTTATCAATTGAGCCATCCGGCTTCCTTTTCACTTTGAACACCCACCTGCTGCCGATCACGTGTTTGCTGGGTGGTAGCTCAGCCAGCTCCCAGGTCCCATTAACGATGTGTGCCTGGAGCTCTGCATACACCACCTCCAGCCACTTCTCGGCATCAGGGCACATCATGGCTTCAGCCAGGGTCCTCAGTTTGGCTGGCCCAGTCGTGGCAAGGGCATAATCCATGGCTGCGATGGAATTGGTAATTCCGATAATCTCCGACAGAGATTACGAATGCAAGCTGAAGAGAGGGAGGAAGGGGGTCTTGAGGCTGGTCCGTTTGCCGACAGAATTCAGGATCTCCTCTTGTCCGCACGTGCCAGTGGGAATACAATCTCCGAAAGGGGAGGGGAAATGGGTACGACAACTTATGGGCTTGTTGGACCTAATTCCCAAGCGACTGCCCAAAAGCACAACAGGTGCCCAATCTGTCTCAGCGTAAACACTCTGACTAGGTGTGACACCAAGGGGGCTGACTGAAGTGGGGTTTCGGTCCAGTTGGCTAGCCCGGCGGTGCTATGGGTGGGAGTTAGCTCGCGAGGGTGGGGGAATGAACCACATGGTCTTGAGGTGTGAAGTCCGACGGGGATAGAGCGAGCGAGCAGGCAAGTGAGGGTGTCGGGATTCTAATCGAGTGGGGCGGGGCGCACAATACAAACATCTATTATCAAGACGTCGAGTGAGGTACAATCCTCATCGAGTCCAAGCTTAAGTACGAAGTCTAAATTACATACACGTGGCTACGAGACTGCAGGAGGCGGTGGAGTGGAAGGCGGTGAGGTGGGTGGCATTGCATAGTGTAGGTGGAGAGAAGCAGAGATTCCTGCGGGTGACGGTAGGGAGAGTTCTAGAGAACAGGCAGTGCCAGACAACGGGGCACCAACTCCACAGAAAGACCGTCAGTAGATGGGGCCGGGAGACCACCTCCCCTCTATGGGTTTCTCTTGGTTTGGTGGCAGAGCCACCTCCCTGACCCACAAAAAAAAAAAAAAAAAAAGTGGAGAGAAGCCGAGGCAGGGGTAATGTGGAAGTGGAAACTACACACGGGCAGTGAAGTGGAGACTATGTGAACATGGTGGAACAGGAGTGGAAGCGAAGAGGAAATAGTGGAGCACGCAGGGTGGAGGGCCTATACTATCAGAGCAAGTCTAGTAGTGAGCAGAGAATGACACAAACGCAAGGGAAATACAAGGTACAAATTGGAGAACACCAGAAAGAGTCCATAATATGAAACACGAGTCACGGGGAGCGGGGAAGGGGACAAGGGGATTGGAAGGGAGGCGGAAGAGGAGCAGGATCAGAGGGAGGGTGTCGGAGCAACCGGAGGGAGCAGAGATGGTCAGAATAAGAGGAATAAGAGGAGAAAAAGGTGATATTATCACAATGGCTGCAAGGACAGGTACAATGACATGATCTGCCGACTTGGCACGGCAGGCTTCCTCGGCCTCGGCCAAGGCACCCGGGTGGCAGGCATGGGATGCATGCTTTGGTGGAAGCTGTTGGCTGGCCGGGTGGTGTTCAAAGTGTGACGTGAGGTTCCTAACTTCAGGGGCGGGGTGGGGCTGTTCAGGGAGGTTGACAAGTGGTGCAGGTGGAGGCAAGGGCTGAATATGAGAACCAGATGTGGCAGCACAGTGTCCATTGATTCAAGGTTGCAGGGCGGATGGGGTACACTCAGGATCTCCAGGGCAGGTGTGGCCAGCGTGGCAGGTGTTGTTGCCTCGGATGGTGGTGACGGGTCGACAGACCTGTCAACAGCTGACAGCCCGGGCTTCCGAAAAGGGAACACCGACTCACAGAAGACAGCACTGTCAGATATAATCTCCTTACGTGTCACTGGGTTCCAGAAACGCCAAGCCTTGTAGTCAGTTGGATAGCCGATGAATACACATTGTGCCACATGTGGGAGGAGTGCCCCGTGCTGATCTTTCTGTAGGTGCATGTACACCAGGCACCCAAAGGGTTGAAGGCAGTCCACCGAGGGGCTCTTCCCATAGAACAACTTGTACAGTGAGCGGTTTGTTACTGATAATAGGAGCCTGAGTTTCCCGAAAAGGAAATGTGCCGCAGCGTCCTCCCACCAGGTTTGTGTGAGTCCTGAGTGTGACAGGGCAGTGGTGATTCCTTCAGCCAGGGTCCGATTCAGCCATTTGGCAACCCCAAGTTGCTGTGGTGTGTCACAAACAGAGTGCTCTCTTCGGATCCCAGCATCAGCCAGGTACCTGTCAAGGTCGTCCGACACATATTCACCCCCTTTGTCATTGTGGAGAATCCCAATTCGTTGCCTGGTGATGTTCTCTGCCCATGCTCTATACCATTTGAACACAGCAAAAATGTCTGATTTCTTTGTGATGAAGTACACCACAGGGAAATGTGAGTAGTCATCCATGAAAGAGACCCAGTACACATGGCCGTGACGACTCTGGGTTGGTACCAGGCCATGCATGTCGGTATACACCCATTGGAGTGGGGCTTCAGCGCGTTTGGCAGGGCGCGTGTGGGGCGCACACGTGAGCTTGCCATTGACACAGTCTTCGCAAAAGTCTCCATCCGGTTGGGTGCCCGTTCATCAGGGGACCCTAAGAAAAATAGACCTATATCTGGAGTATAGTACTATATCTGATGTATAGTAGTATATCTGATATATAGAGCTATATTTGAAGTATAGTATTATATTTGGAGTATAGTACTATATCTGGGATATAGTACTATATCTGGGGTATAGTACTATATCTGATGTATAGTACTATAT
>Ga0307515_10007231_pt1 | contig 21986 bp, 22 predicted proteins | sample 17_EM_MG_FD_194513 | JGI IMG/M metagenome (GOLD analysis project Ga0307515, IMG submission 194513) | Populus trichocarpa ectomycorrhiza microbial communities from riparian zone in the Pacific Northwest, United States - 17_EM | ecosystem: Host-associated > Plants > Roots > Unclassified | place...
TCCTGCGCGTCCACTATGCGACGACGCTGAAGCACTGGGTCGAGCGCTTCGAGAAGAACCGCGACAAGGTCGTCGACATGTATGACGAGCGCTTTGCCCGCATGTGGGAATTCTATCTGATCAGCTGTGAGATGATGTTCCGCACCGGCAGCCAGCTTGTGTTCCACATGCAGCTGTCACGTTCGCGCGATGCCGCGCCGATCGTGCGCGACTACATCACCGACCGGCAGAAGGCCTATATCGTCCGGGAACAGACGCTCAATATTACTCTATGAGAGGCTTGCCGTCCCTGCCTTCCCACTGCAGCCGCTTGTAGTCGAAGCCGTATTCGAGCGTCGGCTTGACGACGGCGAAATAGGGCGAGAGGTCGAAGTCGCGCGGCGTATAGAGCGAGTGATGGCGGATATGCAGGATCTCGGCGCGGGAATATTGCGATGTCGCCGAAGCCCGGCCGGGTGCGCGGGTGATCTCCGGCAGGATCGGATAGCGGATCTGCTCGAAGGCCTCAGCGATCAGCGTCGAGCAGATGGCGCGCGTCGGATCGCCGGACCCGAAGGCCAGCATGCGGCGGCGCCAGCGCACCGGTACCGGCGGCGTCGGCATGAAGAAGCGCAACATGTCGAGGATGTTCTTCATGTCGTATTTCAGGCCCAGCCTTGAAATCATGAACGACAGGACCGCGTCACGGTCGTCCGGCATCAGCCCGACGGGCCGGCAGATGCGGGTGTTGTAGGTCGAGTATTTGCTAAGCGGCACCGCGACGCAGCCCTCGCCCAGATTGACCTCGATGAGCTGCGGCCGATCGATGACCGGCAGCGCCGCCTGGTCCAGCGTCAGCGGGATTTCATCACCGGCGAAAAAGGCGGCATGCGACCAGGTCGACTGGGTCAGATATTTGATCGCCGCGGAGACCTTGTGATTGCCTTCGATCAAAAGGATATCCCCGGGCCTGAGCGTGCGCGCCAGGGTTTCGGGATCGGACGGCGTATAGGGCTCATAGCCCGACGTCTTTGCCGTCAATTTTCCCGCCAGCGCCATGCCGATGCGGTCGAGAAGCGTATCCTTGCTGGACAGGAGCGGGTTCATGCGGGCGGCGGCTTTCGCATAAGCGGTTCATCGTCCTGTTTATGTAGGAAGTTATCCGGCTGCCTGTCGAGTCGGCCTTGCGTGTTTCGGCTTGACCTTTTGCTGATGGACTTCTATTTTTAGAACGATTCTAAACTAGGTCTTTTCCATCATGTTTTCCCGCCTGTTTTCTGCGTCCAAACGTCCGTTCTCATCCCTCTCCGAACAGGAGGTGCTGGCGCTTGCCATTTCTTCCGAAGAGGACGACAGCCGCATCTACTTTGCCTATGCCGATGCGCTGAAGGACAGGTATCCGGATTCCGCAAAAGTCTTCGAGGACATGGGCGAGGTGGAAAACACCCACAAGACCATGCTGATCGACATGCACCGCCGCCGGTTCGGCGAGCGCATTCCGCTGATCCGGCGCGAGCATGTCAGCGGCTTTCTGACCCGCAAGCCGGACTGGCTGCGCCATAACCAATCGCTGGACGCCATGCGCCGCGAGGCGGAAGCGATGGAGGCGCAGGCCTATAATTTCTATGTCGAGGCGGCGAAGAACACATCCGATGCCGCAACCCGGCAATTGCTGGGAGACCTGGCACTGGCCGAACAGGGCCACGAGGACATTGCCCGCATGCTGACGGACAAGCATGTGCCGGAAGGTGCGCGCAAAAAGGAAGACGAGGCAGCACACCGCCAGTTCCTGCTCACCTATGTGCAGCCGGGCCTTGCCGGGCTGATGGACGGCTCGGTCTCGACGCTCGCGCCGATCTTTGCCGCCGCGTTTGCCACGCAGGATACCTGGCAGACCTTTCTGGTCGGGCTTTCAGCCTCGGTCGGCGCCGGCATATCCATGGGCTTCACGGAAGCCGCCCATGACGACGGCAAGCTTTCGGGACGCGGTTCGCCGATCAAGCGCGGCCTGGCCTGCGGCATCATGACAACGCTCGGCGGGCTGGGCCACGCGCTGCCCTATCTTATCCCGCATTTCTGGACGGCAACAATCACCGCCGGCATCATCGTCTTCTTCGAACTCTGGGCCATCGCCTTCATCCAGAACAAGTACATGGAGACGCCGTTCTTGCGCGCGGCGTTTCAGGTGGTGCTTGGGGGTAGTCTGGTGCTGGCGGCGGGGGTTTTGATCGGGAATGCGTGAGCAGCCGAGGCCGCGCCCGTTGGCGCCGAGCCGCTGCCGAGACCTGTAAGACGATTGCTTGGCGAAGCGGACACCCCACTCTCCGTCTTCCTCGCCCTTGTGGCGGGGATCCAGCGACCCGACGTCCGTCGGGTCAAAAAGCCTTTCAGCCCAAGGACTTGGGCTGGCTGGATTCCTGTGACAAGCACAGGAATGACGGCGGTTTTGGCTATCGCCTATTTCCCCAATGAACTGCTAATAATAAAAAGTAATTGTCCGCGGATCAATTCCCGACCGAACCGACCAGCACTTCCGCGCCGTTTTCGATGGTCACCCAGCGGCCGGTGTTGAAGGACGCCTGGCGCTTCAAAAAGCGGTAGGGCGTCTTCGTCCAGAGCTTCACGTCGTTTTCGAGATTGTCGAGGATGAAATCGCCCTGCGCCGTGCGCACGGTCAGGACCGCATGGCCTTCGCCATCCGGCTTGCGGACGACGGTGATCAGAAGGTCGGAGGGGGAGAACCCCTTCTCCATCAGGCGCTTGCGCTTCAAAAGGACGAAGTCCTCGCAATCGCCGGCTGTATCCGGATAGGCCCAGACCTCGTCCTTGCCATACAGGTCCATGTCGGTCATCGGGGTGATTTCGCGATTGACGGCAAGATTAACCTGGCGAATGACCGACCAGCCGAAATCGGTCACACGCGGCGCGGTCGTCGACTTCGACTTGATCTCGCATTCGGAGCGATATTTCTGGCAGAATTCGTAATGGCCGATCGGCTGGGAGGTGATGGCGCCGGTCTGCATCGAAAGCGCTGTGGCGTTCGGCGCCGGGATGGCAGCGCCTGCCGATGCAAAAACAGCCGCAAATGCCACGACCATTTTCCTGATGCCCAACAACTGCGCCATGCCTGTCCCCTGTGGCGCGGTTTTCTCCCGGAACAATCCCGAAGAAACCCCCGCGAAAATCTGAAACTGCCGTCAGCTTTCGCGGTCAAACCCCGCCGCGCGCTGCTCTAATCGTTAACAAAGAGTTAACAGCGCGCCCGAAACGAAGTCAATGTCGAGATTTGGGGATTGCCGGATATGGTTAAGATGCGCGGCAAATGCGCATCATGCCCGGTTTTGAGGGGTTTCAGCCCGCCGGCATGCCGTCGACGGCGGCGATAATCCGCTCGATATCCTCCGGTCGCGACAGGCGGTGATCGCCGTCGCGGATCAGCGTCATCACGACGTCGTCGGACGGCAGGTGTTCCATCAGCTTCAGCGCATGGCCATAGGGCACGTCTGGATCCGTCATGCCCTGCAGGATATGCACCGGGCAGCCGGTCTCGATGATGCCGGTGAGCACCCGGTTCTGCCGGCCGTCCTCGATCAGCCGGGCGGTATAGATGTTCGGATCCGGGCCGTAGGGCGTCGGCTCCTCGAAATAGCCGCGCGCGGCAAGCGATGTGCGCTCCGCATCCGTCAGGTTCGGCTCGATCAGTTCGCTGGTGAAATCGGGGGCCGGCGCGATCAGAACGAGGCCGGCGATCCGGCCGCCCTCGCCGCGCGCGCGCAGTTCGGCGATCAGCCGCAGCGCCACCCAGCCCCCCATCGACGAGCCGACAAGGATCATACGTTCGGGCTTGACGTGGTCGATGACAGCAAGGCTTTCCTCCAGCCAGCGGGAAATGGTGCCATCGATGAAGGCGCCGCCGGACATGCCATGCCCGGAATAATCGAAGCGGATGCAGGCAGCACCCGTCGCCGCGGCATGGCGCTCGAGTTCGACCGCCTTGGTGCCTGCCATGTCCGAGCGGTATCCGCCGAGCCAGACCAGCGCCGGCAGGCTGCTGCCGCTTGCCGCAGGCAGGATGCGCATGGCGATGCGGCGCGATTCGCTGCCGCTGCCGACGTCAAGAGTGTCGGGATCGGCATTCGAGATTGGCAATGACATGCAAATTTCCCTGTTTTGAGCGCTTCCCGCTGATTTTCTTTCTAAAACAGATTCTCCGAATGGCTGACAGGTGGTGATTTTCGTGAAGAGCTGTGTTATTGACTTTTCCGCAGCAATTTACACATGAAGGCCAAGCGGCAGTTGAACGGCATTTTGCCGGGATATAGCGCTATCTTCCGACATTGCAGTCTTAACAGCTCGAGGAGAGTACGACCATTCGCAGACCGTTCAAAACGGACGCCCCGACAAAAGACGGGCCCCGCTCTAACAAGGAAATCCGGTCCCTCCGGGTTCAGCTCATCGACGCCGAAGGTGTCAACCACGGCAGCATTCCCACCGATCAGGCGCTCCGCATGGCGGAAGAACTGGGTCTCGACCTCGTCGAGATCTCGCCGAACGCGGAACCGCCGGTGTGCAAGATCCTTGATCTGGGCAAACTGAAATACGCCACACAGAAGAAGGCGGCGGAAGCGCGCAAGAAGCAGAAGATCATCGAGATCAAGGAGATCAAGATGCGTCCCAACATCGACACGCACGACTATGACGTGAAGATGAAGGCGATGAACCGCTTTTTCGAGGAAGGCGACAAGGTCAAGGTGACCCTGAAGTTCCGCGGCCGCGAAATGGCCCACCAGGAACTCGGCATGAAGCTTTTGCTTCAGGTCAAGGAAGACACCGTGACGATCGCCAAGGTCGAAGCCGAGCCGAAGCTCGAAGGCCGTCAGATGATGATGGTTCTGGCGCCGAAATAAGCGCCTGTCTTTCAGGATCGCACCTGATGAAAGCCGCCGGATTGGCGGCTTTTTCACTCTTAAGACCGGCAATGCGGAAATATCGGGGCGTTTGCCTCAATCCCATTGCACTTTGCGGGCGCTTCGGTTACAAGCCCCCGTCCGAACGGTCCGGCAGGGCATGCCGTGGCCGTTCTTTACGCTGGAGACGACCTCGTCAGTCGATCTCGAAATCAAGAAAAATGGAGTAGCAAAATGCCCAAGATGAAGACGAAATCCTCGGCCAAGAAGCGGTTCAAGATCACCGCGACCGGCAAGGTGATGGCAGCTGCCGCAGGCAAGCGCCATGGCATGATCAAGCGGTCCAACAAGTTCATTCGCGATGCACGTGGCACGATGGTGCTTGCAGAGCCTGATGGCAAGAAGGTCATCAAGAACTACCTGCCCAACGGTCTTTAAGACGTCTGGCACTTTTGGATTTTTTAAGGAGATCATGACATGGCACGTGTAAAACGCGGCGTAACTTCCCACGCCAAGCACAAGAAGACACTCAAGGCAGCCAAGGGCTTCTACGGCCGCCGCAAGAATACCATCCGCGCCGCCAAGGCTGCCGTGGATCGCTCGAAGGCATTCGCCTATCGCGACCGCAAGGTCAACAAGCGCAACTTCCGCGCTCTCTGGATCCAGCGCATCAACGCTGCCGTCCGCGAGCAGGGCCTGACCTATGGCCGTTTCATCGACGGTCTGTCGAAGGCTGGCATCGAAGTCGACCGCAAGGTTCTCTCCGACATGGCGATCCATGAGCCGGAAGCATTCGGCGCGCTCGTCGCTGCTGCCAAGAAGGCCCTGTCCTACCTCAAGGACGCCGGCACCAAGAACGAGTTTGAAAGCGCGGTTCGTTAAGACCAGCGCTTCCCAAGCCTTTTCAATATTAGTTGGGAAACCCGCGCTGGCTCGGCTGGCGCGGGTTTTTCTTTGACCGATCACGGGATGAAACCGGGAAATAAACGATGTCCGATCTGGAAGCTCTGAAAGACAATCTGCTGGCCGAAGTGACCGCTGCCGGCGACGAAGCGGCGATCGAAGCCGTGCGTGTCAATGCGCTGGGCAAGAAGGGCTCGATCTCCGAGCTGCTGAAGACGCTCGGCACCATGACGCCGGAGGAGCGCCAGACGCGCGGTGCCGCCATCAATGCGTTGAAGAATGATGTCTTTGCAGCGATCGCTGCCCGCAAGTCTGACCTCAAGGACGCGGCGATCGCCGAGCGTCTCGCCCGCGAGACCGTCGATATCAGCCTGCCGGTGCGTTCCTCGCCGGCCGAGCGCGGCCGTATCCATCCGATCAGCCAGATCATCGACGAGATCACCGCGATCTTCGCCGACATGGGCTTCTCGATTGCGGAAGGTCCGGATATCGAGACCGACTACTATAATTTCACCGCGCTGAACTTCCCCGAAGGCCATCCGGCCCGCGAGATGCACGACACGTTCTTCTTCAATCCGGACGCAAACGGCGAGCGCAAGGTTTTGCGCACGCATACGTCGCCCGTTCAGATCCGCACGATGGAGGCGCAAAAGCCGCCGATCCGCATCATCATCCCCGGCAAGACCTACCGGCAGGACTCGGACGCCACCCATTCGCCGATGTTCCACCAGGTCGAGGGCCTCGTCGTCGACACCAAGTCGAACGTCGCCAACATGCGCTGGATTCTCGAAGAGTTCTGCAAGACCTTCTTCGAGGTCGACGACGTGACGATGCGCTTTCGCCCGTCCTTCTTCCCGTTCACAGAGCCGTCCTTCGAGGTGGATATCCAGTGCGATCGTTCCTCCGGCCCGATCGTCAAATTCGGCGAGGGCACCGACTGGATGGAAATCCTCGGCTGCGGCATGGTGCATCCGAACGTCCTGCGCGCCGGCGGCCTCGATCCCGATGTCTACCAGGGCTTTGCCTGGGGCATGGGTCTCGACCGCATCGCCATGCTGAAATACGGCATGCCGGACCTCAGAAACTTCTTCGATGCCGACGTCCGCTGGATGAGCCATTACGGTTTCCGCCCGCTCGACATGCCGACGCTGTTTGGCGGGCTTTCCGCATGAGCGAGCTTCCGGACCGGCTGAAAGGAGCGGTGACATTCTCCTTTGGCGATTCGCCAACGATGGCGGACGACCTGCTGGCGCTGGTCCTTGACGGCAGGAAGACCGCGACCTGCGGGCGCGTCAACGATTATGGCGAGGGTAAGGAAACCTTGCCAGTCGTCGGCCGCCGCGATGTTGTGCTTGACGGCGCCGGCCGGCCGGCCGCCGTTATCGAAACAATGGAGGTCACCGTCCGCAGATTCGAGGAGGTGGACGAGGCCTTCGCCCTCGCGGAAGGCGAGGGTTTTCGGACGCTGGGCGACTGGCGCGAAGGGCATGAGCACTATTTCCGCCGCAATGGCGGCTTCTCCCCCGATATGGAACTCGTCTGCGAGCGCTTCCGCCTTGTTGAAGTGCTAGAACGCCAAATTTAGAACATAGGTGAACAATGAAATTCACACTCTCCTGGCTGAAAGACCATCTGGAAACGGATGCCACCCTTGAACAGATCTGCGCGCGCCTGACGGCGATCGGGCTGGAGGTCGAGGATGTCGACGACAAGGCCGCGTTCAAACCTTTCGTCATCGCCAAGGTCGTCTCGGCCGAAAAACACCCGCAGGCCGACAAGCTGAAGGTGCTGATGGTCGATACCGGCACGGGCGCCCCGATCCAGGTCGTCTGCGGCGCCCCGAATGCGCGCGCCGGCCTGATCGGCGCCTTCGCTGCCCCCGGCGCCTATGTGCCGGGCATCGACGTGACGCTGGCGGTAGGCACCATCCGTGGCGTCGAGAGCCATGGCATGATGTGCTCGGAAAAAGAGCTGCAGATGTCGGACAGCCATGACGGCATCATCGATCTGCCGGACGACGCACCGGTCGGCACCAGCTTTGCGGCTTATGCCGGGCTCGATGATCCGATCATCGAGATCAACCTGACACCGAACCGCCCGGATTGCACCTCGATCTACGGCATTGCCCGCGATCTCGCCGCCTCCGGCCTCGGCACCTTAAAAGCGGCGCCGCAACCGACCTTCAAGGTCGAAGGGGAAACGACGACCAAGGTGACACTCGATCTCGGCGAGGACAGCCATCTCTGCCCCGGTTTCGCGCTGCGCCTGGTGCGCGGCGTCAGGAATGGCCCGAGCCCGAAATGGATGCAGCAGCGCCTGCTCGCCATCGGCCTTCGCCCGATCAACGCGCTGGTCGATGTCACCAACTACATGACTTTCGACCAGGGCCGGCCGCTGCACGTCTTCGATGCCGCCAAGGTCACGGGCAATCTGACCGTCCGTCGCGCCACGGAAGGCGAGAAGGTTCTGGCGCTCGATACGCGCGAATATACTCTTTCGCCGGCTAATGTTGTCATCGCCGATGACAACGGCATCGAATCGATCGGCGGCATCATGGGCGGCGAACATTCCGGCTGCGACGAGAACACCGTCGACGTGCTGATCGAATCGGCGCTCTGGGACCCGATGAACATCGCCAAGAGCGGCCGCTCGCTCGGGATCATCACCGATGCGCGCTACCGCTTCGAGCGCGGCGTCGATCCGGAATACATGGTTCCCGGCATCGAACGTGCCACCCAGCTGATCGTCGATATCTGCGGCGGCACGGCGGCCAAGACCGATATCGTCGGTTATGCCGGCTATAAGCCAAAGATCGTCGATTTCCCGGTTTCCGAGGTCGAGCGCCTGACGGGCCTGGAGGTCGGCTCGCAAGAAGCCATGTCGGTCCTCAAGGGTCTCGGCTTCGGCGTCGAAGGCTCGGGCGAACGCGTTTCCGTCTCCGTTCCCTCCTGGCGTCCCGACGTCGATGGCAAGGCGGACCTGGTCGAAGAAGTCATGCGCATCCACGGCGTCGACAATATCAAGCCGGAGCCGATCGAACACCTCGGCGCCGTCAACGGCAAGATCCTGACGACCCTGCAGATCCGCACCCGGCTGGCCAAGCGGTCGCTTGCCGCCCGCGGCATGCTTGAAGCCGTCACCTGGTCGTTCATCTCCAAGGCGCAGGCCGAGCTTTTCGGTGGCGGCGCGCCCTCGCTGTCGCTGGCAAACCCGATCGCCGCCGATATGTCCGACATGCGGCCCTCGCTGCTGCCCGGTCTTTTGACCGCCGCCCAGCGCAATGCCGACAAGGGCTTTGGCGACGTGGCGATCTTCGAAGTCTCCGGCACCTATGAAAACGACACGCCGTCGGGCCAGCGCCGCGTTGCCGGCGGCATCCGCCGGGGCGCGGCATCGCTTGCCGGTGCCGGCCGCTCCTGGTCGAATGCGGCGAAGGGCGGCGGCAAACCGGTCGATGTGTTCGACGCCAAGGCCGACGCCATCGCCGTTCTCGAAGCCTGCGGCGTACCGATGGGCAATGTCCAGTTCGAAGCCGGCGGCCCGTCCTGGTACCATCCCGGCCGCTCCGGCACGATCAAGCTCGGCCCGAAGATCGTGCTTGGCCATTTCGGCGAGTTCCATCCGAAGGTCTTGGAAGCGCTCGACGTTTCCGGCGCGCTTTCGGGCTTCGAAATCTATGTCGATGCCATGCCCGAGCCGAAGAAAAAGGCCACCCGCACCAAACCGGCGCTGGAGCTTTCCCCCTTCCAGGCCGTCAAGCGCGACTTCGCCTTCGTGGTCGACAAATCGGTTGAAGCCGGCGCGATCCTGAAGGCCGCCTCAAGCGCCGACCGAAAGCTGGTCACCGGCGTCAACGTCTTCGACATCTTCGAAGGCGCCTCGCTCGGCGAAGGCAAGAAGTCGATCGCCATCGAAGTCGTCATCCAGCCGGCGGACCGCACCCTGACCGACGAGGATTTCGAAGCCCTGACCGGCAAAATCATCGCCAATGTGACGAAGAACACGGGTGGAGTTCTGCGGGGTTGAGAACCTGATTTGGAGAGGGGCGCACTGCCCCTCTTCGCGCCATGGCAGATGCCGTCAGCACCATGGCAATCGTCTCGGGAGCCTGTGAGGCCGATCAAGTCTGGCCATCCGCCTGTTCATCGCCCCGTTCGATCCTGAGCCCCGCGATCAGAATATCCACCAGACGGGTGGCGGCTGCCTTCCAGTTCGCGCCGCCCGTGTTGGCATTGGCGACGGCTGCCACCGCGCGCAACAGATCGAGAGGATCGATGTCGAGGCGGATTTCGCCGCTAGCGACGGCGCGGCTGGTCAGCATCTCGATGCTGTCCGTGATCTGCGGGCCAGACGCTGCATAGAGTTCCGACGTTCCGCCGACAAGCGAGCTCAGCGCCGGATACATGCCCTGCTTCGTCGCGATATAGTCGATAAAGACAAGCATCCATTCGCGCAGGGCGATCACCGGGGGATGTCCCTCCGCCAGTCGTCGCGCCGCTTGCACCAGTTGCTCCGTCTCGTTGCGGTAAACGGCCGTGATCAGGGCATCGCGGTTCGGGAAGTGGCGATAGAGCGTGCCGATCCCGACACCGGCCGATTGGGCAATATCCTCCAGGCTGACGTCCGGGCCTTTGGCCGCAAAGGCACCCTTGGCTGTCTCCAGCAACCGCAGCCGATTGCGTTCGGCATCGGCGCGGGGTTTGCGGGGAGCGGCGGTTGCGTCTTTTTTTGGGGTCACGCTCTGGCATGCCTCTTGATAAGCGGAGGATGCCTCCGTATTTAAAGCGGAGGCATCCTCCTTTTAATCCATCGGAGGGCGGCGGACAATGGGTCCGTTCCGCATGGGTGCCTATACGTGCACAGCACAAGGAGATTATTCATGACAAACGTGTTTGGAGCCAAATCCACCACCGACGACGTGCTTTCCGGGATCGACCTCAGCGGCAAACGCGTGCTCGTCACGGGCGTGTCCGCCGGCCTTGGTGTCGAGACCACGCGGGTGCTTGTCGCCCATGGGGCCAAGGTTGTCGGTGCCGCCCGCGATCTGGCCAAGGCGGAAAGCGCAACGGCGATCGTCCGCGCCGAGACCGCCAATGGCGGCAGTCTCGACCTCATCGAGCTCGACCTGGCATCGCTGGCAAGCGTTCGCGCCTGCGCGGATGCGCTGCTAGTGGATGGTCGCCCCTTCGATGTCGTCATTGCCAATGCCGGTGTCATGGCGGCCCCCTTCGGTCATACGGCCGATGGTTTCGAGACGCAGTTCGGCACCAACCATCTCGGTCATTTCACCTTCGTCAATCGTATCGCGTCCTTGATTGCACCGGGTGGGCGATTGGTGAACCTCGCGTCGTCCGGTCACCGCTTTGCCGATGTCGATATCGAAGACCCGAACTTCGAACACACGGCCTACGACCCCTGGATTGCCTATGGCCGGTCCAAGACTGCCAATATCCTGTTTGCCGTCGAATTCGACCGGCGCCACAAGGCACGCGGCGTCCGCGCTACGGCGGTGCATCCCGGCGGCATCCGCACTGAACTTACCCGTCATCTGGCGGACGGAACTTTGGAGGCAATGATCGGCCAGATCAACGACGAACTCACAGCCGAAGGCAAGCCACCCTATGAACTGAAGTCCATTCCGCAGGGTGCCGCCACGTCCGTATGGGCCGGCTTTGTTGCCGCTTCCGACGAGGTCGGTGGTCTCTATTGCGAAAATTGCCACGTCGCGACCGTAACGGAGAACCCTGCCAGCCGGATCAGCGAAGGTGTTCGCGCCTATGCACTCGATGCCGAGCGGGCCAGGGCCCTCTGGAGCAAGAGTGAAGAAATGGTCGGCGAACGCTTCTGACAACTGCGCTGACTGAACCGGGCTGCGGTGCCGGCAAAGGCACCGCAGCCAAGCGTCTTTAACCCTTGCGCTGCGGGTGGCCATAGTGCGCCGAAAGCAGATAGCCGCGCATTCGTGGTTTCAAATTTTCCGCGCTTCCCAACTCTATCGGGACAAGATCGGCCACCTCTGCAAAGTTTTATCTGCTAAAAGCCATCCCCGCTCATCCCCGCATTAAAGCCATGGCGTATGATGCTTCCTGTTTCCACCGCCGGAGTGTTTCGCGAGACGGTCGCGGGCAGGTGGGAGCCGGCGCCCTGTGTTGAGACCGCAACGTGCGGTCGAGGCCGGGGTGATGCATGCCGGGTGGTTCGCAAATGGACCTCCTCAGATGTCTCCCCCGGGCCGCCAGGTCCGGTTTGGTTGAGCCATGCAAGCAGGGGAGCTGGGGAGCTTTTTCCTGTGCAGCGAGACAGTGCATGCATTTCAAGGGGCCGGAAGCCCCGAAAAACGCCGAAGGCCACGCAAATGCGGAGCCATGTATTACTAACTTACCGAGGTTTCGCATTTGCGTGCGCCCTCCAGATTCTTCGACCGTGCCGCATCACCGGCGTGGACGCCTTGGCGTGTTCTTTGACAATGTAGATCGTCGTGCCGCTTACGGTTGGGACAGTGCTTGCCCCTTCGCCCCGTCTGGTGTATCTCATCCCCGTCGCGAAAAGCGACCGCTTCCCTTGAGCCGCCCATTGGCGGAGTAAACAGGTGGACGAATTGTCGTCCAGGCGGTCAAGCACACGCCATCCATGCGCATTTTGGCATGGATCGGCCAGCGTTCCCCTGAAACCACACGCCTGATTATCGTCAGGCCTCATCGCAAGCCATCGGCGCCGCTGGCGTCCGCATGCCTGCGTCGATTGGATCGCGCCATGAACAGGCCTCTACTTGTCATTTTTACCGCCATTGTGCTTGATGCCGTCGGCATCGGCCTCATTTTTCCCATCCTGCCCTCGCTCCTGCAGGAGGTTACCCATACCCAGAACGTCGCGCCCTATATCGGCACGATGACGGCGCTCTACGCGGTCATGCAGTTCATCTTTGCCCCGGTGCTCGGAGCTCTCAGCGATCGTCTCGGCCGCCGGCCCGTGCTTCTGATTTCGCTCGGGGGTGCCGCCATCAACTATCTGTTTCTGGCTTTCGCATCCAATCTCTGGATGCTCTTCATCGGCCGCGCCATCGCCGGGCTGACGAGTGCCAACATCGCCGTGGCGATGGCCTATATCACCGACATCTCCCCCGAGGACAAACGCGCCCGCCGCTTTGGCCTGTTCAATGCCATGTTCGGCATCGGCTTCATCATCGGTCCCGTCCTCGGCGGCGTCCTTGGTGACCACTGGCTGCGGCTCCCCTTCATCGCAGCGGCGGTGCTGAACGGCTGCAATCTGCTTCTGGCGTTCTTCATCCTGCCGGAATCGCGCATACCGACACGAGAAAAACTCGACCTCAACGCACTCAACCCGCTGCGCCCCCTGCGCTGGGTATTCTCGATGAAGGCCGTGCTGCCCGTCATCCTGATCTTTTTCATCTTCAGCGCCACCGGCGAGGCCTATGGCACCTGCTGGGCGCTCTGGGGAAACGACGCGTTTCACTGGAACGGCCTGTGGATCGGCCTTTCGCTTGGCGCCTTCGGCATCTGCCAGACGCTGGCCCAGGCGTTCCTTCCGGGTCCGGCCGTCAAGCTGCTCGGCGAACGGACCGCCATTCTGACCGGGGTCGCCGGCACCTGCATTGCGCTGAGCGTCATGGCGTTTGCGACGGAGAGCTGGATGATCTTCGCCGTCATGCCGGTCTTTGCGCTTGGCGGCATCGGCGTACCGGCGCTGCAGTCGCTCGCCACCCGGCAGGTCGACGAGAGCCAACAAGGCCAGTTCCAGGGCGTGCTGGCCTCGGTTGTCAGCCTTGCCTCGATCGTCGCGCCGCTGGCCTTCTCCAGCGTCTATTTCGTCTTCCGGCAACACTGGCCCGGCGCGATCTGGCTCTCGGTCGTCATCGTCTACGCGATCAGCGTGCCGCTGGTGCTCGGCCTGCGATTCCAGAGGCCGGTAGCGGCGACACAGTAATACCCAGTCCCGGTGACAGGCCCTGACGGGGATACCGCCAGGGCGCATGAGCCGCTCCCCGCACAAAAAAATCATCCCCGCTCATCCCCGCCCCGCAAACCTGTGTCATCCTGACGTCGTTCCGCCCATGGATACGCTGCCAGGCGTGGCAGTGAGGCGGAGCCGGTGCCGGATGGGGGACAGACGTAAGCCTTCATCCGGTGGGCGAGCAGAAAATGGTTCCCCTCCGCAGGCTGTTGCGGCTGCGGACGTGCCTGTGCGGCACAGAAGGCTGACGCGAATGTCGCCACAGAGGAACCGGAGTTGCCGCCGACGACCATCGAACGGGGCGCTGGAAGGCGTCATATAAATTACTTAGTCATCGGCACTTTCCAGCGCCCCGGCCAAGCAAACGAAGAGCAAACCCACGGCGGATTTTCCGGGCGTGGCTGAAAGTGTTTGCGGCTGCCGCGCACTCCCTCTTCTCCCCATCGGGGAGAAGGTGGCCGATAGGCCGGATGAGGGGGCGAAGCCACCAAAACAGGACACCCGGGCAAATCGAGATTGGCAAAACACAATGATGAAAGGACCTGACCATATATATGCCGAACCGCCCCCTCATCCGCCCTTCGGGCACCTTCTCCCCGCGGGGGAGAAGAGGGGATCAGCCCTCCCCATCAGAAGGAGGGTGAAAACACCCTACCGATGCAGATGATACAGCTTGTTGACGATCACCCAGTGGCCGCCGATCTTCAGCAGGGACAGATAGTCGGTGAAGCGCATGCCGGCGAATTCGTCGGTGACCTTGACGAAGGCGGCGTCGCCCTCGATGTCGGTGATCTCGACATCCATCAGCGGCTGTATTCCGGGCGACAGGGGCGGTTCGGCCAGGATGGCGGCGATGAAATCGTCGCGCGACATCCATTCGACCGCGCCTTCATAATTGCCGATGATCTTCGCATCCGGATGGAAGGCCTTGCGCAGGGCCGCCTCGTTGCAAAACGCCATGCCGTCGACATAGAGGTGAACGACTGTGCCAATTGCCTGTTCGTCGGACATTTTCGCGGCTCCTTGCTTGCCGCCCAATTCTATCACGGCGGCAAACAGGAACAAAGACGAAGCTGTGACAGGGCAATGTCGCCGGTTTGCCGGCAGTATGCGCTCCGCCCAGTGGAATGGGGCGAAGCGCGTTCTTCGTCGGGCGACGACTGCTTACCTGTTCGTCAGCGCCAGCGACGCATCGGAATAGCGCTTGCCGGCCACATGGTTCGGCGACAGGGTTTCGGAGAGCGTCGTCAGTTCCGCTGCGGACAGGGTGATCTCCGCCGCCGCGGCATTCTGTTCGAGATGGGCAAGCTTGCGGGCGCCGGGGATCGGCACGATGAAATCGCCCTGGTGCAGCACCCAGGCGAGCGCCAGCTGCGCCGCCGTCACGCCCTTGCCGGCAGCGATCGACTTCAGCGTTTCGACAAGCGCGGCATTGGCATCGAGATTGTCCGCCTGGAAACGCGGCAGGCTGCGGCGGAAGTCGTCTTCGCCGAGATCATCCAGCTTTTGGATAGCGCCTGTCAGCATACCGCGTCCAAGCGGGCTATAGGGCACGAAGCCGATGCCGAGTTCTCGGCAGGTCTCAAGCACCTCGTCCTCCGGATCGCGGGTCCACAGCGAATATTCGCTCTGGACGGCGGCGATCGGGTGGACGGCATGGGCACGGCGAATGGTGGCGGCGCTCGCCTCCGACAGGCCGAGCGCGCGGACCTTGCCTTCGCGCACCAGTTCCGCCATGGCCCCCACCGTCTCCTCGATCGGCACGGCGGGGTCGACGCGGTGCTGATAATAGAGATCGATGACATCGGTGCCGAGCCGCTTCAACGAGGCTTCGGCGACGGCCCTGGCATTTTCCGGACGGCCGTCGATGCCGGTGATGGTCTCGCTGAAGGGTTTTCCGGTGGCGAAACGGAAGCCGAACTTGGTGGCGATGGTAACTTTGCCGCGGACATCCTTGAGCGCCTTGCCCAGCAGGATTTCGTTTTCATAGGGGCCATAGACTTCCGCCGTGTCGAAGAAGGTGATGCCGAGATCGACAGCGCGGTGCAGGGTGCGGATCGATTCCTGTTCGTCGGATGCGCCATAGGCGAAACTCATGCCCATGCAGCCGAGGCCGACGGCCGAGACGGTGAGGTCTTTTCCGAGTTTGCGGGTTTTCATGGTGGTTGCTCCTTTGTGAGCCGGATTGGGAACGCAGACCGCGAAAAGCGTCTGCGATGCATCCTCAAACTAATGTGCTCGCGACCGTTTGATAACAGCTGCAAATCCCAACGGGTTGTTCTATTATTTCGACCAATGAACCGGAATCAGCTTGCCCAACTCGCCGTTCTTTCCACCGTTGCCGCGCATCGCAGTTTTCGCGCGGCGGCAAAGGAGCTCGGCATTGCCCCATCGGCGGTCAGCCATGCCGTCTCGACGCTGGAGGAAAGCCTGGGCGTGCGGCTGCTGGCGCGCACGACGCGCAGCGTCGCGCCGACCGAGGAAGGGATACTGTTGCTGGAGCGACTGCGCCCGGCATTGGAGGAGATCGATGTGGCGCTTGCCGCCGTCATCGAGGCGAAAGGCCAGCCGTCCGGCAATCTGCGCATCACCGCCCCGCGATTTGCCGCCGACCTCCTGATCGCACCGAGGCTTGGCGAATTCCTCAGTCTGTACCCGGATATCAAGTTGGAAATCGCCGACGAAGATGGCTTCACCGACATCGTCCGCGAGGGCTTCGATGCGGGCGTCCGGCTGGAGGAAAGCCTGGAGGCCGATATGATCGCGGTAAAGATCGGTCCACCGATGCGCGGCGCCATCGTCGCCTCGCCCGGCTATTTCGGGCAGTTTCCGATCCCGCGGCATCCGCGCGATCTTCTCCGCCACCGCTGCATCCGCCGCCGGTTTTCCAACGGCACGCTCTACAATTGGGAATTCGAGAAGGACGGACAGGAACTGACGATACCGATCGACGGGCCGCTGATCCTTGGCGAGGACCGGCCGACCATCACCGCTGCGATCGGCGGTGCGGGATTGACCTATGCCTTCGAGCCGCGGGTGATCGAGCATATCGAGACGGGACAGCTGATCAGGGTGCTGGAGGACTGGTGCGCGCCCTATCCCGGCCCCTATCTCTACTACGCCAGCCGTCGGCAAATGCGCCCGGCGCTACGCGCCTTCATCGATTTCTTCCGCTATTCCGGCTGAACGAAAACGGGTGGCACGCGACCGATCGGCGACATAGTCTTCAGGAAACGGGAGAGCTCCCCATGAAAAAACCGGGATCGATGAAAGCACTTGAAGATATGGGCCGCGCCCGTCTGTCAGAAAATTTCTTCCTGCGCGATTTCCTGCATTCCGAGATCGCCGATTTCTACGGCATGCCCAACATCCCCGACGATCCGGACCTGGCGATCGCCGCCGGAGCAAAACTCTGCGAGGAACTGCTGGAGCCGCTGCAACGAACATTTGGCCGGCTACATATCCGCTCCGGCTATCGCTCCCGATCGGTCAACGACTTCGGCAACCGCAACAAGCTCAATTGCTCCACCAATGCCGCAAGTGCCGCCGATCATATCTGGGACATGCGGGACGCGGACGGCTGCATGGGTGCCACCGCCTGCATCGTCATTCCGTGGGTCTGGGACCGGCGCACGACGCTCGGCGGCTGGCAGTCGCTTGCCTGGTGGATCCATGACCACCTGCCCTATGCCTCGCTCTGCTTTTTCCCCAAACTCTGGGCGATGAATATCCAGTGGCATGAACGACCAGTCCGGCGCATTCGCAGTTACATCGCGCCGGCCGGTCTGCTGACAAAGGACGGCATGGCCAACCAATCGGGCAGCCATGCGGCGTTTTATGAGGGTTTCCCGGTTCTCAAGGGCTAGAAGCTTATCCGGTAGCGGACATGACCATCAGCCTCCGTATACTGGTCATAGAGCTTGCGCGCCGTGTCGTTGCCTTCGTCGGTGTGCCAGTACAGGCGTGCCCAACCATGGGACTTGGCTTTCTCGACGAGATCGTCGAGCAGTGCCTTGCCGATGCCCTTGCCGCGCGCGGCCTCGTCGAGGAACAGGTCCTCCAGGTAGCAGACCGGCTCCTTAACCCATGTCGCCTCATGCAGGAGGCAGATGGCAAAGCCGATGACATGACCATCCACAACGGCGACGCGCATGAACAGCGGCGTGGCAGGGTCGAGAATCCGCGCCCAGGTCGTGGCCGTCACCTCCGGGGAGACCGCCACCCTGTAGAAGGTGACATAAGCAGCCCAGAGCCGGCGCCAGTCCGCTTCATCGCCGGGTGCAGCGTCGCGTATCTCAACCGTCATGTGTCTTCCTCCCCCTAAAACCTATTCGCTGGCCTCGTTTAGCAGCTGGCAAGCTTCGTCGGAAAGGGTGATCGAGGCCGATTTCGCCAGGCTTTCGAGCTGTATGAGGTTCGTGGCGCTGGCGATCGGCGCAGTCACGCCCTTGCGCGCCATGATCCAGGCCAGCGCGATTTCCGCCTGCGTATTGCCGGTTTCGGCCGCGACCTCGTCCAGCGCGCCCAGGATGCGCATGCCGCGACCATCAAGATACTTGCCGACGCCACTGCCGCGTGCCGAGCCTTCGAGATCCCTGTGCGAGCGATACTTGCCTGAGAGGAATCCGCGCGCCAGGCCGAAATAGCTGATGACGCCGATTTCCTCGGCGATGCAGAGGTTTCTCAGCGGCCCATCGAACGAGGCCCGATCATAGAGATTGTATTCCGGCTGCAGCACCGCGTAGCGTGGCAGGTTCTTGTCCGCCGACACGTCCAGTGCCGCCCGCAGCTGCTCGGCGCTCAGATTGGACGCCCCGATATGGCGAACCTTGCCTTGCTGCAGAAGCGTGTCATAGGCTGCAAGCGTCTCCTCATGGGACGTATCCGCATCCGGCCAATGCGATAGATAGAGATCGATATGGTCGGTCTGCAGGCGCTTTAGGGAATCGTCTACGGCTTGCAGGATCCACTTGGCCGAAAGGCCCTTTCTGCCCTCACCGAGGTCGGAGCCGACCTTAGTGATGATGACAGCCTGATCGCGCGACCGGCCCGAATGCTTCAGCCATTTGCCGATGATCGTCTCGGATTCGCCGCCGCTATTGCCGGGAACCCAGGAGGAATAGACATCCGCCGTGTCGATGGCATTGAATCCGGCATCGAAAAAGGCATCGAGCAACTGGAAGGAGGTCTTTTCATCCGTCGTCCAGCCGAAGACGTTGCCGCCGAAGACCAGCGGCGCGATCGACAGGCCCGTGCGGCCGAGGGTTCGCTTTTGCATGGGATCGCTCCAGATTGTTTGGGGATAAGTCGCTCGGGAGATATGAAGTCTCCCGCAAAGACATAGGTGCCGTACAGCGTTTTTACATGCGTCGCGGCATTTTTATTCCCACGCGAACGGCTTGATGGGCACGTACCTCGCGGTTACTGTGCCGCCAAAATGGAGAGGATACATCATGTTGCGCTTTGGTATACTATCGACGGCCAAGATCGGCCGCGAACTCGTTGTTCCGGCTATTCAGGACGCAGAGAATTGCGTCGTCACGGCGATTGCCAGCCGCGATCTCGGCAGGGCACGCGAGATGGCGGACCGTTTCTCGGTGCCGCATGCCTTCGGCTCTTACGAGGAAATGCTGGCCTCCGACCTCATTGATGCCGTCTACATTCCGCTGCCGACCTCGCAGCATGTCGAATGGACGATCAAGGCCGCCGATGCCGGAAAACACGTACTCTGCGAGAAGCCCATTGCCTTGAAGGCCTCCGAAATCGGAGCCCTGATTGAGGCGCGCGACCGCAACAAGGTGCTGATTTCCGAAGCCTATATGGTCACATACAGCCCCGTCTGGCGAAAGGTTCGCACACTGCTCGCCGAAGGTGCGATCGGCAAACTGCGGCATGTGCAGGGCGCCTTCACCTATTTCAACCGCGATGCCGGCAATATGCGCAACATGCCGGAACTGGGTGGCGGCGGACTGCCTGATATCGGCGTCTATCCGACGATCTCGACACGCTTCGTCACCGGCAAGGAACCGCTCCGCGTTCAGGCGAACACCGACCGCGATCCGGAATTCGGCACCGACATGTATTCGAGTGTGCGGGCTGATTTCGGCGATTTCGAGCTGAGCTTCTATATCTCCACGCAGCTCGCCGCCCGGCAGGTGATGGTGTTCCATGGCGACAAGGGTTTCATCGAGGTCAAATCGCCGTTCAACGCCGATCGCTACGGCGCGGAAGAACTCGAACTCACCAACCAGAATCATTCACAGTCGCAGCTCTTCCGCTTTCAGGATGCCCGCCAATACAAGCTCGAGGCCGAAGCCTTCTCCCGAGCGGCCAAAGGTGAAAAGGAAGAGGTCGTGACGCTGGAAAGCTCGGTGAACAACCAGAAACTCATCGATGCGATCTATCGCGCCAGCGAGAAGAGCGGCTGGGAACCGGTCTGAGCCCATAAAACATCAAACAAGAACTCGCCGGCGACAGGAGCGGCGAGTTCTCGGGAGGGAGATATGGGAACACGGATCGCCTATACCCGATGGCGGGGCGCAAAGACGAGTGCCGCCAAAAGGGTTGCGGCGATACCCGCATTGTAGGAAAGCAGCGCCAGAACGAGGGTAAGAATCGAGACTGCACCTGACGAAAACAGCACAGCCAAGGTAAAGACAGCAACGATCAAGCAACCGGTCAAAGTGTAGCAGATAGCCGAACGCATGCCCGCGGATAAAAATCCAATTGCAAATCCGGTCACGATTATCATTCGACCCCTCCCACCAATAGCCATAGCGCAAGGACTTTGCACGAGGCCTGCTAAAATTGACTTAATCCTCCAAAAGCTAGGAACGACACAACACGGCAAAAGGTTTCACAGAATTTTCACATTTCCTTTAAGCCGCACATTTTCGTCAGCTTCCCGAACTACGGCTATACATAGGGCACCGCTTTTGCCTGGATCCCCGTGTTCACAGCGCGAAAAGGCCAGATCGTCAGACTGTCGTAACGGCCGGCCGCAAAGTCACCCGCCTGGTTGCGCCCGAGATAAATCTGCCCTGCGGTTGTCGGCACTGTTGCTTCCGAGTTGACCGTGGCGCCGTTGTAGCTGCCGCTCCGTCCGGAGCCGCTCCACCCGATGCAGACGCCAAAGGCGGGAAGAGGCACCGTTACATTGGAGAGAACCAGCGAGCTTCCGGTGAGAATGTTCGTTTGTGCGGTATTCAACCGGATGACTTCGTCACCGGCGCCAGCTCCGACGAGGCGGCCGAGAGAACCGTAGAGGCCCTGCCCCCGCACTAGCAGGGTTACGGCATTCTTCTGCACCAAAGCCTCGCCGACGGGCGAAAGGCGGCAGCTGTCGGCGCTTCGCGTCGCTGCCACGGCACCAGTCTGCACAAACGAACTGGCAATAGCCCCCGTCTCCACCTGCGCGCGGCTGAGCGCCCCTGAAGCTGCCAGCGTCAGGCTCGTGGTGGAGGCGGTAAAGGTAAGCGGCGTGTTTTGCGTCACAGCACCCGTGGCGGCGCCCGAAAGGGCCAACGAACCAGCTCCCCTACATGAAACCGTGTACTGAGTCCCATTGACGACGGCGACCGTCTGCGTCGCGGGCGCGAAGGCGTTCAGAAAGAGGTTGGTCGCCGGACCTTCAAGAAGCAATTGCCGATAGCCGCTGCGGTGATCGAAGCGCGGCACATCCGACGCTGCCTGCTGCGCCGTCCCCGTCGCGTCGATGTACTCGGCGACCGAGCTGCGCGTGAAGGAAAACATGTTCGGAAGGGCGGCGGATTGCGGCACGATCAGCGCATCCACGGCAGCAGATGCGATGCTGGCCAAAGCAACGGACGTCAAGGCATGACGATCCCTGCGAAAATCGGCGATGAAAGCGGGCAATTTTGCCACCCCATCGCTGATGTCGGCGACGACGAAGGCCGGATTGGTGAACCATGCATTGGCCGCTGCCGTCAGGGCGATGCCGGAATTGAAACCAAGCGACACCATCAGACAAGCCCCACAAGGCTGCCGGCGGTGGTGCCTGTTGCAAGGATACGGTCGGCACGCACCGGAAGGATGCTGCCGGCAGCGACCCCGACAAAGATTGCGGTCTGGCCCGACAGAAAACGTAGTGCGAGCGCACCGCCCGAACCGACATAGATCGCCCGCGTCGCCTCGGACAGATCGAGTGTATCGCTCGGCGTGACTGCAAAACCATGAGTGGCGGGACTGGTGAGTGAGGGGATATTG
>Ga0307515_10007232_pt1 | contig 21985 bp, 21 predicted proteins | sample 17_EM_MG_FD_194513 | JGI IMG/M metagenome (GOLD analysis project Ga0307515, IMG submission 194513) | Populus trichocarpa ectomycorrhiza microbial communities from riparian zone in the Pacific Northwest, United States - 17_EM | ecosystem: Host-associated > Plants > Roots > Unclassified | place...
CTATAATATATACAATATTTTCCGAAGTGCGGCACGATGCGGTTCTGATTTTCTAGAAATCGATGACGTACCGCACCGCACCGCCACGGTTTTACCGCAAATTTTCCTTACCGCGACATTCCTTATTTTGGGTACCCAGGTCCGAATGAGGAATCAGTTGGAAGGATGACCCGAGAGTACTCTTGGTATGTAGGGTCCGATTGACTCAGGTCCCGCAGAGTGTATATATATGTCGAACGCTCCTCGAGGAATGGGGCATCCTTTTGGTCTGGGCAGGGCGCAAGGAATAAGGATACTCGAAGTCGCATATACTCTGCTGCGCGATGTCCTCCCTGGATGTACGTAAGGGCCAGGTCGGTCCGAGTGTGGCACCACCCACAACGCTTGGATGGGTTTTCATATGCGAAGCGGTACTAGTTCCTTCTCGTCTTCTTCAGGTGTATCCTTGGTTAGCCAAAAACCTGACATGTTGTAGTGGAACCTGTCTTCTCGCGTGACTGGATGATTTTCTCCAGCAACGGCGTGAGCTCGCCCTTCTCCTTTTCCCTAATCCATCTACGATAGCGCATACCAAAAAGCGTTTAATTTCGGTACCAGGGGAGCAACCAAGGGGCCGCTGGATGCTCCATTTGGCTGTGCTGAGCCGGAGCGAGGACCTGAAGGTCATGACGCCCTTTGAAATGATCGCCGATATTTCACACTGCCACCTCGATCATGGTAATGTAATCTGATATATATATTCATGTCTTGTCATGGCATACACGTGTACTCTAGTTGTTGTATACAATACCCGGATCGCGCTAGGTCGAACCCCAGCCGGTCTTGGTCTCTACTCGATACCCCAACCGAAACCCCGCTAAAAGCCCGGTCCACGACGTGCCCTGGCTTAGCCAGAACCTCGAACGTGACACCCCCACCCCATGCTATTGAAAAACTTCTTGCCCAGTCCACCTGGACGCACGAGCCCCAAAACCAATTCCCCGAGGTCAGGGAACAGCCAGAGCGCATTGGTGAAATACTGACCATGGCACTGGGTGTCCAGGTGCAGCACGCGTGGTCTCAGCCACTTCGGGTTCGACGATTCGCCCCAAACAGACGCAAGCTGTGTGCTACCCCTCGGTTTATTCCAGGCCTCATTCCGTACAACCATCATGTTGAGCTTCGGAAGACGGAAGTCGGACATTGGCTCGATCAAGTGGTCGTCATATGTAAACTGCGTGCACGCAGGCAGATCGACGCCCCCATACAAACGGAGGGTTTCTGGGTGGTGCGGCCAAACAATTGTGCAATCTTCCAAGACTGGGAAGGTACTCCAGGACATCCATTGCACAGGGACGATTTTTATATTCAACCGTTGAGGGTGCGGACGATTGGGAGGTCCATATCGTGAGGGTATGTTGGTCGATGGAGTCGGTACGCTTTGAGCACCTCCAGGTTCTCGAAGAAGGGGAGAATGTCTGCTGGGTCTTTCACGTCGACCTTGAAGTGTTGAAGGCGACTGAAGAAGGGACGATAGCAAGGCGAGGAAAGGAACCATATGACATTCGGGCTCGCGATTTCGATGTGTGTAAGCTTTTCAGTGGACGTTTTTGTGACAGTGTCGAGGAACTGGCTGAATTGCGCGCTCGTCTCGCAAAGACCAGTAAATTTGAGGACTTCGAGCATTTCCGAAGGTCTGACGAAATCCATCGCGGATTCCCCTTCTTCTGCTGCCCTGATAAAATCTGCTTCGTCAGGAAAGGAAACCACATTCGCGGCTTTCCACCGTGGCATCGTTTTCAAAGGCAAAGGCATTCCTACGTATGGCTCCCCATCCCCCACGTAACCGTGAGATGAGTGGCTAGTCTTATTGGAGTCGATCGATACTTCCAAGGAGACTTGTTTCGTCCTCTCCACCACAAAGTCGACGTACTCTTGAGCCGTTGACGACCGGAGTGTTAAATGGGACCATATGCGTGCCATTCCAAAAATAGTGGCTCGCCAGGTCTGACATACGGATATCATACCAAATGGTTTCTGCCCATGGCATGTGATGGCGATCACAAATATTTCCGCCAATAATTCGGTAGGGAGTCGACGTATCAGAGCAAGGAAGGATCGTGATATGCTGTTCTCTCGCTCTAGAAGTGCAACGCGTTTCTGGACGCCTGCGGCCTCCGCCTGTGCAACCTCCTGCGCGGCTAACATGCGAGCGGTATATTCTGTCAACCGGTGGGCCATTTCGCGCTACATTTCGCATATAAAGGCGTGAGGCTGATTAGCATAGGGCGAAGGACCTCCAAATCCTTTTCTTGCAATTTTAGGCAGGTGTTCCTGGCGTTCCGATATCCGATGTCCATTGATTGGGGCTTGCAATCTCCGTTTCACGAGATTTCATGACTTCCTTGGTTTGATGGGCTTCTGTGTCGTGAGGTAGATGAGGGTCATGTGGAGGTGAATAGAGAAATTCGGTAACAATCTATCAGAAGCCGAGGTTGAGATCGAATGCGGCCAACAGACAAGCGAAGAGTGCAAGGGATTGCATTGATGCGTTTTGGGATGAGGAAGTGAAGGAGAGTAAACGCACCGTTGGCATATGGCCCACAGTCAAGTCCGCCCTTTGGGGCAGAATGGTGGTAATTCATGCGGGAGAACTAAGCAGCATCGTGACATCGCTCATGTTTTGGATCTGAATGTCGTGATCAGCAATTTGGGACCAAAAGTACAGTTGTGGGGCTTCGGGCTGTTTTCCTCGGACTGTGTAGACACTGCAATGTCTACGATTTCACATTGAACCGAGAGTAGAGCCCACTGGGTCGATTCTGACAGATAATGAAACCATACCTGGTGCTCGCTCAGGACAGCTGGCAATTGTGCAGCATCAAAGACAGGTGAGCTTGACTGGAAGGAGTACATTATTTCCCCTGATGAATTTTGAGCCATCTGAGCCATCTGGACAGGAATACCAGCCAGCGGTCAGCAGCGCAAAGGCCAGATAATCAGACCCAGGCTGGCAATTCGATTAGTGATGTTTCCGAGAGGGTAGATGGTGGCGTTGTTGCTGCATTCTGGCCGTTCTGCGTTGCATCGCCAGTGGTAGATGAATTGAAACGAGAGAGCCCCCCAGCGCTTCGTCGGCGGCTTGGTAGAGCTGTTGGGGGGGAAGGTGTTCGTACATTGGAGTAGAGGAACGCAGTGCCGAGCAAGCCAGGGTCGTATCAGGCCCTTTAACCATCGAAGGGTCTGGCGGTGGGAATCAACGTCAGCTCGACTCATGCGAGATTTAAATTTGGACTTCTCGTCCACGGACCAAGACCAAGGAGCTTTCACTCCATCAACTCCATGATACGGCACTCGATCCCCACTTCGTAATGTACCGTCTTTCCTCTGTCCAAGCGCAATGAGAAGTTCGCACCTCCCCACGTTCCGTTCTTTTGGTCCCACACCGTCTTCCACCGCCCACCGCAATAATACCGCTCAGTACGGGTGAACTTGGACATGATCCATTTCCTTTGATAGTGCAGGACACCACAGTGTATGTTCTGATTTTAACGGTGCATGCATGCGACCAGCATGGTCCGTCGTGGTCGTAGGACAATAGAATTCAAGAGCAGTTGCAATGTCGTCAAGGATCAACAGTCGCAATTAAACGACGATTGGAATTGCACCAGCTGCCAACGGGCAGTACGTCGTTGTGCCGCTCATTTCTCCCCGCCTACACACCCCCCTATACGGTCCGCCTCAGCACAAAGCCCGTCTAGAACTCGCATACATCCGGCTTATCTCCTATACTATTATTGGCCCCGGGTCAACCGAGCCTCCCTGGCCCAGGCCCCAGCCCAAGCTCTGCGGAGTCTGCTTCCCTGCTCGAAAACCGAGTACCAGAGAAACTACCTTCTAAACTGGATATTTTAGGAGGTGAATCAACCCGGCGCGTCTAGTCAACACATTGTTAGGCTGGAGGGGGGGGCGTGTGTGACACGGGAAGCTGAATTTGTTAGGCCGGAGAGCTCAAGATTCGCTCCCTGAGGTAGTGCCCCTGATTCTGTGGAGCTCTCCGAATTTCTCTACGCCGGCTACAGTCAAGATCACCTGGAACAGCCCCGGAGGAGAAAGCCTGCCATTACCTCGGGCACGACGAAGTGCATGCTCGTCACAGGAGCCAGAGTTTTGTGACTTAGTGGACAATATATCGATCGTGTACCAGCCTCCACTGATTGCGTGTAGTTTTCTAACTGGTCGAATCGTCCAACTTGGGACCCTGGAGTGAGCCAGGACAGCCGGGATTTATTAGTCTTTGCGTTTATGACTGTACGCTCGAGTGAGATATGGCATTGTTCCCTGTATCGATCTCCACATATTCGCGGAACCCACTCGTCCAACCTCCTGGTAAACCAGTCTTTAACGCCCGCCTATCTATAGCATTACGTGCTTCCCGCTTTGTGTGATCTAACTACTGAGACTGATCCCCGCGCGGGAGTTTGACGGCTTAACAGTGCTGAAGTAATGAACCCGTATGTTACTTACATCGCCTAAATCTTGCGTGTTCACCTCACGGCCCCCACTCAAATACCTATGGGTCTGCTTGTGTCCACCACAAAGCAATACCTGGTCCAACCCTTACCTCTCAAAAACGTGCTGCAAACTAGAGCTAATTGGAACACAAAGCACCGTATCATTAATCATCTTTCGAGTGATTGCGTGGACGGAGGCTGGTTGACAAGGCCGATTCATCAACTGCACCAACAGGCATTGTCGAGACGGACAGGCGCGCCATGCTGCTTATTGCAAAATGTTTGCCAGGTGTTCCAACTGCGGCGAAACTGCACCAAGATATCGAGGGCCGGCAGAACTCGACGAGGCAGTCGCGTTGCAATTACCATTCGGATCTTGCCCGCTGTTATTGCCTTGAGGATAACCCGAACGGTTAACCCAAGTCACCAGTGACGTATGCCGGGGCTTCAGTTGAAAGATGGCCCTGAGGCCTTCTCCATTGAAATACATACGGTACCTTCTTTTTCGGAAAAGAGAGTGACCTGCTAAATGCTTTCTCTTTGCTAGGAGAATGTCAACGAATGCATTCTTGGCCTTCGGAGGAGGTCCTCCTCACAATCTAACGCCGCTGCGACCGTCGATATCCCTATACTGCTCTGACTGGCCACGCGGTGCTCAAGTCACAGGGTGCTCAAGTCCCAACGTGGTATCTAGTAGGCCCCTCTCTCTCGACACGGCCGATCGGGATGCAAACGGGATCGGGTAAAGGGGCTCATCGAATAGACCTGCCTCGAGGAGGCCACCAGACCTCATCGCCGTATATAACTGGGGTATGAGGTAGAGCATCTTGAACTCCACTATCTCCAACCAACAACGAATCTCCCGTGATATGCTCGACTGGATCTCCGAGATTTCAAGCATTTTGGGCCTTTGGACGATCGTAGGCATCATCACAATTCTGATCCTATGCTGGAGGAGGATATATTATGTAGGCCATGTGGTACTGTTCTCACAACTACACCGTCCTTACCAGATTTTCCACTAGGTGTACCACCTCCGCGACGCTCTCAGAGGGGGAATTCAAAGCATCCAAGATGAAATACGATCTTTGAAAGGCCTCAACTCCGACCTTGATGGTGCGATCAGTCAAGCGTTTTACAATAGCATTCTGGACCAAGAGCGGTGAGAAAAAGCTTTCCGTTCGCACACCCTGTACATCGTCTCACTTACCCCCTTAGGCGTTTGGATATCCTGTCCCAGACCGAAGACAGTCTATGGTTCAGGTTCTCTGCTTTCTCTCGGGTCGACCCCTGTTTGCGGTTCTTGGAAGAACTCGAGGATATGAAGCAGAGGGTTCAGCGAATGACAGTATGTGGCTTTGCATCAAAAACTGAAAAGCACCTCATTCGCACCGCAGGATGTCCGGCTTATAATCCTGGGTGCTTACAATGCACGCCAAGCAGATGCGGCTCTACCGTTGAGTCCACAAACACGTGATGCCGGTGCAACTCCCCAGCCCGCTAGGTCGGGCCGCGCCTTCTCCCATAGCATCACAACCGAGTCTATTGGTACCAGTTCCAGTAACCTTCGTCATAGAGTATCGACCGCTGCCGATCGTATCTCCAATGGTGACGCCTCAGGCTCAGGAGGACATATTTTGTCAACCCCTATGTCGTCAACCCTTCCCTCTCTCGAGTCGTTCAAGCGAAAAGCTGATCTCCTAAAGATCACCATTTGGATTTTGGGATCCGACTTTCTCCGTCCTCAACTCCTCGAGCCGATTGTAGGAGACGCACTGATGAGCTACCCCTCAATCATCGACGACTACGGACTAAAGGGCCAGTCCATATACACGGCTTTTTTCGATCACCTCGACATGGAAACATTCGTCTGCTGGGAGTGCGGTCACACTGTAGAAGGGGACCTCGAGGTCGCGATCGTGCATCAGCGGGCTGTACACTTTCAGCACGAGCCTTACCGATGCCATGCACTCAATGGCGAGTGGTGAGTCCCAGCTCTTATATCTGATCGTCTTGATGTCTCATTGATTGACAAGCAAACATCGTTTTGCAAGTCAAAGTATGTTACACGCCCACCAAGCCAGTACTGGACACTAAAGGGTGGGAAACCTTCGAAATTACGGGTCCCAGTCGTCCCACGTATCTGCCGCTGGCCAAGTCTCAGTGCGCTCTGGTTCCACCCTGGCGGACAGTCTCGCTCCATTGATTTTGCACTGTTGATCTTGTGTCCTATTTTCTATTTTCGTTCACCCGTCTTTGGTCTGCTATCGTCCGTCTCTGCTGGCCAATTGCGGTTGAAGTTTGGTGTCTGCTTGAGGGGAGTATGTTGAAAGCGTTCAATTTCTCGAAATTTTATGTAGGATCTCACGCTGCTGTATGATGATCTAGTCTTGTAGTCTCGCAAGCGTGTCCGGGAAGCATCAAAGCTATGCCCATTTTATTTTATTTGGTGGGAAAGGGAGGGAATGCGTTACGCACCATAGCGCCTAAGCGCCGTGTATGGGGCTCCAAGCAGGGCTCGCCAATGGGCCTAAAGCCCTTTGGACGGTGCACCCTGTGTCCTACCCACTAAACACCCCCAAAGCTATGCCGATATGTGGGACTTCCAGTTGTCATAAGGACCAAGAAGGTGAACAAAGTCCGACTCAACACACCGAAGGCGCATAACATCAGGTATGGCATAGCATGTGCGAGTAGTGTACTGCGCTAGGTTGTCGATAAGTCTGATTAACAAGCAGATTCGTGGCGGGTGCGACTGCAGTGATAAATCAGGTTGACGGAAGTTAAAACGCCTTGCTCTATTCTGCTCTACGATGGGATTCTTATATAGTAAACGATAGACGAGCTACATATGTATGACCTGAGCTCGGTCGCCATAGGAAAATTCGAACTATAACAATTAAGGCGAGAACACTAATATTCTGACACATGTATAAGAGACGAGTGAGTCCAGGGGGCGGGGGCAAGAGTGTAGTGGCGAAATGAAGATTCTCAAGGTTATTCGTCTAGCAGTAGGCGGTACTATACGCTGGTGTTCAAGAGCATCACCGACCGAAACACCTGGTCGTAACAGAGGCGGCAAGTGAGGATGTCCTTGGTACTTGTAAGAAGAGAAAAGAAAGGCCAGACCAGGGACTCTAATTCGATCTTTTGGTTTCCCTTGTATGAGTGATTGCTGTATGTTCGCCTAGCTAGCTTATTTTATATCACACAAGTTGGGCCCGGCCACATCTGACTCGTATCAGGTGGTGCTCTGGTCACCACTGCATGGGCGCGCTGGAAACGATGTATTTTATCAGATTGGCCCAGCCAGCTTATACGTGTTTAAGCGCCATTCAATAGAACCAGTCTATATAAGTTGCTTCGACCTTCTCACTATGTAGGGAGGGCGGATTCTTTATGTCGAAAGGCTGGAGAAAAGGAATTTAAGCGGTGATTCCCGGCTTTGGCTGCATTGGAGACGAGATTAGCAGCTCGTAACGTGTCGGTTGTGCGTCTTGTTCTTTTATGAAAAGATCCATTGCTGTAGGCTATTCAAAAATATCGAATGACGCGTGAACAAACAATGAGCCAAACACCAATTAGTCGACCAACATCTTTCAGGACGTGCGGCAGGCCTCGAAAAGCGGATTACAAGGGCACTCATACCTCGTTACTCGTGGAACCCCTCACCGGCAGTCATTGATCCCATCATCATCACCCATGGGGAGGAAGGGTATCCTATGTGCAAAGGCTGATAGCCCTAGGTGGTCCAACAGGAAGGGGGAAGGTGAGTCTTGGTCATCTGCAAGCCTGCTCTAAAGAGACCAATATACACATGTACCCTTTCAATACCCACACAGGAGCGGTGTCAGCAGCCAACCACAGCTCACCTCTCCGGAACCTCAAGGCGCAGGCAGCTCAAAGCCGATACCTCCGTCCCTCCTCAATCAATTTCCCTTTCCTGCTTGCGAGCCTACTAGCGTAGTACTACTCCGATCGCTAGGATTGGGCCCACCCACCACCAACATTAACACTCCAGCTCTTGATGATACGACCGCGCCAAAGGAAGCTGCAGAGCAAACCGCTTAGGCACATTAAAACCACATGCACCGGTGGTGTTCTTATGAATGCAGTCGACGTGTTCCCTGTATTGGTTCGTGTTTCCACCGAAATGGTAACACTCCTGGCTGCGCCCGACCTTCCTGTCTATTTATGTACCCATTCCGCAGTCCCCGTGTCACCGGTCATCGAACCTTTCTCGCATATTTGACAGTGTCCTCTCTGTTCGTATGCCTCATCACTTTGGACAATCCTTGTCTTCTCTTTCCATCTTATTGATTCGTAGTTGCGCCTTGGAACCTCCGGACTCTTTTCTCTTGGAAGGTTTGGTGTACTGCGTTACCGTATGGTCCTGTTGACGTTCCATAGCAGATCTTTTCCGCCTTTTGTTCATGTTCGCTCGTGCCATGTCGATCCTGAGTCACGAATACGCATCAGTACTATTAGCAGAGTAGATGTACAACAGGGCACTAGCTTAAATCATGTGGACAGGTCCAGAAATGTCATTTCCTGAGGCGGTTCGTTGCAGCCAGTCGACCCATGCACGGGGTAGAATATGAGCAGTGGTTCATGATCAGGGTCGAATGGCAGGGGTGGTATTGATCCTGGACTTTTAGTATGATACATGGTTTGTTTGAAAATATTATACAACTGGGTCCTCAGTCGAGAACGTGGTGGGGTGTAAATATTTCATAAGGGGGTCATCAAAAATGGCAAGGAAAAGCCATCGTGTCCATAGATCTAAGCCCTGGTATTCAACAGTCCGTTGGTCTGAAAGGATTGCGACCATATCCCTCCTAATATAATACCAGAGGCGTCTTTTTGGGTACCCAGGTCTGAATGAGGAATCAGTTGGAAGGATCATCCGAGAGTACTGTTGGTATGTAGGGTCCGATTGACTCAGGTGGTACGTCCCGCAGAGTGTATATGTTGCACGCTCCTCGAGGAATGGGGCATCCTTTTGGTCTGGGCAGGGCGCAAGGAATAAGGATAATCGAAGTTGCATATACCCTGCTGCGCGATGTCCTCCCTGTATGTACGTAAGGGCCAGGTCGGTCCGAGTGTGGCACCACCCACAACGCTTGGATGGGTTTTCATATGCGAAGCGGTACTAGCTCCTTCTCGTCTTCTTCAGGTGTATCCTTGGTTGGCCAAAACCTGACATGTTGTAGTGGGACCTGTCTTCTCGTGATTTTCTCCAGCAACGGCGTGATCTCCTTTTCCCTAATCCATCTACGATAGCGCATACCAAAAAACTTTTAATTTCGGTACCATGGGAGCAACCAAGGGGCCGCTGGATGCTCCATTTGGCTGTGCTGAGCCGGAGCTAGGACATGAAGGTGATGATGACGCGCCCTTTGTAATGATTGCCGATATTTCACACTGCCATATCGATCGTGGTAATGTAATCTGATATATATTCATGTCTTGTCATGGCATACATGTGTACTCTAGTTGTTGTATACAATACCCGGATCGCGCTAGGTCGAACCCCAGCCGACTCTACTCGACACCCTAACCGAAACCCCGCTTGAACTCAGAAGCAGCCCGGTCCACGACGTGCCCCGAACGTGACACCCTTCACTCTTCTCGCGGCCGTGCTATTGAAAACCTTCTTGCCCAGTCCATCCGGACGCACGAGCCCCAAAACCAATTCCTCGAGGTCAGGGAGCAGCTGAAGCGTATTGGTCAAATGATGACCATGGCACTGGGTGTCCAGATGCAGCACTCGTGGTCTCAGCCACTTCGGGTTCGACGATTCGCCCCAAACAGAAGCAAGCTGTGTGCTACCCCTTGGTTTATTCCATGCCTCATTCCGTACAACCATCTTGTTGAGCTTCGGAAGACGGAAGTCGGACATTGGCTCAATTCAAGTGGTCGTCATATGTAAACTGCGTGCACGCAGGCAGATCGACGCCCCCATACAAACGGAGGGTTTCTGGGTGGTGCGGCCAAACAAATGCGCAATCTTCCAAGACTGGGAAGGTACGCCCGGACATCCGTTGCACAGGGACGATCTTGATATTCAACCGTTTGAGGGTGCGGACGATTGGGAGGTCCCTATCGTGAGGGTATGTTGGTCGATGGAGTCGGTACGCTTCGAGCACCTCCAGGTTCTCGAAGAAGGGGAGAACCTTGACGTGTCGGAGGCGACTGAAGAAGGGACGATAGCAAGGCGAGGAAAGGAACCATATGACATTCGGGCTCGCGATTTCGACGTGAGTAAGCTTTCCGGTGGACGTTTTTGTGACAGTGTCGAGGAACTGGCTGAATTGCGCGCTCGTCTCGCAAAGACCAGTAATTCTGAAGACTTCAAGCTTCTCCAGAGGTCTGATGAAAATTCATCGTGGTTTCCCCTTCCTCTGCTGCCTTGATAAAATCTGCTTTGCCAGGAAAGGCAACCAGATTCACGGCTTTCCACTATGGCATCGTTTCCAAAGCCAAGGCTATTCCAATGTACGGCTTCTCTTCTCCCACATGACTGTGAGATGAGTGGCTAGTCTTATGGAGTTGATCACCACTTCCAAGGAAACCTGTTTCGTCCTCTCCACCACAGATTCGACGTACTCCTGGGCCGTTGAGGGCTGGAGTGTCGAACGGGACCATATGCGTGCCATTCCAAAATATTGGAACGCCAAGACCGACATACGCGTATCATATCAAGGGTTTCTGCCCATGGCAGTCACAATATTTCCGCCAACAATTCGGTAGGGAGTCGACGTATCGGAGCAAGAAAGGATTGTAATTTGCTGTTCTCTCGCTCTAGAAATGCAACGCGTTGCTGGAGGTTTGCGACCTCTCCCTGTGCAACCTCTTGAGCGGCTGACATGTGAGCGGTATATTCTGTCCAGGCAGGCCATTTCGCGTTGTATTTCGCATATACTGGAGTGAGGGTGGTCGAGCATAGGGCAAAGAATCTCCAATTCTTTTTCTTGCAATTTACGCTGGTGTTCCTGGCGTTCCGATATCCATTGATTGAGGCATGCGATCTCCGTTTCACGAGATTTAATGAATTCCTTGGTTTGATGGGCTTCTGTGTCGTCAGGTAGATGGGGGTCATGTGGCGGTGAATAGAGCAATTCGGTATTAATCTATCAGAAGACAGAGGTTGAGATCGAATGCGGGCAACGGACAAGCGAAGAGTGCAAGGGATTGCATTGACGCGTTTTGGGATGAGGGAGTGAAGGGAAGTAAACGCACCGTTGGCATATTTCCCATAGTCAGGTCGGTCCTTTGGTGGTAATTTGGGCGGGAGAACCAGGCAGCAGGGCTACATCGCTCATGTTTTGGATCTAAAGGTTATGATCAGCATTTTGGGACCAAAAATACAGTTGTGGGGGTTTCGGGCCGTTTTCCTCAGACTGTGTAGACCAATGTCTACTAGTTCACATTGAACCGAGAGCAGAGTCCACGGGGTCGATTCTGACAGATAACGAAACCATACCTGATGCTCGCTCGGGACAGCTGGCAATTGTGCAGCGTCAAAGACAGGTGAGCTTGTCTGGAAGGAGTACATTGTGCCCCCTGATGAGTTTTGAGCCATATGAGCCGTCTGAACAGCCTGGAATTGGGAATACCAGTCAGCGATCAGCGGCCAGCAGTCAGCAAAGGCCGGATCGAGATCGGAAAGACAGACTGGCAATCCATTTAGTGATGTTTCCGAGAGACACTCAGGGTAGATGGTGGCGCTGTCGCCCTATTCTGGCCGTTCTGCGTCGCATCGCCAGTGGGAGATAAAACAGGAAAGCCCCCCGGCGCGTCGTCGCCGGCTTGGTAGAGCTCTTGGGGGGAAGATGTTCGTACATTGGGGCAGAGGAATGCAGTACCGAGCAGGCCAGTGGTAGTATCAGGCCCTTTAAAGCCATCGAAGAGTCTGGCGGTGGGAATAATGACACCCACGACGTCAGCCCGACTCATTGACTGGTGGTCCACGGACAAGACCAAGCACGCTTTCACTCCATCAGCTCCATGATACGGCACTCCCCGCTTCGTAATGTACCGTCTCTCCTCTGTCCAAGCGCAATGAGAAATTCGCACCCCCCCACCTTCCGTTCTTTTGGTCCCACACCGTCCGCCCACCACAACAACACCTCTCAGTACGGGTGAACTTGGACATGTTCTATTTCCTTTGATAGTGCAGGACACCACAGTGTATGTTCTGATTTTAACGGTGCATGCATGCGACCAGCATAGTCCATCATAGTCGTAGGACAATAGAATTCAAGAGCAGTTGCAAAGTCGTCAAGGATCAACAGTCGCAATTAAACGACGGTTGGAATTGCGCCAGCTGCCAACGTCGTTGTACCATGTACATCGTTTGATAATCGTTTCTCCCCCGCCTACATACACCTCTACACGGTCCACCCCAGCACGTCTAAAACTCGCATACATCCGGCTTATCTCCGGGTCAGCCGAGCCTTCCCTGGAACAGGGGCCAGCCCAAACTCTGCGGAGTCTGTTCCCCCGCTCGAAAACCGAGTACCAACGAAACTACCTTCTAAACTGGGTATTTTAGGAGGTGAATCAATCCGGCGCGTCTGGTCAACCCATTGTTAGGCTGGAGGGGGGGGGGGTTTGTGACACGGGAAGCGGAATTTGTTAGGCCGAAGAGCTCAAGATTCGTTCCCTGAAGTAGTGCCCCTGATTCTGTGGAGCTCTCTACGCCGGCTACAGTCAAGATCACCTGGAACAGCCCGGGGGGAGAAAGCCTGCCATGATCTCGGGCACGACAATGTGCATACTCGTCACAGAAGCCAGACTCTTGCGGCCCTGAGGACACCACATCGATCGCGTAACGGCCGCCACTGATTGCGTGTGGTTTTTTAACTGGTCGAATCGTCCAACTTGGGACCCTGGCGTACGCCAGGACAGCCAGGGTTTATTAGTCTTTGTGTTTATGACTGCACGTTCGAGTGAGATAGGGCATTGTTCCCTGTATCGCTCTCCACATATTCGCGGGATTCACTCGTCCAACCTCCTGGTAAACCAGTCTTTAACGCCCGCCTGAGGAGCAAGTCCGCCTATCTATAGCATTACGTGCTTCCCGCTTTGTATCATTTAACTACTGAGACTGATCCCCGCGCGGAAGTTTGACAGCTTAACGTGCTGAAGTAATGAACCCGTATGTCACATCACCGTAAATCTTGCGTGTTCACCTCACGGCCTCTACTCAAATACCCCATGGGTCTGCTTGTGTCCACCACAAAGCAATACCTGCCAAACCTTACCTCTCAACAACGTGTTGCAAATTTCCCCGCAATTGAGCTCGTTGGAACACGAAGCACCGTATCGTTAATCATCTTTCGAGTGATTCCGTGGACAAAGGCTGGTTGACAGGGCCGATTCATCAACAGCACCCACAAGCATTGTCAAGGCGGAGATAGGCACGCCATGCTGCTTATTGCAAAATGTTGGCCAGGTGTTCCAACTGCGGCGAAACTGCACCAATCCCGATATTGAAGACCGGCAGAACTCGACGAGGCAGTCGCGCTGCAATCACCATACAGATCATTCCCGCTGTTATTGCCTTGAGGATAACCCGAACGGTTAACCCAAGTCATCAGTGTAACCTAAGGCCTCCTTCTTTGAAATACGAGGTGCCTTCGTAGTCCGTAAGGAGAGTGACCTGCCAAACCTTTCTCTTTGCTAGGAGAATGTCACCGAATGCATTCTTGGCCTTCGGTGGAGGTCCTCCTCACAATCTAACGCCCCTGCGACCGTCGAGGTCCCTGTACTTCTCCGACTAGCCACGGGGTGCTCAAGTCACAGGGTACTCAAGTCCCAACATGGTGTCCAATGGGCCCCTCTCTCTCGACCCGGTCCGATTATCCTCCCGTTTACCCACCCAGCGGCCGATCGGGATGCAAGCGGGATCGGGTAAAGAAACTCATCGAATAAACCTGCCTCGAGGAGACCACCAGACCTCATCGCCGTATATAACTGGGGTATGAGGTAGAGCATCTTGAACTCCACTCTCTCCAACAAACGACGAATGGCCCGTAATATGCTCGACTGGATCTCCGAGATATCAAGCAATTTAGGCCTTTGGACGATCGTAGGCATCATCACAATTCTGATCCTATGCTGGAGTAGGGTATATTATGTAGGCGATGTGGTACTGTTCTCACAACTACACCGTCCTTACCAGATTTCCACTAGGTGTACCACCTCCGCGACGCTCTCAGAGGGAGAATCCAAAGCATCCAAGATGAAATACGATCTTTGAAAGGCCTCAACTCCGACCTTGATGGTGCGATCAGTCAAGCGTTTTACAATAGCATTCTGGGCCAAGAGCGGTGAGAGAAAGCTTTCCGTTCGCACACCCTGTACATTGTCTCACTTACCCCCTTAGGCGTTTGTATATCCTGTCCCATACCGAAGACAGTCTATGGTTCAGGTTCTCTGCTTTCTTTCGGGCCGACCCCTGTTTGCGGCTCTTGAAAGAACTCGAGGACGTGAAGCAGAGGGTCCAGCGAATGAGCGTGTGTAGCCTTGCATCCAAAACTGAAAGTACCTCATTCGCGCCGCAGGATGTCTGGCTTATAATCCTGGGTGCTTACAATACACGCCAAACAGATGCGGCTCTACCGAACGCCGAGATGATGAGTCCTCAAACACGTGAGGCGGGTGCAACTCGCCAGCCCGCTGGATCAGGCGGCGCCCCCTCCAATAGCACCGCAACCGGATCTATTAGTACCAGTACCAGTAACCTTCGTCATGGAGTAACGACTGCTGCCGATCGCATCTCCAATGGTGACGCATCAGGCTCCGAAGGACATATTTTGTCGACCCCTATTTCGTCACCCCCTCCCTCTCTCGAGTCGTTCAAGCGAAAAGCCGATCTCCTAAACAACACCATTTGGATTTTGGGATCCGACTTTCTCCGTCTTCAACTCCTCGAGCCGATTGTAGGAGACGCACTGATGAGCTACCCCTCAATCATCGACGACTACGGACTGAAGGGCCAGTCAATATACACGGCTTTTTTCGATCACCTCGACATGGAAACATTCGTCTGCTGGGAATGCGGTCACACTGTAGAAGGGGACCTCGAGGTAGCGATCGTGCATCAGAGGGCTGTGCACTTTCAGCACGAGCCTTACCGATGCCATGCACTCAATGGCGAGTGGTGAGTCCCAGCTCTTATATCTGGTCAACTTGATGTCTCATTGATTGACAGTGAACATCGTTTTGCAAGTCAAAGTATGTTGCACGCCCACCAAGTCAGTGCTGGACACTAAAAAGTGGGAAACCTTCGACCCAGTCGTCCCACGTATTCTTCAGGTGTATCCTTGGTTGGTCCAAACTTGACATGTTTTAGTGGAACCTGTCTTCTCGCGTGACTGGATGATTTTCTCCAGCAACGGCGTGATCTCCGATATTTCACACTACCACATGTATCATGGGAATGTAATCTGATATATATATTCATGTTTTGTCATGGAATACACGTGTACTCTAGTTGTTGTATAAAATACCCGGATCGCGCTAGGTCGAACCCCAGCCGATCTTGGTATCTAATCGACACCCTAACCGAAACCCCGCTTGAACTCAGAAGCAAACCTATCCACGACGTGCTCCAGCTTAGCCAGAACCCCGGACGTGACACCCTTCACCCTTCTCGCGACCATGCTATTGAAAAACTTCTTGCCCAGTCCACCTGGACGCACGAGCCCCAAAACCAATCCCTCGAGGTCAGGGAGCAGCTAGAGCGCATTGATCAAGTGCTGATCATGGCACTGGGTGTCCAGGTGCAGCATTCGGGCTCTCAGCCACTTCGGGTTCGCCGATTCGCCCCAAACAGAAGCAAGCTGTGTGCTACCCCTTGGTTTATTCCATGCCTCGTTCCGTACAACCATCTTGTTGAGTTTCGGAAGACGGAAGTCGGACCTTGGCTCAATCAAGTGGTCGTAATATGTAAATGCGTGCACGCAGGCAGATCGACGCTCCCCGACAGACGGACGGTTTCTGGGTGGCGCGGCCGAACAATTGTGCAGTCTTCCAAGACTGGGAAGGTACGCTCGGACACCCATTGCACAGGGACGATTTTTATATTCAACCGTTTGAGGGTGCGGACGATTGGGAGGTCCATATCGTGAGGGTATATTGGTCGGTGGAGTCGGTACGCGTCGAGCACCTCCAGGTTCTCGAAGAAGGGGAGAATGTCTACTGGGTCCTTCATTTCCCTCACGTTGACCTTGAAGTGACGGAGGCGACTGAAGAAGGGACGAAAGCAAGGCGAGGAAAGGAACCATATGATATTCGGGCTCGCGATTTCGACGTATGTAAGCTTTTCGGTGGACGGTTTTGTGACGGTGTCGAGGAACTGGCTAAATTGCGCACTTGTCTCGCAAAGACCAGTAATTTGAAGACTTTAAGCTTCTCCAGAGGTCTGACGAAATCCATCACGGATTCCGCTTCTTCTGCTACCCTGATAAAATCTGCTTCGTCAGGAAAGGAAACCACATTCACGGCTTTCCACCGTGGCATCGTTTTCAAAGCCAAAGCTATTCCTATGTATTGCTTCCCTTCTCCCACGTAACCGTGAGATGAGTGGCTAGTCTTATTGGAGTCGATCAATACTTCCAAGGAGACCTGTTTTGTCCTCTCCACCGCAAAGTCGACGTACTCCTGAGCCGTTGACGGCCGGAGTGTCAAATGGGACCATATGCGTGCCATTCCAGAAATAGTGGCTCGCCAGGTCTGACACACGCGTATCATATCAAATGGCTTCTGCCCATGGCATGTGATGGCGATCACAAATATTGCCGCCAGTAATTCGGTAGGGAGTCGACGTATCGGAGCAAGGAAGGATTGAGATTTGCTGTTCTCTCGTTCTAGAAGTGCAACGCGTTTCTGGACGCCTGCGGCCTCCGCCTGTGCAACCTCTTGCGCGGCTGACGTGCGAGCGGTATATTCTGTCCACAGGCGGGCCATTTCGCGTTGTATATTTCGCATGAAGCCGATAGAGCATAGGGCGAAGAGCTTCCAATTCCTTTTCCTGCAATTTATGCAGGTGTTCCTGGTGTTCCATTTATTGAGGCATGCGATCTCCGTTTCACGAGATTTCATGACTCCCTTGGTTTGATGGGCTTCTGTGTCGTCGGGGGGATGAGGGTCATGTGGAGCTGAATAGAGCGCGCAATTCGGTAATAATGTATCAGAAGACAGAGGTTGAGATCGAATGTGGCCAACGGACAAGCGAAGAGTGCAAGGGATTGCATTGACGCGTTTTGGGATGAGGGAGCGAAAGGAAGTAAACGTACCGTTGGCATATTTCCCATAGTCAAGTCGGTCCTTTGGGGCAGAATGGTGGTGGTTCGGGCGGGAGAACCAGGCAGCATCGTTACGTCGCTCATGTTATGAATCTGAAGGTCGTGATCAGCATTTTGGGACAAATACAGGTGTGGGGGTTTCGGGCTGTTTCCTCAGACTGTGTAAAGACTGCGTTCTATTATTGAACCGAGAGCAGAGTCCACGGGGTCGATTCTAACAGATAACGAAAGCATACCTGATGCTCGCTTGGGACATTCAGCTGGCAATTGTGCAGCGTCAAAGACAGGTGAGCTTGACTGGAAGGAGTACATTATTTCCCTCTATGAGTTTTGAGCCATATGAGCCGCCTGGACATCCTGGAATCGGGAATACCAGCCAGCGATCAGCGGCCAGCGGTTAGCAAAGGCCGGATCGAGATCGGAAAGACAGACCCAGACTGGCAATCCATTTAGTGATGTTTCCGAGAGTACACCTGGGGTAGGTGGTGGCGTTGTCGCTGCATTCTGGCCGTTTTGCGTCTCATCGCCAGTGAAAGATGAAACGAGAAAGCCCCCCGGCGCTTCGTCGGCGGTAGAGCTCTTGGGGGAAAGGTGTTCGTACATTGGGGCAGAGGAATGCAGTACCGAGCAGGCCAGGGGCGTATCAGGCACTTTACAGTCATCGAAGGCCAACGTAACGAGTCTGGCGGTGGAAAGGATGACACACACGACATCAGCCCGACTCATGCGCAATTTAAATTTGGACTTGGTCGTCCACGGGCAAGACCAAGCAGACTTTCACTCCACCAGCTCCATGATACGGCACTCCCCAATTCGATCTTCTCAGTGTACCGTCTCTCCTCTGTCCAAGCAATGAGGACTTCGACATTCAACGTCCCGTTCTTCTGGTCCGCACCGTCTCCCACCGGAACACACCAACGGCGGACAGCATGTCTCGATTCACCGTTCTATCCTTAAGAACCTGTCCAGTCAACCGCAGAACGGCTGAGCCTCTGCTACCTTCAGCAAGCACCTCCCCTAAATGTGACCAGCTAGCTTAGCCAACAACGGTATATACTGGTCATGAATCAATTGGGTATAGCAAAAGCACCGCTCAGTACGGGTGAACTAGGACATGTTCTATGGTGCAGGACACGGCAGAGTATGTTCTTGTTTTCACGGTGCGTGCGACCAGCATGGTCGTAGGACAACAGGATTTAAGGGCAGTTGCAATGTCGTTTCCTGGTGTCGAGTAAAGGCAAACAAGGTGGTCAAGCTCATGGCACAACAGTCGCAATTAATGACGATTGGAATTGCGCCGGCTGCCAGTACATCGTTGTACCATGTACATCGTTTGATGATCATTTCTCCCCGCCTACATACACCTCTGCACGGTCCGCCCCATCACGTCTGAAACTCGCATACATCCGGCTTATCTCTCATCTGGCCCATCTCCTATACTATTATTGGCTCCGGGTCAACCGAGCCTCCCCTGGCACAGTTGCCAGCCCAAGCGCTGCGGAGTCTGCTTCCCTGCTCGAAAACCGAGTACCAAATAAACCACCTTCTAAACTGGATATTTTAGGGTGATTCAATCCGGCGCGTCTGGTCAACCTATTGTTAGGCTGGAGGGGCGGGCGTTTGTGACACGGGAAGCTGAATTTGTTAGGCCGGACGGCTCAAGATCCGTTCCCTGAAGTAATGCCCCTGATTTTGTGGAGCTCTCCGAATTTCTCTACGCCAGCACAGTCAAGATCACCTGGAACAGCCCCGGAGGAGAAAGCCTGCCATGATCTCGGGCACGACAATGTGCATACTTATCACAGAATCCAGAATCTTGCAGCCTTGCGGACACCACATCGATCCTGTAACGGCCGCCACTGATTACGTGTGCTTTTCTTCCCGGTCGAATCGCCCAACTTGGGAACCTGGCGTAAGCCAGGACAGCCGGGGTTTATTAGTATTGTGTTTATGACTGTACGCTCGAGTGAGATAGGGCCTGTTCCCTGTGTCGCTCTCCACACTGTTCCTGTATCACTCTCCACATATTCGCAGAATCCACCCGTCCAACCTCCTGGTACACCAGTCTTTAACGCCCGCCTGAGGGGCAAGGCCGCCTATCTATAGTATTACTGCTTCCCGCTTTGTATGATTTAACTACTGAGACTGGTCCCCTCGCGGAACTTTGACGGCTTAACAGTGCTGAAGTAATGAACCCGTATGTTATGTCACCGTAAATCTTGCGTGTTCACCTCACAGCCCTCACTCAAATACCCTATGGGTCTGCTTGTGTCCACCACAAAGCAATACCTTGCCCAACCCTTACCTCTCAACAACGTGTTGCAAATTTGCCCGCAATTGAGCTCGTTGGAACACGAAGCACCATATCGTTAATCATCTTTCGAGTGATTGCGTGGACAAAGGCTGGTTGACCGGGCCGATTCATCAGCAGCACCGACAAGCATTGTCAAGGCGGAGACAGGCACGCCATGCTGTTTATTGCAAAATGTTGACCAGGTGTTCCAACTGCGGCGAAACTGCACTGATTGCGATATTGAAGACCGGCAGAACTCGACGAGGCAGTCGCGTTTCAATCACCATACAGATCATTCCCGCTGTTATTGCCTTGAGGATAACCCGAACGGTTTACCCAAGTCACCAGTGTGCCGTAAGGACTCCTTCTTTGACATACGAGGTGCCTTCGTAGTCGGTAAAAGAGAGTGACCTGCCAATTCTTTCACTTTGCTAGGAGAATGTCACCGAATACATCCTTGGTCCTCGGAGGAGGTCCTCCTCACAATCTAACGCCCCTGCTACCGTCGAGGTTCCTATACTTCTCCGACTAGCCACGGGGTGCTCAAGTCACAGGGTGCTCAAGTCACAACGTGGTGTCTAAGAGGCTCCCCTCTCTCGACCCGGTCCGGTTATCCTCCCTTCTACCCACCCAGCGGCCGATCGGGATGCAAGCGGGATCGGGTAAAGAGACTCATCGAATACACCTGCCTCGAGGAGACCACCAGACCTCATCGCCGTATATAACTGGGGTATGAGGTAGAGCATCTTGAACTCCACCATCTCCAACAAACAACGAATGGCCCGTAACATGCTCGACTGGATCTCCGAGATATCAAGCATTTTGGGCCTTTGGACGATCGTAGCCATCATTACATCTATGATTCTATGCTGGAGGAGGATATATTATGTAGGCGATGTGGTACTGTTCTCACAACTACACCGCCCTTACCAGATTTTCCACTAGGTATACCACCTCCGCGACGCTCTCAGAGGGAGAATTCAAGACATCCAAGATGAAATACGATCTTTTAAAGGCCTCAGCTCCTACCTTGATGGTGCGATCAGTCAAGCGCTTTACAATAGCATTCTGAACCAAGAGCGGTGAGAAAAAGCTTTCCGTTCGCGCACCCTGTACATCGTCTCACTTACCCCCTTAGGCGTTTATATATCCTGTCCCATACTGAAGACAGTCTATGGTTCAGGTTCTCTGCTTTCTTTTGGGCCGACCCCTGTTTGCGGCTCTTGAAAGAACTCGAGGACGTGAAGCAGAGGGTCCACCGAATGACAGTGTGTGGCTTTGCATCAAAAACTGAAAAGTATCTCATTCGCACCACAGGATGTCTGGCTTGTAATCCTGAGTGCTTACAATGCACGCCAAGCAGATGCGGCTCTACCGAACGCCGAGATGCTGGGTCCTCAAACACGTGAGGCGGGTGCAACTCGCCAGCCCGCTGGATCAGGCAGCGCCCCCTCCAATAGCACCGCAACCGGATCTATTAGTACCAGTACCAGTAACCTTCGTCATAGAATAGCGACTGCTGCCGATCGCATCTCCAATGGTGACGCCTCAGGCTCCGAAGGACATATTTCGTCGACCCCTATTTCGTCACCCCCTCCCTCTCTCGAGTCGTTCAAGCGAAAAGCCGATCTCCTAAACAACACCATTTGGATTTTGGGATCCGACTTTCTCCGTCTTCAACTCCTCGAGCCGATTGTAGGAGACGCACCGATGAGCTACAGTACTTTACCACTCACCGAGCGACAATCTGTTGCTCGCTCAGAACATCAAGCCAGTGGGAGATCGAATGCTCAATGTAATTACATATTGAATAGAGATAATTTGACTCAATTTGAGCCGCACCCGCAGTCGCGATCCCATTGATTTGTGCCCGGGTTTTTACC
>Ga0307515_10007233_pt1 | contig 21983 bp, 12 predicted proteins | sample 17_EM_MG_FD_194513 | JGI IMG/M metagenome (GOLD analysis project Ga0307515, IMG submission 194513) | Populus trichocarpa ectomycorrhiza microbial communities from riparian zone in the Pacific Northwest, United States - 17_EM | ecosystem: Host-associated > Plants > Roots > Unclassified | place...
TTTGCTCTATGTGTAACTGTAAAAATCCTGTATGATTTAAATAAAAAAGAAATCTCACATAAGAATCAGAAAAACACTATTTTAGATGGGATAGCATTGTATCCAACAAAAAAAAAAAAAAAACATGTCATGGCATGCACTTACCATATATAAAAAAACGAAACAGAAGAGGTTAAATCCTGACAAGGACAGAAGAGGGGATTCCAATTCTGCGCACGGGTGCAGGAAGATTTTTAGCCAGAGGTGCTTGAGCTTACTTGAGAAGTGAAATGTTTGCAAGATTATTATGAGCCACGAATTCTAACAACTCAAGTCTAATTAAGCTATGATTATATTCTATGTACAGTGGGTTTGTAAGTTGACATGTCGTTTTCCCAAAATGGGTCAGACGCAGCAGAGAAATGTTTACTACAATTGGTGGATGCAAGAGACGAATCATCTTGGCAGGATTGAAAAATCTTGCATAAATATCCATGTACGTTACATCAAATCTGAGAGTGATAATGGCCATGGCATTCCCACCTTGATTTTAGGTCAAGAGGAAATGATGGTAGATATTGTAAGGACTCAATCATGACATCTTCGATTAGAAAACTGTGGTGATTTCTAGATGCAAAGATCCACTTGAAAAAATTCTCCTGCTTTAGTGATGAAATTGATAAAAATAAATTTATTGGATAAGAAATCGAGATGGAGGCTTCGAACCAAGTAACAGGTCAAGGGATAAAAATGAGGTTTTTCAGGGAGAAACATCTACGAGTTCTAACAACCTGGGATCAATTTACACGCTACACTAACCACGAAAGACCCTCGAATTGAGTCACGAGTAACAAGCAAGAGCCAATTATTGTCGGGAAGCAAATAAATATTACAATTGGGCAGCCATAGCTTGCATTTCCGAGGTCCTCCACTATTTTACTGGCTAGATATTGCAGACGTGTTGCAAAGTCAACTTGTATAAATACTTTATATTTCCACACTCCCAAGTATATTTATCAAACTCGATGGTCCCCCGGTTAATCGGCCTGGAAACCCATAACTTCGAAGCCCGATTCAGCCTTAATTTATCATTGAACTAGATTAGTAATTGATGCCGGTGGACCTAAGCGATGCAGCCTGGCTTGATACAATATCGTTTTGATTTTTTTATCTAAAATAATTATGATTCTATGTAGGAAATACCACCAGCACTTTCTCGGAGAATTAAGTATATACCACCGATATTAATTGAGGCTCCTACAGAGGAACAACAGCTGGCCATTTCAAGCTGTTCTGAAAGCCTTCACGAACATCTTGTGTGATGGACTTGGCCTACTTCCCATGACCAGAATGGCTCAATAAATTATTTTTATGTAACAAACGCATTAAATTCACAGAAGAGAAGTCGAATACTGCTTATAAATACTTAGCCCTTTCCCACGATCAACATATCTGGCTCATAAATATTAAATACTTGCTGTGCCCCCCGCCCCGCCCAACAAAAGGAAAGGTGGGTGGGTAATCTTGCAAGTTGGAGTAAATAATAGCAGTGACAGATTTTACATCATGTGGAAAAGGCAAGTGCTGTCTCTGTCAAATATTTTAAGCAAAGCTGCAAGGAGAATTTATGTCCCTCAACTGCCATTACAGGTAAATGCAAATAATGTTTGAAGCACCAAATTTTATCTAGTCTTAATTATTAAACTTGAATAGGGATGAAAATCTAATCTAAAACTTGATAAATATTAACTGAATGAATAAATATATTGTGAATAATTATTTTACTTATAGGTAATGTGTAGGGTATGAATACTGTTAAATCTGACCCGAAATCCTTCTAAATCTAGCATGAAATATATTTATATTATATAGATATACTCATAAAATATTTAGATTTTTTTTAATATAATATATACACATCTATAAAATAAATATTGAATAATAAATAATAGTCGCATAATAAATATCGGGATTTAATATCTAGTTTATAAATATAAATTTTTTATTCAATAAATAATAAATAAGATATAAAAAAACTTTGATAAGTAGATATCCTCCCTTAAATTTCGGACCGGAATCTATTAGCAATTCAAATTTTCTACAGGAACAAGTAACTGTTACGGCTAACTTTTGATGTAGATCCCACGTTGTCTGTTCGGGAAGTGTCAGAAGGCGGACAAAGTAGCTAAAGGAGCCTCTGGCAAGGTAGAAAGTATCGCACAGAGTTTTGGTGATGCTTTAAGAAACGACAGTTTACTTCCAAAACAAACATATGGAAACGACAGGCATGTTATGTGCACAAAACAGAGGCTGCAGTGCATTAGAAAGGAACTCAAGCCTTTTCCCCTTTGCGTTCTGACAGGTTTGAGCCTTGAGGGTTTTTCTCGGTAAGCCCTTCGGTTAACTGTGATGTTTCAACTTTCAATTCATTAGCCGATTAGACTACCTCACTGGGTCCAATAAGAACACAAAAGCCCAATTAGAGATGTGTCAATTCTGTCTGTCCTTCACATGTTTGTGTCAGCCATGTTATGTTTTGTCTCGTCCGAGATAATATTGTTATTGATTATTCGAAATCACATTCTATATAGTTTTTTTTTTAAAAAAATTAGTATAAGTTAAGAGTAGCAAAATATCATAGATATTAAATCCAATTCGAAATACACCAAGTTCAAGAATCGGGTCATAATTGAAGGTTATATATGAAGAAGGTTGCCTCGGGATCTGTGGGTCAACATTGAACAATTTTTATTTTATTTTTAATCTTAATACAACGTCGTTTAATAAAAAAAAATATGAATTTTTTTAGCGACATAACCCATATCAAAATCTTAGTCAATGAATCATCAAATTAACCATTTGATAGATACTCGAATTCAACTATGGTTAAATAAATATTTTTTTCATATGCATAAAAGGAGAACTCTATGACTAAATTCAATTTCAACTTCTTAATGCTTAGTAATCAAAATACTCCAAGACACTGCAGCACAACGCACAAGCAGAATAGCTATCCACAGTATGATGTTCCCACAAATATAATTTTTACCATGTACACTTAAATAAACAAGCATCTCGATGTCCTTGATCCATGAGAAATAAATTACTATCTGCACTCCTTGGTCTCATATCACACTGCTCCGAGTGAGTTGAAAAGAGTCCATGCTTCCTGTGTGCATGCAAGGAGTGGATAGCATTTTTTTTAGATGAATTTAGAATGGCGATGATTTCTTTAAGCTCAAGAATTAAAAATTAACTGGATATTACCTGCAAAATATCGAAGATTTTTTCTGCCGTGTATTTTTGATGCGAGGTAGCACCTTTCTGCTGTAGTTTATCAGGGTGTAGACAGAGTAAGGCCTTTTGATATGTTCTTTTCACCGCATTTCCTTCAATTATATCAACAAGAGGCACAGGATTCCACCCACTTCCAGACCAAAGGACCTGTGATGTGAGTGCAGCAAATATCAGTTTAAGAGGCAGACAGTTCCAAGTTAGTCGGAGCCAAAAGATATGATTTAGAAGTTCAACTAAATTGTCAAAGCCTAAAGACATGACCCGTGACCGACCCGAATAAGTTGAGCCCTAGTTGACTTGGCCAAACTTGGTCTAAGCTGGCTGGGTCAGCACTAAGGAACTTTTTAAAAATAAAAATAAAACAACATGGTTTTGGACAAAAATGATAGAACTGATTGACCCACAACCAAGTAACTCGGACCCTTTTTTAGGTCAGATCCGACCGGAACTGATAACTATGCTTGGAACAGGATGAAATTCAATTTACTAAGTTTAGTCACGAATCACCAGAAAACCACTTTACATAGAAAATGCAGTAGGTCTGATGCAATGGTAATTAAAGTTCAGATAAAAGAATGTGCACTCTAGAAAAAAACTCGCAGCACAAGCAAGAGTAGAAGGTAAACTCACATATTGTAAAGTTGACAACAGGGAGCGTATGTTGCCTTCCTTTCCTTTCGACCACTTCTGTATTTTATCATCAATGACCTGCAATGTATGATTTCCAGTTACTATTTCCTGGTAAAGTTGAAAGAAAAAATGGAGTGTCTTTGTCAACTTTCTTCCTTACTTGGATCTCCTCATGGTTATCGCTGGTTTGGAGCTCCCTTTCCTCATCCTGGGCTAATTCTGTAATCTGTCCACAAGGCAAAGTATACCAGCTCATTAGTCATTTCAGGAGGCAATTAAATAATCCTAATACCTGCTAAAAAAAAAGATGGCGGAATGCTAATGTTTATATACACAATCACATACCAGGAGGAAGGACATATCTGTATCTGCAATGGTTGATTCTAAGCCATCAGGAATATAAGCTGTCAACAACGTTTTGATGCATTACATATCACATTTTTTAAGAATCATTAACAAAGAGTTCAAATCCTTTTTGTATTATGAAGTAGTAAGTTCAGTAAAAGAAGCTCATTCTAGCGAAATTGCATAGCAATTGGAATATATGAATCATGATTCAGATGAACATGAAATATGCCATGCTGCTTCACCATTTTCATCCTAATTGATATAAAAAAACACAAAATCATTTTTCCAGGTGGATGGTATCCAAAATCTTCCAGTCAACATGCAGCAATTAAAATAACATATAGCATCAATTAATATCAAAATACCTGCAGTTGACACTGAGCTATCCTTACGTCCAGAAGAAACGCTTTCGGACCTGAGATTGTTCGCCTTTGTCTCGGGATGTTGTTTCTCGGATTGCTTAAGACATTTGTTCACCTGAAGATTACAATAAAAGTTGAAAATCTCAGGTCCACTATGAGTGTATCAGCTGTGCTAATATTTGACAAAATAAAATGCAAGATCATTTTCAGCTGAGTACCAGGATGGAAGCATCTGGCATGTTTTTATTGTTAACATTACGCGAGTGCATTTTCTCATTTCTGGTATCGTCAGTATTGAATTTTATTCTTTCCTTTCGTCCGGAACTCTGATGTTGAGAGTCATTAAGATCAAAGTTGGGTTTTTCTGAACCTGCCCGATTGAAAATTTTAACAAATTCCTTGACCTTTCCCCTAAGTCTGTTCTTCTCAAGGCTGTCTCTTGATTTTGTTGGTGGATATTGAAAGTCAGCTTTATCCACTTCTACATTATTCGCTGTAGTTCTTTTCTCATCTTGATCCTTTACGTTTTCACTAACATCAAAAACTGCAGATGGTTTTTTGGTGCTTTCTGCCTTTCTTTCTTTCAAACCATTTTTTCTAGTCATCTCATCAATACCTGCCAGAGAAAATAGATGTGTTATTAGTGATATCACATGAGAAGCATACTTGATATAGATTCCAGAACATGACTTACATTGCTCATCATCATTCTCGGATAACAGGGAACGTGGTGGTTTTAACTCAGTCTTGCGATCCTCAAGCGTAACTACAGAAATTCGTTCCTTTGTTTTTTCAGATAAGTCCATTTCAGGACCATCTTCAACAATCACTTGATGAGTGCTTGGAGTATCTAACTCAGGTACAGGAAAAATTGTGTCCTCAACAATCTGACACGGTTCTACTTCACACTGAATGCTCTTATCAAAGAGGAAGCGATTATCTTGTTGATTAAGCTCGATGTGACTACTGAATGAGGGAACATCGATATCATGTGGATTTGCTGATCGTAATTCTCTTGCTATACCCTCGCTTGCTATCCATCCACTAGTACTTGAACATCTCTGAAGTTCACAATTCTCATCCAGTCTTGATTTGGTAGCTCCTCTAAGGGACATCACAAAGGGTATTCCTTCGCTTGCCCACTTGTATATAGAAAAATGAGACTGGTTTCCATTTGTTGGAACATCAGAACTATCTGAATCACTTTTCAAATTTGTGTTTGTGTCTGTTTCTTCATGTTTGGTCGAGTTTGATGACTCCTCGCTGGTAAGAGATAGCTCCTTCGATAAAGTGCTTTGCCTAGAGATATCGTTAGTCAACTCGTCTCTAACGTGGTCCGTTTGGCTTGCAGAATGTGCATAATTGCCTACGCCATATGAAGCACCATCCTTATTTTTGTGCATGCTATGGGCGCTAGAGTTAAATGTTGGCAAGTCTGTCCGCTTACTCAGTTTGGCAGAGAGGCTGCAAAATTAACAGTACAGGATTTGAGATTCTGGGATGCATTTGTTCAAAAGACACTCAAACCCAAGCAGATAATAGTGCAGATAAGAACAATTACTTGAACAAAGAATCAATAACCACTACCAGACACCACATTAATCCGAAATACATTGAAACAACCTAGGCAATGACATATCATCACTTCTTATTGCTATAAAGGATTCTTAATTGGTGATTTATGTTGACCAATGAAGAAAAAACCATCTAAATTATAAGATCTAAGATGTACAGAAATAAGCAAATAGCATCTCAGAGTGAATCCAAAACCTGAATTGTGCAGGCAGAGATGGACTCCAGGGATCAGCTCTAGGTGGCAGCTGTCCAGTAGGGCTTAGGACTCTTGAACCTGGAGTTGAAGAAAGTGAATCAAGGTCATGCTTCTTCGGAGGAGAACTCAAAGACTTATTGCCTCTGAAAATATCATCAAAGAAATCATTTCTTGGATATCGCCTTCTATTGACATTTTCATCTCCAAACACTGGCTTCTCATTTAAACCCGACAAACTGTTGCGAGACAACATGGTATCAACATCACCACTTCTTGAAACAAATGAATCTGTCGTTTCAGCAAAACTAGATCGCACCTCCTGAAGCGACGATCGCCTCGGTGGGCCACCAAAAACATCTATAAAATCAATATCAGAGTTTCCATGTTGGCTATTTGAAGAAGAGCCTGGATGGTTTATGGATTGTCTTTGAAGATTATAACCTAACAGAACACTTTCTCTCTGAGAAAACCTCTCCATTTCAACCAATAACCAGTACGGAGCACCCACAAAACCAGTTCAATTCAACTAGACAGTAAGAATTTAAACAAAAAAACTTCCTATCCATCTTTTTGATCATGGAACTGCAAGTCCTGAAGAGGGTTCTTGTTGTTGAATCAAGAACTTGCAGAGATTTTTCTTTTGAGAATCATGATGTTGAGGTATGGAGGATGAGATACATACAAACAATAACGTGGGAGATTTTGAAAGGGAGAATACAAAGGTGGGGCTAGTGGGTTCTTGTTGTTGAATCAAGAACTTGCAGAGAGGATAATGATATTGAAACATGGAGGATGAGATACACACAAACAATAATGTGGAAGATTTTGAAAGGGAGAATACAAAGGTGGGGCTAGTGGTCTTTGAAGCCACTAGTAAAAATCAATGTCGTCTGCTTGTGGATATTAAGGAAGAAAATTCCATACAGCAACCGAAGTATTAGGCAATCTTTGTCGTTAACCTGAGTTTTTAGAAATTAATTCTTGGTGACCGTTAAACTCAGATTTTTTGTGATCCCACGTTGTTATGGGTTCGTTTTCTACAGCCTCCGTTAGGATGACAGCCTGTTATTGCTTGCATGCAATGAATGATGTCATGAACTTCTTTTGCTCCCTCCTCCAGTCCATGTAAATTAAAACAAAAATCAAATTAAAATTAGTTGCCAATCTTGTTCACTAAAATTCGATCATTATTGCAGCAGATGTGATTAAAATTGACCTACAAAATAGAATAGGACAGAAACAGAGATATATAAAATAAAAACATTTTTAAAGTAAATTCTTATACTCTTAAAACAGAAATTGAGAAAAACATGTCCCTTCTATCCATATAATTTTTGTTTTTTTCTGAAAGAGTAACTAAATACTAAGGATTGAACTGGGTTATGATTGGTTGCCCTTGGGATAACACTTTTACATGGTAACCCAGCTAATTTGCTGTCCATGCATGAAGGTAGGTGACTATAAGGCAACGAATATCAGGAGGGTCTGCCAAGAAAAGCCAAGACAGAAATCTAACCCTCCAGGAAAAAAGAATTACAGTAGACCTGATTCTGGTTTATGCTAGCAAACCAATCGCATTAGGAACCCCACCTTAGCATCTGGTAATAATAGATACGGGATCCACTGCACCTCGTGATGAGATAGTTATAGTCCTTATGAACCTAAATTTAGTGTGATAATCTTTTGTTTCTTTCTCTCAAAGGGGTGCGAGCCAAGAAGTACGAGGATCCTGGTTCATGGTCCTTGCCGGTCCAGTCACATTGTAGCCAACCACCGAAGTCATTGATCCCAACTCCACCAGGATGCAACAAAATGTCACTCTAAAAAATAATCAAATACCCAGAAACTATCAAAGAATAGAGCTTCCAAGTTGCAGCAAAATCTTTTATCATGAAAAATGGCAAGCCTGATCATATTGTTGGCGCACATTATATAGCACAGATGAGACCAGTGGGGATGATCCAATGAAACTTAATTTAAAGCTACAGGAACAATACAAACCAAAGTTCTGAAGAAAAAAGAAGGAAAAGTATCTCACATCAGCTACACATAAAATACAAACCAAAATCTCAAAGAAAATCAAGGAAAAAGTTTATCTCACATTTCTCTTCAAAGGTAATGATAGATTTAAACTAACTGTATCATGTGAAAAGTCTGGGGGTAAACACTAAATCTCTCGAAATCCTCTCTGTAGTTGTATGAGGTTCCTACCAATCAGAACCATCAGGGAAAGGATCCAACGCATCTTGCTTCCCATTAACATAGAACTCCACAACTGCTTGCATTCTTCGAAGTTTATCAGGGTGATAGTTTACATGAACAATTACTGGCTTCAATGTTTTTAGCGCAGGATCTTTCCTTACTGTCTTGAAAAGGACCTTACTATTCATAAACAAAAACATATCCATTGTTCTTTTTGCAGCATGGAGTCCATCATACCCAGGATGTGAAGGGGAGAAAAGCTCCTCGTTGAAAACTGCTTGGTCCCATGAGTTTGGCTCTCGAGACAAACGACCAGCCACACGATCCAAAAGCTCAATGGAAGGAAGTGTAGGCCTTATATAAAAGAATCCAGAATTGTAAACCCATATTCTCATTGTATGAGCATAACGAGCCCAACCCATGGCAGGTTCATTAAAGACATCATCAAATCCATAAGCTGTCATATTATCATGACCATCAGACATAGATTCAACATCTGAATCCCGATAAAGATGATCAAATGGGTTCTGCAAGTATATTATATCAACATCTGACAGAAGAACACTGTAACCCAACTGCAAAAATTCCCTCAAAATACGGAACTTCAATCCAGAAACAGCATGGTTTCCTCCTGTTCTTGCAACTGAATCAATACCGCTATCTGGATCCCTCTTATACACTGGAACATCATTCGACTTGCAGAAATCTACAATATGGTCATCTAATGCTACAACAAGGTAATTGCGTATACCAGCTTTCTTGATGTTAGCGAACCAGACTTCTAACATGGTTTTCACATTTGAATTTGCAAGTGCAACTATAAGCTCCTTACGAACAGCAACTTCCTCCAAGAGTTTTGCCAGTCTAGGATTCACAGACTCATCAGGAACAACAGTTGGGTTAGTTCTCAAACCCTTGACAGTACCAAAGGGACCAGCTTTCTGCTGTTTACCCAGTAACAAAACCTGCTTCTGAGCATGATCTTGTCCTTGTTCCGCCAGCTGCAACTTTTCATTTAGCTCCCTAACTTGCTTCTTCATCTCAGCATTCTTCTCCGATATCAATACAATATCAGCTTTCACCATTTTAATTCGCTCGGGCGATTCACATGAAGACAAGCCTGTCTAACAAACAAACAATAGGAAATCACAACACAATAAGTGGCCTATAAATCACAGAATCCACCCCCCAAAAAAAAGCTACCATTAAATGATAATTCCCAATAACTGACATAATATTGACTTGGAAATGCACTCTACGCATCATGTGACAAACAAGCTCATGTTCAAAATAATAACTAAAATAACAAACCTTGCTTTTCATTCTCACCAAGCCAGGGGATGCAACAAGAAAGGCAAAAATACTAAGCAAAGACTACGACAGCGAAGAGGGGACACTGGTGAAATGATGCCACTTTCACAAAAAAAAAAATTAATGGTACAAAACTGGCTTCTCTTTAAAAGCATTTTCAATTCTGTATCCTTTTAGTTTCACCAAATTATCCCATTCCTTAGTGAAATCATGGCTTCAATTAATTCATTAAAACAAAAAACAACCCGAATTCTAACTATCAAAGCAACTAACACCATCAGCAACACGCATAAAACCAAAGTCAACTGCAAGAAACAAAGTCAAATCTTTGAAGTTAATAAAAAATCAAAATTCAAGAACAATCATTACCCAATCAAAGAAATTTTTAAATAGAAAACATCAGAATCAAGTTTACCCTATGTTGAGGACCCCAGCAGCAATCACAAAGTAGAGAGAAGTATACACAAAAGATATATTTGAAGTATTTAAGGCAAAGAGATTTGAACCTGAAGATTTGAATTAGCAATTCGACGATGTGAGCCAGTCGGATTGGAGCTGAAAAACCCATGAGGATAAAACACAGCAAAGACGCAGCCAAGAAGGATACCGATCAAAATGGCTACGGCGATTCGAGATCCTTGAAGTGACTGCCCTTTTTCTCTTCGAAGAACCGCCATACCTTCCTGTGTTACGGTCCACGGACAGTCTCAGAGAAGGATAGACGAATAAGCAGCGGAACTTTACCTTTTATAGCAAAATTAAAGAGCAAAACTAATTTATTAAGGTATAATTAATTTTTCGGTTAATTACACTGAAACTATAATCTGATATTTTTTTAACAAAATTATTCTTATATTTTATTTAATAACTACAAAATTCTTGCAATATTAATATTATAATTTTATCATAAATATATAAAATTATACTTTATCATTAAACTAATATTATAATTTTGTTAAAAAATTAAGTTTTTAAAAAACATTGAACAAACTATATTAAAAAATCAAATTATTTTAACCTTTATTTTTTAAAGGTAATTAAATCAATTTTACTCTTTATTTAATTTTAAGTTAATTTAAAGATACATACAATTTTAAACTTGTTTTTTAGAAATAGAGTAGAGATTATTTTTAAAAATATTTTTTGTTTAAAAATATATTAAAATAATATTTTTTAAATTTTTATTTTTTATATTAACAAATTAAAACAATTAAAAAAACAGTTTTTATATTTTTTTTTAACAAAAACATTTAAGATTTTTGAAAAAAAGGCCAAACAGCACCTTATAGTACATCGGAGTAGGTGTGTTCTGTCTTCTTCTTTTTTCCTTTTTGGTTTTTTTTTCTAAGATCGATAAAAAAAAATAAAAAATAAAACGGAGAACGGAGAGGAGAGGATCAAGTGTAGATGATTTGAATGATCTGCAAACAGGTATGAAGTCTTGGCCTTGCGATTGTAAAGTAAATAATAATCGCGCGGCTCTAAAATCGTGGGGGCCCGTGAGTGGAAAAAAATAAAACTGGAGCCTTTTACTTGGCAGAATACAGTATGTTTTAGTTTTTATAGAATTTAGAAACACTCCACTTTATTTTTTCTTTAAAAATTCGATATTTATTCAAAAAATTCTCACTTTGATCTTTGGGAGTGTTGTTGTGATTATTTTTTAAAATAATTTTTATTTTAAAATATATTAAAATGATATTTTTTTATTTTTAAAAAATTATTTTTAATATCGACACATCAAAATAATTTGAAAATATTAAAAAAATATTAATTTAAAATAAAAAAATAAAATAAAATAAAATTTTAATTTTTTTTAAAAATACTTTTAAAACACAAAAATAAACAGTATCTTAATAGATAAAAAGGAATTTACCTAGAGAATTCTTTTTTTTTTAATATACAGCTAGTGAAGAAACATTTAAGATTCTTAATCAAATTTCACTTTATTTTTTGGGATAGAACTTATCATAAATGGTTAAAACATCATTGAATTTCATTTGAATATAGATTTTTAGGTGGGCGTCGATTCAATTGATTCCTTTCAAACAAAAACAACTTAACTAAAACAATTTTAAAAAAATCTAACCAAACAAGATAAATAAAAATAAATTGATCAAAAATTTAAATTAAAAAAAATTATATTTGTTCAAACTTCACAAGTGTAATTTTAATTAATAAGTGTTTTGTTATATTATTTTTTAAGGTGTTGTTTGATTAGTGTTTCAGAACAAAAAAAATAAGGACAATGAGAACAAAAACTGGTTTGATTAAAGAGATAGAGATAGAGATATAAAAATAAATATCTCTTAAATAATTTTAGAATAAATTTATGTATTTTCAAAACATGAAATATGAAGGAAACATATCCTTGTAAAATACTCTATATCTATATTATTATAGTTATACAGTTCAACTCGAAGCAAAGTTCTGGTCACGAGGATAAATTTTAAAATTTATTTTTAAAAAGGATCAAAACATTGTTATTTTAAACTTTTTTTTTTTAAAAAAAAAATCTAACAAGTTTTTAACTTGGTTTTTATCCTAGATTGACCAGGTTGCGGGTTGAACATGATTTCGATCAAGTTAGGTTGGGGAAATTCTTTCTTTATTTTTTCTTAAATTCAAACTCATCCAAGCCTCGGGTGGGTCAAGTCTTGGATCGACCTATTAAATTGGTTTAGGTTTCATAACTAAAGTTATTACATTATTATTATTTTTATCACTCAATATAAATTAAAGTAAAAAATAATATTTAATTATTTTTTAAAACATGTAAATTTGACAATAATATATATTAAAAATAAAATATATATTTTTTTATAATTTATTTTATCTTGTCCATTATTACCGAAACATGATAACAAAAAAACACCAATACCAAACATAATTACATTTTCATTTTCTGTTCTATCTTGTCTTCTCTCTTCTATCCTTATTATCTATTCTATCCTGTCTTCTCTCTTATAGATAGTAACCAAATGGTACCTAAATTATTGAGTCAATGAACTTTTAGTTTTTAGTTTATAATGATTTTTTTATTTGATTTGAATTTTTTCCTTTTTTATCCAAATCAATTTTTTCAATCCTTTTTGGATAACAGATTTGACAATCGCAACCCTTTAGAGTAATGGATTTGGCAATCTCAATTCTCAATTTAGGTTTTTTATCCGGGGCAAGGCCCGACTATGGACTTTGCCCAAATTCACTAGGGTTCCAATGACCCCACTGAATTTTCTACATCTGACAAAAGTCAAACCCAGGATCTTGGACAGGAACACACTATCAAATCTTAGCTCTTCTTCGCTTGGCCAACTCCATGAAGTTAAATTGACAGAAGAAACTGCTATATATCTATAAACTAAACTTATAATTCAATGGAAATTGTTACATGAACTGAACTTGTCCATATACAGCAGGCCTATCAAAATTATCTATGCGATAATCTGCTGTCATAACTTGCAACTCAAACCAATCTACCAAAGACTAAATTCTCTCAATCATTACAAGCTTGTCTTCATCATATTGTGCATGTTACACATCACCGTTTACTCAATGATTAGGACAATCCGATTCATTAAAAAATCTAAGTAACATCTTGAAGCGATCTCAAATCTTCTATAAATACGAGAATGGCCTCTGCATGCAACCAAGATGCTGATTTTGGAGCAACCTGCTGCATCAATTCAGCGGCAAGTTCGAACTACCTTTAACTTTGAGAATAAAAAAACACAACAGATGCTGCCCTTAGCAAGTTTAGTGTTAACAGTCTCAAAAAAGGTTTGCTATCTGAACTAAAAATCGCACATATCATGAAAAGCAAGTTACAAATTTAAATTTTAACATATCAACAATAGCTGCTACGCAGTCAACTAGACCATAGTTTTTGATGGCAAAACTAGAACGTAATACAATATACCTGGCAATGAATATTTACATCAGATGTGCTTGACGATAAAAAGTATTTGATTAGTGTTCAAGCTCAACAAGCTACACAACTGAGAACCTCCTATGCTCACACAGTAGCAACAATCCTCCTAGTGACAAAACTGGATCACCGCAATTCTTAAATGGCACTGCTTGCTTGAGAACTAGATTTCTTTTCCTGCTTAATATGTCACGCACACATACACACACAAAAAAAGAGCATGCCATTAGTAAATGACTTACTGGAATAAACTCCATTCTTATCACAATCAATTTGACAATCTTTGTTCAAAAGTGTTGTGATACTTGAAATGATTGAGAAATTAATAGAAGTTGAAGAATGAGAGGAATGCGTATTTTTCTAGGTTTAGTTTGTCGACAATTAACATCTGGTCCTAATTGATGGCAATGGAGCAGGGAGAGATGGTCTAGCTTGTTAGCATATTGTTAATGCCAGCCATATTGGAATCTTCACCCTCCCTGGTCAAAGATGAAATTTGTGCTCAAGTCACCCGTAGGGGCTTATTCCAGTAAGTCAACTTAGACAGACAATTCTTTCCTGATAAAGATGATGACTACCTAAATATCAAATATTGTAAATCAACCAATTCCTAGGAGACTCCAATGTGAAAAGGGATGGGAAATTAGGGCACAAATTGAGCAGCAAGCACACCACAGCTGAAGAGAAGGAATATTAGGACCGAAAACTTAGCCACCAGCAAACCACAATTAAACTTCAAACACATTTAACGATCACTTAAATTTCTATGACTCCAAAACCTGCGAGCATAAACCTTGTGCCCAGAGATCATGCACATAGGCTAGAATTACAAAATGCAATTTTGGCTGCTCTTGCCTGTCAAAAACTATAGCAGAGAACTTGTATATGCATGCATGTATGCATGCTTGCATATCAACCAGGCCCTTAGAAATGCCTACGCATTTAAAAACTCCAGTATAAACATGATTAGAAATGATGTAAAATGACAATTGTGTTCAGAAAAGCAGCAAAAATAAAAATGAAAAAGAAACCACACACACACATGTCACATGGAGGAGAGTCATACATCGTCAGAGCTGGTAATATATGAAACAACAACAGTGATGTCATCAAGCTTGCCACCATAATAGCGAAACCCAGCATCTTGTGCAGCAGTGGAGAATGGGGTCTGCCGGTCTTTATCTTGGGCTCGTTGCCGTGCTAATGCAGCTATTTTCTGAGCTGTTGCCTGAGGCTCTAAGCCAGCTCTCATGGCATGAACCACCACAGCATTAATTTCATTGTTGTACAAGTTGTCAAACAATCCATCTGTTCCGGCAACTATAACATCTCCAGGAGCAACAGGAATTGTGAAAACCTGAATCAAATGGGGTTCTTTAGTTCATCTACACATTCTGCAACGGACCATGACTGAACCATATCCAAAAAAGAAAATCACAAATCATATGTATTTTTCTTTTAATCACAACTGCTTTTGGCGATTCTAATGCCAGGTATGACTATCGAAACTCATAGACGATCAACTATGCTAGAAATTCAGAAATATAGAATAAGCAAGGTTGCAAGGAACGCAACAAGAGCATGCTTGCGATGTTCAATTAGGCTCAAGAAAATATGAAATCATTAATGATACATTAGACCATATGAATGCTAAGGCACTTCACATGACCAAATACCTGTTCTTCAACACAAGGTCAACCACAACCAGAAATTCAGTTATGCAACATTAGTATGGTTTCTAGGAATACAACTACTTGCAATATTAAGTTAGGTTTGAGAAAATATGGCACGGTTGATTACATATTAGATACCATATGAGTGGTAAGCCATTTTACATGACTGAAAGGAGCTTAACCAATCTGCACCCATATTTGTAAATAAAACAAGACAGTAATGTGAACAGAACATGCAAAAACTAACCTGGCCAGAGCTAGGCAGATCACCATTGTTTCCATTCTCAAGTTGATAAGTGAAATTAAAACCATGCTGCTGCACAGGAGATCGGAAGACGGTGCATCCATCTCGAACCACTATAAACCCACTATCCCCTAAATTGATCGCATGGAGACCCTGATTATTAACAACGCAAATAATACAAAAGTTAAAAAAAAATGAAAGACATTGTGATCTTGTCTCAACAAAATAAACAATCAACAAGATTTAGTTTGAATCTGAGGCAGTGGTATCTGTTCATGAAGTAGACAAGTGCAAATGCATCATGTGAAACCACTCAAATACGAAAAGAAAAGAGCTAATTAATACATGCAAGTATGAAAAGGGATTTGCAGATAATCAATATCATAAAACTCAAACTGTTGATATAATTGATCCTTGCTACAATAGTTTTCATTTATTTATCTTTTTATTATTATTTGTACCACACGTGGATGAAATTTAAAGATTTAGTCCCTGAGTAGATGATATCAATTATTAGATAGGAGTAGGGTAGTGGAAATTTAAAAGATTTTAACTCTAAATGGCTTGTTGCATTTTCTCTGTCCACCATGAAACCACAAAATGATGGTTATAGCTGAAAAGCTCATCACTGCAGCATTTCAAAATCCATGAAAAAAGTGAGAACAGATACCTGGTCTGTGAGTGCTATGATGCATGCTGTTGAGGAACCTTTGGCTTTAGTGCTAGAGTGAGCTTTCTCCAGGACCCTAGCTGGATCAATTGAGCCCTTGGGCTCCTCTTGAACTGCAGTAACTGAATTAGACATGAGCTCCCGAGAATACAGCCCAGAATCAATACCATGATCAGCCCAACCACCCACACCATCAGCTACACCAACGGCGTGTTCATCTGCACAAATAAAGTGGGCATCCTCTCCACCAGTCTCTTCTTTATCAGGATGGGGCAGGTAGCATGATCCCGAGAGTAGCTTGAGCATTTTGCCAGTTGAAATCTTCCTGCAGTCAATTTGAAGTAGCATAGCAAGATTGTAAATGCTAGCATTCATGCTATAGAACAAAGAAAGCCACAAAGACAAAGTGAACACCATCTAGACCAAGCAATGTCTTTGGTCTGAATTAGACACGCATGGGAAACAAAAGGATCATGGGACAAGGGGCAAATGCAACTCAATTCCTAAATCAAGATCTGAGATGATATATCATGAAAAATGAAATAAGAGATCGATGAATAGGTCTAAGAACTTACTGTTCTGATGAAGCAGAACCTTCAGGCTGTTCCTCACGGGTAGAATTCTCATAGGTCACATCAGGAGCAGTTCCAGCTGCAAAGCATGAATGCGCTGAACTTTGGAAATCTCTAAATCCCGTCTCCATGTATGGAGAAAAGTCACACCACCTCTTTGCAACATTATAGACAAAATATCCATAAATTGGAGAATTGGTAGGTTGCTCTTGGTTTTTCAAACTCATGCTAGCCTTTCTGAAACTCTGGGAACTACTGCTGCCATAAGAGATGCAGGGATTGTTTGTCGATGAGGGAAGATGCCCAACCCTTGAAGTCAGATTCTCTAATAAACTCTCACCAAATACAGCTCTTGATGCTCTAGCAGCCATTGGCTTATTGTAAGGCTTCCCACTGGCCAATATTTGATTGTTGTCACAAAGGGCACGATCTATGTGATAGCCACAAACCTGAAACGAAGGGCCTGATACAGAGGGTACAGAAAGTGTACGAGAAACTGCTCCAACAACAGAGATATTCCTTTTTCGGTTAACTACCAGTGAATCAGAACTGGCAGCAACAACTGTACCGGGTCTCAACAGTAGTTGTAAATCTGTAAGCGATGCAACACATACAGAATGAAATAACCTATAGTTGCAGAATCGAAACTTTCCTTGCCCAATCAGACTCTCAAAATTTTGCAGTACACCTTCTTGTCCTATTCCCGATCTCTGAATCCCATTCTGAACCGCACTCCTTAACCTTGAAAAATACGTAGACGGCATCTTACCCTCTTAACCAAAAAACTCTCAATCGAACCCGTCTATTACTGCCACCACTAGATACAGATAACAATCTCATAACTTCCAACACATCTATACTTTTATTCTCCAGCAACAAAATTCTTCTTCCCTCAAAAGCCTATAATACAAAGATGGCCATAAAAAAAGATCATACACATATTAACCAACCATTCTACAAGCAATAAAACCTTTGTGAACCAAATCGATAAAAAAAAAACATAGATAATAACTAGCCCTGAATACTAATCCGTACAAAATCCTCTAAACAAATCAATTCTAAGCTCAGTATCACCTAATTATATGATAATTACAGGTTTAAACAATCAGTTAAACCTAAGGTTTGCGTGAGCAATTAAACACTAGAGTCGAAAATTCCTTCCACAAAAAAATTCCAGGAATTTTAAAAAGAAAACCCACTAATTTAAACATGGAAATATAAGAGATAAGAGAAGAAAAAAGGCATCTTTTATTGAATCCTAGAATCTAATCCTCTTTATCTTATGGGCACAAAAAAAAGAACAGAAAAGAAATAACCGAAGCTCCAAAGAAACTGGTAAATCTCCAAGGAAGTAGGTACCAGACACGAGGCTCTCTAACCCCCTTTTAGCTTTGACTCTTCTTCGACTTTATTTTCACGATCGCAAGAAATGAAGGTAAAAAGAAGAGGATCAAGAAAGTTCTTTGTCGTTAATCCTCGCCGAACCCTAAAGACACAGAAGTAAGTCAGCGACAACCAAATGTTTTCTTTCTTTAAATTACCAGTTACCACTACTAAAGGCTGGTCACTCGTTCATTAACATGTATTTTTAGGGATGTAAAGATTGTTTTATGCTTTGACTGATTTGACACTCGATGTTGCGTCCTATTGACGGTATGATTCTGTTGTTTTCGTGATTGGTTAGGGTTAGTTTGGTGATTGTATAGTCACGTCCAAACTAGTAGGCGATTAGTAGAGGCAGGATTTGCTAAAGTGCGCCGGCGTGCAGCGAATGTACTTTGGATCTTTCGAGTTCGTGCAGGTGACCACATGTTGTTCGTGTTATTTATGAATTAGCCCCACGTTTTGTTTAATTTTTCTTTTCGGGACGTTTCGCAAACATAATTTACAGATTAAAAAATTTGAATTCACAAACATAATTTAAATATGCAAAACATAAAACAAATTTAAAGTCTTCAATATTCAAATAACAGCAACCATAATCCATAAAAAAAACATTAATTCTTACAATTTTGCTTATAATTTACGTTGCCAAATTTGAACTCCAAACACTAAAAATTCAATTAGGTCAAATTAATTTTATTAGTTAAAGTTCTAGTCAGTTTAATTAACAATTCAACTTCAATTATGCTTTAATTTTTAAGTTTTCAGAATTAATTCATCACAACTTAGATTTTATTGCTATAGTTAATAAACTATGTTTTCTTTTTAATCTTTTAGATTCAAAATTTAAAACAATAACCCATCAAAATTTACCAAATATATATATATATATATATAAAAGTATGAACTCTACAATTAATATTAATAAATAAATTCAACCCCACTAATTAAGAAATAAATCCAATCCCCACTTCTAATTAAGAAAAAAACCAATATTGATAAAATTCTGGAAAGAAAAATTATCAATTTCTAAGGAATAAGATAAAATTTGAATGGATTCTAAATTATAAAATTAGTCATGTTTTTTTATCTTTGTTTTATTAATTTATACACCACATACAACTATAAATAACATTAGATAAGCTAGTTAAATTAATCATTTCTAAACTATATGGTATAATATTGATATTTTATTTTAATTATCAAAACCCTAAAAACACTTAAAACAAGTCAATAAGAAACTGCGCATCCCTTTTAAACATCTGGACCCATTCAGTCGCAGCATTTTAAACTTGGCACGTAAGAGGGATCAAAACTGACAATCTTAAGGTCATTTGACCTCTCTGCAACTGGAAGTTACTTCCTTCCATAGACGCAAAACACTCCTTCCCGAGCCTTGTTTTACCATTGATGATGTAATGCTAAAAGGAGAAGTGCCCGAGTCTCGAGATCGGCAGCGGTTTCCTTTCCCTGAAAAGTATAATGTTTTGCTTTCATTTACAATATCCTCGACAGCTCGACCCCTAATGTCTCTTCCCTGCCATCTTTGATTTTAAACGAAGACATCAGTAAACTAAGTATACTTTTTGAATTTTCTTTCACACTGCTATTGGTCCTGATGAGGTTCTTTATTGCTTCACGAGTTTCCTTCTCTATCCTCCACCTCTCTGTGTTCTTCATTTGAGTTGATTGAAAACAGAATATACTATCCACCTTCAAACTTCGAGAAATGCATCAGAAACTAATCAATGTTCTTGTCTTCGCTTTCAAGACTCACCATGGCGCCTAACATGCATGCATTATCAGTTGAATCAGATTCATCTGCGTACAAAAACATGGAAAGATGATCTAAGCAAATGCGCCACTGACTGGACAAAAAGAAAAATAATCACCACAACCCCGGTATACAAGCATTTCCTAAAGCCTGGAAGCTAGGCAAGGTGCTTTTGTTGTTCTTGCAATGAAAACATATAAGCCGCTCCCTACTAAAAACGGGGCTATTAGCAACTATGGCCTTATTAATGCTGCTATTTATGACTCTCTAGATAATAACATCTATAGATTCTACATCATCATTAATTTATCGAATTACACTTCGACTAGTATATCTTGATTCATTTTATATGGATCCATAGTATGGTTCGTCTCCACAACAAACACAATGATTATATCTTTTGATTGTTTTTTTGATTGTATTTTGACTTATTTAAATTAATACAAGTTTAACTAAATTTTTATACTATGAATATTATTTTTATTCCATTTTTTATTGGTAATAAAGTCATTTTTAATATTAATTTATGTGTTTATATATATTCTACAACTTTCAAAATATCCATAAATAATTAATTAAAAAAATTAAAAGTCATTTTGATAAAAAAATAAATAAATTTAATAAAAATAATATAGTTAGTAATCGATTTTCCGTTGCTGATGGTAAATAATTCATCAATCAGCAATGAAAAATCCATTACTGATTCATAAAACCAGTAACGAAAAATCCGTTACTAATATATGCAATAGAAAATCCGTTGCTGGTTTATGAGCATCGGATTATCCGTTGCTGAGAAATCAGTAATGAAAAAATCTGTTGCTGAAAAATCAACAATGATAAATCTGCATTCGATATTTGCCGTTGCTGATTTCGTTGTGGCTTTATAATTATTCATTTCAATCCATAGTTATAATTAATAGATATATAAAACAAGGATTCTTACATGATCATAATAGCTTGTGATTCGTGCTTTATAATTAGTCATTTGAATCCATAGTTATAATTATATTATGAAAATAATAAGCTTCAGATTTCATAATTTCTTTAAAGCTAACATAAAAGCTTGATTTATTTGGGCAGAGCTCAATCATGAAAGCCTGATTTGCTATCCTCTTATGAAGAGCCCAGTCCTCACCGTTGAGCCCAAAGAGCAGCTTCGCCAGAGGGTTATCTCTTGCTTTCTCAAACGACCCACCACCCATGTTCATGAGAACCTCTTTAATCACATCAGGGTCTGATATAGCTAGCGTGGGCTTGGTTTCAAACCAATAAGGAACGTCTTCCCGTTTAAAGACATTGGCTTGGAGCTTGCTTCAGCAAATACATGATAATTAGTTGATTAAAGGATAGTGGGGTAGAAGTTATTTTTAAAAAATATATTAATTCTTTAAAAAAATTATTTTTAATACATTAAAAAACACATACAAAAAAAAATTAATTTAAAACAAAAAAAAATTCAAAAGCACAGATGAACTGTGATGTCAAATGAAACCTAAATTAATGTGCAACCAAGAAATAAGTTGTCAAGATATGATTTAATAAATTAATCTATAAAATCTAAGATTTGATAAATTAATTTACAAAATCTAGGACTTGAAATCTAATTGAAATAGACAATAAAATAATATATTAATAAGAAAAAATCTACTTTAACTTAAATTAGTTTCTGGTGACACAATTGACATGAATAAACTCATTATCAAATTAACATTAATATTTAAAAAAAAACAGATTATTTTAATATAAAAAAACAATTGGTACAAGCTGACAGGTTACCTGCAAATTAACTTCAAGAATGTACGGTGGTTAGGGCCATTAATTTATGCCTGGCTTTCGGAA
>Ga0307515_10007234_pt1 | contig 21980 bp, 1 predicted proteins | sample 17_EM_MG_FD_194513 | JGI IMG/M metagenome (GOLD analysis project Ga0307515, IMG submission 194513) | Populus trichocarpa ectomycorrhiza microbial communities from riparian zone in the Pacific Northwest, United States - 17_EM | ecosystem: Host-associated > Plants > Roots > Unclassified | place...
CCTGGTGGTGGTTGTGGGCGTTAAGGGCGGTGGTGAAAAATTTTCGGATGGTGAGATCTTGAAAACCACTACTGTTGGCTCTCTACAATACGACGACTACTACGCTGTTCTCCTATCCAGGGCACCTATACGATCCAATATAGATATATAGTTTTCAATAACATCCCCCATCCCCCAGTAGAAAGTATTAATAACCTTATATTAACAAATAAGTAAACGTAAACAAACGAACAAACGAGCAAATATACGGCCCCTTCTAACCCCTAAGGCAATCGCCCGCGGAGCATGCGGTTACTCGCCGTACTGCCGTAATACTACTAAAACCGATAGCCGGATAACCCCGTACGGTTTTCCTTATCTCCTCTTAACGGAGTAGTACCCTTAGAGAGGGCCTAGTGACTGGGACCTAGGCATAAAAGATACCTAGATACACACACACATCCCGCTTTTATCTTTTAGTATTAGGATGGTAGAACGGATAAATCCCCCTTACGCCTTCAATAGGCCTTAGGGGGGGGGAGGCATGGCGTATATGGCAATAGTCAATAAGAGACAGTATATAGGGGGTAGTTAAAATACGGGACACAACTACAAGCATACAGCAATCGATCGGCAAGGCCTAGCTAGGACGTAGTGAACCCTAGCTTTAGATAAGCTAGAGAAGGAAGTAGTGGTTCCTAAGGAGTTCAAAACATCTAAGGAGGAGGACGTAGCTATAGGCCCGCAGGGCCGCTGCTACGTGCAGGCATGGCAATTCGGGGTTTTTCATCCTACTAAGGTGGCTTATAGGGTTTTTCCTATTAATATTACTTTCCCCTTGTGTACGGAGTAGTCTGCGTGGGCCTAGATAGGATCTGTATTAGACGTTAATCAAAGAATCTACTACTATTATTAATATCTTAAAGAAGTTGTTTACTTTATAAACCCAATCGTCTAACTATTAGGCGTTAGGTCTATAGCAGAGTTCTAAACTACTAAAGGCTTTAGCTAGTTAGTTTATATCCTTTTTCTATTTACTGCGTAGATGCCTCTCTAAGTCTTTTATACCTCCTTAGGTAGATACTAAGTAGCCTCTAAAAGGCCCTTAACCTTAACTAAGTTATAAAAGATTTTATCTAGCCTAAATTAAGCTCTACTAGATCTAAACCTACCCTAAAGGTTTCTAATATATTTATTAGTATCTCCTTCCTATATAGCTTCTAAGAGTCTTATAGTAGCTTCCTAATATCCTTCCTAGAGAAAATTAGTATAGGGCTTTTTAACTTTCTAAACTTAGGTATAGGGAAGCTCTGGCTATAGAGATAATATTAGCACTAGTACTAATATGGGTTTCCCAATAAGGCTTAGATCTTAAGTTAGTGTTTAAAATTAATTACCTAAAGGGGTAGGCCTGCTAAGCTTACAAGCAGTCTATATACCACTACTATACTAATAATAGGCTGGTAGTCTTTTGGGAGGGTTCTGGTTAGGTCTCTAGTTAGATATATTAGTATATTTCTCTAGCATTTCTGGCTTAGGAGAAGATCTTAAGGTTACCTTTAGCGCTTAATTTTTTAGTTAGCCTAGGTAGGACTAAAGAGGTTTTAGCTACTTTTTAGTAGTATTATATCTATTATAAAGGGATTTTGCGTTTTTTTTTGCGTTACTAGTAACTATAGGTATATGAGAGTCTTTAAGCTCCTAGTATATCTAAGTAGTAGGGCTTGTTTAGCCGTCTCACTTAAAGGGTTATATTGTTGCAATTTCTCAATATTAGAGGGACCTTCCTGCCTTAACGCGACGGCTTTCTATAAGATATCCATGGAGTTTCCATTTAGGTTATTACGAGATTTTTAAGAGAGGATAATAGCTATAAATAAAAGATGTAAATAAACAATCTAGTTTTAAGCCAGCTGTCCTTCTAAATAGAGTAAGAAGGATTTAAATATAAGGGGACTTTATAAACAGGGGGCTGTAAGGCACAATTATAGAATAGGATAAATTATAGGGAGAGACGAATCCTTAAGGAGGTAAGGCCTCTAAAATTATAGAGACTATATACTACGGGCATGTGCCTCTAGCACGTAACTAGTAACTATTTAAGGGGCGTTTAGAAGTTGTCCTAAGGGCAACCTAAGGTAACTGCAATAATATCCCTTATAAAGGGTCTTTAGCCCGCGTAAAACTAATCCGTTTGTCTATCTAGTATAAAGCTTTATAGTAATTATAGGCTGTATCTATAGGCCTAATATCTAACTACTCCGTAAGAGGGCGGACTATAGTAATAGCGGCTATACTTAGAGGCCTAATATCTAACTAGTCTATAATAGGGCGGACTATAGTAGGTCGCGGCTAGATTAATATAGGCTGTATAAGGAGGCGGGAAGTAGAGGAAGAAGTAGTAGCGAAAGTAGTAGCGGAAGTAGCAGCGGAAGTAGTAGTAGAAGTAGTGGTAGAAGTAGTCTAGTATATAGGCTGCCGAAGGTCCACTAAAGATTATTAGAACTATCCCTTTCTTTTCTCCTATATAAATAAAGTTAGAAAGGCAGCAAAAAAGAGATAGAAAAAGAGGGGAAAAAAAAAGGATTAACTTTATAAGATTTATAGGTCTTATATAGAGCTTTAAGACGGTTTGTATAAAGTTAGTAAAAGAGCAATACTACTTATAGGTAGTGCAAAATATACAATTAGAAGGCATTTCGGTAGTAGGTAGGAAGTAGTAGATTTATTAGTAGTAGGTATGGAGTAGTAAATAGAGGGGAGATAAAGAGCAGTAAGGGGTGGAATTTAAAATTTAATAAGGTAGTACATAAGGGAATTAGGTAACCCGAATATTTTTTTAATAAATTAAAAACCGCCAAGGCTCTAACGATCGTATATTATAGACGAGAAATAAGCAAATTTTCTAAGGAAAATTCCAAATTGCGGACTTTCAGCCCACAATTTGGTCCTTGGAAAAGTTTACTTATTTCTTACGCCTGCGGCGGGCTTTTGTCCTTTTAACTAAGTACTGCTTTACTACTGCCGTTTTACTGCCCTGCTACTGCCTTATAGCTACTATTATTACCACTGCTGCTATACTGTCCTATAGCAATACCTCCGGATATATACCGTTAGTAGTAGCAGTATCGCCTTCCTGCAGCAGCAATAGCGAAAGCCCGCGTATATCTGTTACTCTTAATAACTATATAGGTGCCGTTATATAGGCCTTCCTTAGGGTAGAGGTTCTGTAAAAGGATTACAGACGCGCCTACCTTTAGGGAAACCTTTAATAGAGGTAGGCTATTAGGGTTAAAGGTTTGCAGGAGCTCCGCTAACGGCAGTTCTATATAATTCTCTTCTCTATTTTACTTTATAGAGTCTATAAAATAAAAGGTACTTAGGGAGCCGTAGAGCCGCGTAAGGATAGCCTCGTTAATCTTAGCCATAGTATTATTATAAACAGTTAGGATAGCGCGATCGCGGAAGGTATTAGGAGTAGTATATACCTAAGTAAGCAGTTATAGAGGGTATATATAGCTGTAAAAGAGTTCCTAGGACCGGAACAGGGCTATACTAAGTAGGATACTAATACTGCTAACTAGGGCTGGATTATAGGATAAGGCTTATACCTAAGCTGCGAACTACTAATTTATCTCGCCCTAGCGGATACGTATATTTAACCGCAGGGATAGTATATAGAAGGTAGGCTAGAGGATAACCGCTATAGGTAGGCACCTATAATAGTTACGCGATTCCCCCGTGGGATAATAGGTAGTATTTAAGTAAAGTCGCCGCCTAGGATAGTAGGGAGTCCGCTAAAGGTAAAGTCGTTAAAGCGGATATTTATAAGTATATAGTGCACAGCTTTAAAGTAGTAGTGGTGTTATTTTAGTACCTCATTCTAGATAAGCAGAGAGGTACGGCATAAAAGCTTGGCGAGATTTAACCTTTTAGAGATATTATAAGTAGACTCTTTATATAGATTAAAAGGTATCTAAAAATAGGAGTGGGTAGTATGGCTGCTGGGTAGTAAGAGGGCGGTAATACTAAAAGAAGCTATGTAAAGAATAATCTTATTACGCAAGCGGTAGTAGTAATAGAAGCAGTAATAGAGAAACGGTTTACTAGTGCCTATAGGGCCCTAGAGGAAAAAGCGGGCTATTTGCGGATCTATATCTATAGCGGTAATAATGGTATTAAAGCACGCTACCTAATCTATATTTAGCTATTAGCGTAGCTTAGTAAACTAGCGTTCTTCCTTTATAGGGTTATATTATAGTAGCTCTGCTATAAAAAGCGGATTACTTCTATTAATAATAATAGCCCACTAGTACTGGAACTGGGGTAGACTATAGTCTGTAAGCGTTTTCTACTAATCTATAAGTATCTAATAGATAAAGTATAGGCCGTAATTAAGATAGACGTTATTGTCCTTGGCAACTATAGGAGGAGTATTAGGTTAGTAAGCTAGAAAGTAAGGTAGATTATTATAGATAGACTGTTTAAAGCGGTCCTATAAAGTAACTAGCTCCGTAATAGGGCCGTAAATTAAAGTAGTTACGAATAAGGAGCGTAGCTAGGCGCTAATAATAAAAACTGCGGCCTCTATTAAGCAATTAATTTACTTATAATTAGTCTTTAGTAGCCCTAAGGCTATATAGGCAGCCTAAAAGGTTAAATAGGCCATACTAGTAATAGTACGGAGGTCCTTAAAGGAGGTAGAGCTGGGAATAAATATTAGTAGTAGCCGTAAGTAGAACCTCTTACTTATAATAAGGCTGTAGTAATATATACGGCCTATTACGGTACCTTACTGACGAGGATACTACTTCTAGTACTTTATATAAAAGATATACCACTTAGGGAAGTCTTAATATAGCTAGTTAAAGTTATTATTATACTCCGCATTATACTTAAAGAAGGCCATTAACGTAGAGTAGGAGAGCTTAAGGCGTTGCTAAATTTTCTTAGTGGATTAATTGGGCTAAAAGTATACGGGCTGCTTGCCTAGGAGGTATACTATAAGCTAAATTATAGGGGGGAACTCCTTATAAACGGAAAACTTAAATAGCCGCTAGATAGCCTTAGAGGGGCTAATATAACGGCCCTATAAATACTAGTTTACCTTATTACCATCTATAAGCCGCAAAGTGGTATAGTCGTTCTCCTTATATATATACTTATAGATATACTTAACGGACCGTACAAAGGCGTAGACCTTAACATTTATATACGTATAATACTTTGCGGTTAGATATAGGCAGTATAGAATAATCTAGTGGTTATTTATTTTTAAATGTAGCCCCCCCTAGTAAGTAGATAGACTATAACTGCAGGTTATTATAACGGTGGTATTCTAGATAGCCGTCCTTATATATAATAGTAGTAGGGTTAAAAGGCTTAGGGTACTGCTTTAAGTAGGTTAGCAAAAGGCCTAGCCCTAGGGCAACTATATAGAGAGCTTATAGATTTTAGGAGCTGTAAAGGCTATAAACTATTATAGACTTTATAATCTTAGTAAGATAACTAGTAGGATTATCCTCTAGCTATAGAAGCTCCGCGGATAGAAAACGGTTAATAACGGCTAGGTTTAGCAGCCTATCGCGGTTCTATAGATATAGAAATAGCAGCAGGTATAAATAGGGCAGGCCCTATTTTAGTACTTAATGGTTTAAATAGAGCTGCTGTACTGGCCGAAGATCTACTTTTATTTAAGGTTATAGAAAAAGTAGGTAAGTTTTATACAGAAGATGCGTATAACTAGATCGGGCCTATCCGTAGTAGTCTAGCTAAGTAGTAGCTTATAGGTAATTTTGTCCTACTTAAGGTTAGTAATAAATATAATAAATATGCTTAGACGGCCGTATTTATAGATAATAGCTATTAAATCTTAATAGCACTGCCCGATAAAGCGATCTTTGCTATAAAAAAAAACCAAATAAAAAGACTACGCAGTAGCCTAATAATTTAGGGTCTAGATTATGGCGGGTAAGAGTATTTATAATACTATTATATAGCTCTGCGTAAAGGGTTATTTAGTTAAAGTTGATTTAGGTAAGCTTATTCTAATTATATAGCGCCTATACATTTATAATATACTACTAAAATAGCCGGTAGTAGGTAAAATGGACTAATTTAGAGTTAATATGGATGTGTAGGTAGAACTAAAAGTATACCCACTAGGTTAAACGGTCTTACTAGTAGACTTAATTAGAGTTATATAGCTAGAGACCCTAGTACTAGCTAGTATTACCGCGAGGGATATTAGCGACTTAGTTAATCGAGGCACGAGTATGACAAAAGGGACGCGTAAGCCTGTATAAATAGTAGTCTATAAACAAGAATCTAAAGCTAGGGAAAGGAAAGAAGAAGAAGAGTAGCGCCGCTTAATGTTTTATAAGATCTTCGCGTTACGTAACCGTAATATGCGGCAGTTTGTGGCAACTTGCCCATGTGAAGTTCTGCTAAGTTTTGCTAATAAAGCTCTACTAAGTTCTGCTAGCTAAGTTCTACTAAGTTCTGCTAGTGCCGTAACATTACCCCCCCCCCTTAGTAAAGCCTGCCCTTAGGCTTTATATATCCGTATTACTCCTATAGGGCGTTCTTATCTTTATGTTCTTCTAGTAGCCTATTATCTTTACTATGCTAGTACTTTATCCACTTGTCTAGGTACTTTGGGGGTCCTAGTTTATTAGGGTAATAGCTATAGAATTTTTAAAGCTTATAAGGACTGCTAATAAAGTTCTATATAGGGTACTAAGCAGGATCTGGGTTATAGCCTTTCCAACTAACGCAGTATTTTAGCGTTCTCCTTACTAGTTTATAGGCCAGTATTTCTTTAATTTTCTATTTATTATCGCCATTAACTTAAATTAGTAGGGGGGGTTTATTCTTTTGTCCGGGTAATAGGTCGTCCGCAGCTTTATATAGCTTATCCGGCAAGAAAATAGGGTAAACCTTTATTAAATCTGGGAGCTTTACCTTATATAAGTTACCCCTCTTCTTAAGGACCTTGTATAGTCCTGCTATCTAATAGTCTAGCTTATAGCTAGGTCGTCCCGTTTTTTAGTTCTTTATTATAACCTAGACCATATTACCTACGGTAAAGTTAGGCTTACGCCTATACTTATTTATCTGCTATTTTATTAATTTCTAAGCCTTTTCTAAATTTATGCGGGCTACTATCTAGGCTTCTTTTAAGCGCTTAGCGTACTACTAGGCTTCCTTATAAGATAGTTTTTCGCGTATAGTTTAGGGTCCTTCTAGTCTTTCTTAGTTAAAGCTAGTGTGGGGTAAGTAGCCTATTCCTAGTTAAATAGGGGCAAATCTAGTGGAGTTGTGGGGTAGAGTCGCCTGAGTATAGTTTATAAGGGGTAGTAGTTTAGCCTAGTTATCTTAGAAGTAGTTAATAAAGGGCCGGAGCCTTTAATCTAAGTATTGGTTTATAATCTCTATCTAACTATTTATCTGGGGGTAATATGCTATAAAAAGCTTTGGCTTAATGCCTAGGATCTAGGTAAACTTGTTTTAAAAGGCTAATATAAACTATAGCCTATAATTAGAGATAATAGTATCTAGTAGTCTATAAATTTAGTAGACGTAGTGGATATATAGTTAGGCCGCCTCTTTAGCATTAATATTTTTATAATAGGGAATTAAGAACGGGCGCTTGCCAAAGTGGTTAACTAAAATTATAACTATATCGTATCCATTACAGTCTAAAGGCAGTTTATAGAAATCTATAGAAATATACTACTACGGGCGTTCTAGTATAGGAAGGGGTTTTAATAGTTCTAGGGTTTTATCTCGTAGAATTATAGACCTATAGTAATTGTTACAGTTCCGTATATAACGGTTAATATCTATAACTATTCTAGGCTAGTAATGACGGTCACTAATAATTTTACAGGTCTTGTTTTTTTTAGGATAAGCCGCAGAGACCTAGGTATGTGCTTCGGCAATAAGTTAAGTCCGTAAATTCTATTCCTCTACTACTATTAGCCATACCTAATGCTTAAGCAGCCCATTTTTAAGGGACTATGGGCTAGTAGTGTCCTTTGCCTTTTTACGGTACTTCTGTAGAGAAGGGGCCGTATAGTTTACCTGTAGTAGTTTATTAATAAGGTTAAGTTTCGTGGAGTTAATAGGGTATATCTCGGCTTTTATAGATTCTGTACTTAATTCTACCTATATCTAAGGGTTAAGGTGCTCTAGTTATAGTAGTGTCTGGCTCTATAATAAGATCTTTATAGCTACCTATTCGTCTAGGTCCTATTTACGTCTTATAAGTGTATTCGCACGGTTAGTGGCGCCTAGCCTATATATAATTAAGAAGTTGAACTAAGATAGGATATCCGCCTAGTGCACCTACCGGGCTATAAGGGCTTTTATTGTTATAAAATATTTTAAGGCCTTATAATCTAAAACTACCTAAATAGGTTTAGGGGTCCCTTTTAGCTGTGCTCGCCAGTGCTAAAAGCTAGAGATAATAGCCAATATTTCTTTATCGTGGATAGGGTAGTTTAGCTTAGCATCTATTATAGTCTTTAAGTAGTAAGTAATAGGGTGCTATTCTCTGTCCGTCTGCTTTTGGAAATAAACGCCAGCAATAATACTATTTAAGGCATTGGTTTTTAGCATTAAGGGCCATTTTAGGTTAAAGTGGGCGAGTGAGGGAGCAGAGGCTAGTCGTTTCTTAAGCTTATTAAAAGCCTGCCTATATATAGTGTTAAAGTAGAAAGACCGGTCCTTTATAGTTAGGCGGCTAAGGGGCTAAGTAATTCTGCTATAGTTCTTAATAAAGCGTTAGTAGAAGTTATAGAAGCCTAAAAATAACTATATCCCTTTTACGGTCCGTAGTGGTTCCCATTAATTAATTATAGCCGTCTTTTCTGGGTTTGCCTTAATTCCGTTTATGCTAATAATAAACCCTAGGTATTTTATATACTTTATACTAAATTCTAACTTCTTAATATTAGCCTAGAGGCTAGCCTTATAAAGCCGTTATAGGACCTTATAGACGTGCTCCTTATATTCTAACTTATTCTTAGAGTAAATTATAATATTATTTAAGTAGGCTGTGCAGAAGTTGTTAAGGTAGTTAAAGAGTACATTATTTATATATTGTTGGTATATAGATAGTCCGTTAGTTAGTCTAAAAGGAAGTACTTTATATTTATATAATCCGTATTAAGTCCGAAATGTAGTAAGATCTATAAATCTAGGGTCTATTTTAATTTAGTGGAAAGCTTAACGGATATTAAGCTTTGTAAATACCTTAGCTCTATTTATTTGGGCCAGTGTCTTATTAAGTAGGGGCAGCGGATAATGGTCTTTACGGGTTATATTATTAAGCTTATAATAGTTAATATAAAAATAAAGTCCTTTATTTAGCTTTTTTATAAAGAGAATAGGGGAGGTAAAAGGGGCCTAGCTAGGCTTAATAAACCCTTTTACTAGGTTATTGATAAGGTACTACTTAATAGCCTATAGTTTGGCAATTAATTATTTACAGAGGGGGGTATAGCTAAGGGTGTTTTCCTTATCTGGCTTAATCTTAATCTTGTAGTTATACGGTTAATAAGGTGGAAGTATATTAAATACTGCCTTAGAAAATATATTTTTGAACTTTTACTACTAATGGGGTAGTTTCTATTCTACTAGCTCCTTATTTATAAACTTACTTTCCTATCCGCTAAGCTTATTTTTTTCCCTTAATTATTTAATTAATTTCGTATAAGCTGGTAGTAAAGGCGACGGTATTAGGTTGAACTAAGTTCTAGTAGAATCCTATAGCGCTAATATAGCAGATATTAACTGGTAGGAGGTCCGTAGGTTTCTTTGCGAACTTTTATTAGGCCGTATTTTGTAGTATAAGGTTTATAATCTTCCTTAGCTCGCGTTCTATTTTCTATAAGTTATCCTTTTAGTCTATTAGTTTAGTATAACGTCTAGTATTCTTAGCCTTCCTTTATAGCTGTGTAGGGCCTAAGTTCTCTATAGGGGACTTAGGTAGGTTATTACCGACTCCTTAAGTCTTTAGTGTAGGTGGCGTAATATAGGTAGTTTAGGGTCGGTATAGTATATGGACCCGTTATAGATTAAGCTATATATTTTTCTTAAAGGCCTAGTCCCTACGTATAGTATTTATCTAGGGCCGTATAAGGTTCTCTATTATAATACTAATTTCTTTTATAAAGAAAGCGGTTAGGGGTAGGATTTTGGGCTAAATAAGACGTCTATTCCGTATATCTAGTTATAAGCCTAAATAGGCTAGCTATTTTCTCCTTAAAATTATATTATAGCTTCTAAGGTCCGTAATAAGGAAGGGGATGCTATACTGTCTTCGTTTATTAATATGGAGGTAGATCCGCAAGATAGTTATAATAGGTGGCCCTATCTGTCCGTTATATCTGCGAATAGGAATTGGTTTAGGTAGTTCTTCTAAGAGTATATTTAAAAAGTTAGCTAGTTTTACAGCGCATTTTATATTAATTAAGGTAAAGGTATTTACTCCTAAGTTAGTTAAAGTAGAGGTTAAAACTTAATATCTATTACGGAATAAAGTATAAGGGATAGTGTAGCTTTTCCCCCTAACTAGCTAACCTAGATTAATATATAATATATTAATTCCTTTTAACCCTAGAGAGGAGTCTTCCTTTAGGGTTCCTCTTTTTCTAACTTTGTACTATCCTCCTAAATTAATAGGACCTTATTTATCTTTGCCGCTATTAGGCAGTCCTTTATAAAGTGGTCTTTTTAGCTATATAAAAAGTAAGCTTCTTAATTACTAAGTGCCTGTTTACGGGGGTTGCTATATATAGGCTAAGTATTAGCCGGGCCTATAGTAGGACTAGCTACGCGGCTTGTTGCTAGACTAATGGCGGGCTATATAGCTAGTACTATAGGAGTTATAGATTATGCTAGGGCATTATAGGCCGTTTTTGGAGTGTTTATAATCCGATTTAAAGAGCTTCTAGCTTTATACTGCTTGGCTTATGCCTTAATTTAATAGAGGCCTTAGTTAATAACTAAGCACTGGTCCATAAGTTCCTTTAGCGTCTATATAGTAGTAAAAACTAGTAATATAGCCCGCTGTAGGTCTAGGGTGAGCTTGTTAAATAGGTCTGGCATTAGATCTTTTTAGGGAATTTGGGCCTAATCTACTAGGTGTAAAAAGCGGGTCTAAAAAGCCGAGAATATCTCCATTATTTTTATGTTTAGGCTTTTATAATTAAGCTAAGCGTTTTATACTTTAAAGGGGTCCTTATAGATAGAAGATAGGTAGATAAATATTTCTTCTTTAGAGAGGAAGGGATCTGCTAAGTTCTATGCGTATTGCGGACGTAGGTACGTTTATGCGTCCTTACTAGTGCGGCTAAAGACGTAAGCCATTTTAGCTTAAGTGGTAGGGAAGTAGTCTGTATTAACTTTAAGCTTATTCTATAATTAAAGCTTCTAATTATTAAATATAGGGTTGGTTCCGTCCGTAAGTAATAGAGGTCCCTTAACCTTTATAGACTGCGTTAATGCTAATACTATATATTAGGCTAGGGCTTTAAGGACTATAGTAAGTCTCTAGGTGTTTAATAACTTATTGCTAGGTATAGGGGGTTCCCTAGCTTTAAGCAACTCTTAAAGGCGTTTAATTTTGGTATTGGCTGCTGCGAGCTCTACCTAGGAGTTTAAGTTAGTTGCTGTTTTACTATTAGAGGTATTTAAGGGTCCTATAGCTGCTGTACTGGCTGCTGTACTTCTTAGTATAGTGGTAGGGGTATTAGGTAATTCTGGGTAATTCCTTTAGGGGTTCTAGTCTGTGCGTGTTCTTTAAGTTATATTATATATATCCTTGTCCTATTTATAGGGTCTTATTCTATTCTTATTGTTCCGGTGATGTTCTTTAGGGTCTATTACTATATCCTTGTTCTATTTGTGGTTTGTAGATATATTTAAGTTCCTTTTTAGAAAAAAAGGGTAGTTAAGCTTTAGATAATATTAGCCACTTAGTTAATTAAGGCATGAGTACAATAAAAGGGATGCGTAAGCCAATATAAATGGTAGTTTATAAACGAGAATCTAAAGCTAGGGAAAGGAAAGAAGAAGAAGAGTAGCGCCGCTTAATGTTTTATAAGATCTTCGCGTTACGTAACTATAATATGCGGCAATCTGTGGTAACTTGCCCGTGCGAAGTTCTGCTAAATTTTACTAGTCCTGTAATAAGGGAAGAGTAGTATATAGTGGAGCGGTATATATGCGGTATATATTAAGTTAATACAGTAGTACTACGGCTGCTTGTTAGGCGTATAACGCTCTATAAGTATAATATTGTGGAAGCTAGTATTACTATACTTATTTAGTATAATAACGGCTACCTTATTGTTTATTAGGAGGTTCTTATAGCGCCAATTAGCACTACCCTCTAAGATAACTCGTATTTATAGGTTTAAGATAATTCGTAATAGGGTTGTTACGGGCTAAGCCTAAAGCTATTCCCTTACGGTTTAATAAAGGGTAATAAAAGGGTTCCGTTCCTTAGATAGTATAATAGTAAAGCACTATAGAATAGTTATATTTAGCTAGGTATTAGAATAGGCCTATAGCTAGATATTTATAGTATAACTAGGGTTATAAAAGTATAGCTATGTTACGGAAGTAGGCTTGAGCTAGAATACAATGTACTTAACGGAGTAGTAATTAAAGAAGGCTACGTACGCGTAACTATGCGTGGTTAATATAAAGATATTTGGATGCAGAACAGAAATAGAATAGGTTAGGTATGTGTATAAATAGGGGTTGTAGGGAAACGTGCGTAGGTGTCTCGGGACGAACGTAAGCACGGGTTAAGAACGTCAAAGCGCGCAGAGACGTAAGAACGTATAAGTCCCGTAACAAGCTAGGTATACTATAAAGTAATATTAATAGGAGGTTCTAGCAGGCCCTATAGATGGTAAACCTTACTATATATCTAGAAACAATTTAGGCTGTCGCGGGCTATACTATAGTTAGTAATGGTATAGTTTATAGACGTAAAAGCCAATGCTATATTATATAAGCGAAGCCGCTCTCTAAACTGGCTAATAAAAGTACTACGGGACTCTAAAAAATTATATAGATATTTTAGTGAAGGCTAGAATAGAGGGAGGTTTATATTACTATGCTTATAGTAGGCTTTAAGCTATAGATTGCTGGGATATAATATACTAATATGTTTATTAATCTAATATAGGGCCACGTAGAAGTTATAGGCAATGTCTATAGGACTAAAATTTAGCTACTCCGTAATAGGGCAGACGGTAATAGGATTATAATCTAGCTGCTTTGGAATAGGGTGGACTACAGTAGGTTACGGCTGGATTGGTATAAATAGCCGCGGCTGGATTAGTACTGGCAGTATAAGGAGGCGGGAAGTAGCGGAAGCAGTAGCGGAAGTAGCAGCGGAAGCAGCGGTAGTTGTAGTTTAGTTTATAGCCCGCGGAATGTCCATTAAAGGGTCGCCGAGCCCGTTTTCTTCTCTTCTCCTATATATAAGTTAGAAAGGCAGTAAATAAACTAAGAGAAAAATACTAACTCTGTAAGATCTATAGGTCTTATACAGAGCTCCACAATAATTTGTTGCAAACTTAGTAGAAGAGCGATATTAGTTATAACTAGTACAAAATATATGATTGGAAGGCATTTAGGCAGTAGATAGGGGGTAGTAATTAGGGTAGAAGATATTTAAGCAGGAGGGGGTAGGAAAGAGGTCGCAAGATTGCGTGTAGAGATTTATATAAAGTTTTAGTAGATCCGTGCACGGGTTCCCCTAAGTTTTATTTTGTAGAACTTTTATAAGCTCTATATTATCCCTAGGATATTTAGGTAAAAGTGGTACTATTTTAAAGTGCCTTATAAGCTCTATAAATTTATATAAATAGAAATTATATTTACCTACTATTAGGGGGTGCATCGCAAGTGTAAGTTGAGGTCGCAAGATCGCGATTTAATGGGGTAGCATGTCCCTTATTAGGTGACCAGTTTTTTTTAAACCAATCTTAACTCTTGCTTAAAATTAATTCAGTATATATAAGATAAAAGAAGCGTGTTAGCGCGTTATTATACAAAGTTTCTTTTAGGGTAGGATATTATTAAGGCCTACTTACGCAATATAGGGAGAGCTTAATATAATATTATGGCTTAAATAAATACCTCTAAACCAAAGCTTGAATAAATGCTATATTATAAAGATACTAAGCTAAGGAGTAAAAGGAGGTAGAGGAAAGGACGCGTCTATATATATAGTGCTAAGTCTTTTAGTCAAACCCCTAACTAGGCTCCCTATCTAGATTACGCATTACAGTGCCGTAATAGTTAAAGGGTAGGGCTATACGGTATTAACTTTCCGCTTAAAAACTAATAAGCGGTTACTACCTACTATGCGTAAAATGTAGCTCTAGTGCGCTAAAGGTAATAGCTAATATATGGATTGTTAGTACCCCCTAACGAAAATTTAACCGAAGTTTATAAGTAATAAGCCAATTAATTAACCCAAAGCTTAAATTTAGAGCTTTATTATATAGACTTTAATTAATATATATAGAGATAAGGTATTCTAAGGGGAGACGCCCTAGGACCTCCCTATATAGAGCTTTTACTTAATTTAGAAGTAGTAGTAAGATTAAAGCGCCTTATTTAAGCTAGGCTTAAAAATTATATTAGTTACGGATCTAGTATATATTTAGACTATAGAGCTTTAATATAAAGCCCTCTATATAAAATCTAATATAGTAGATTATAATTCTAATTTAAAGCTTTATATACTAAATATTTTTAATGCCTAATAACTAAATCGCCGTATAACTAGAGTTAAAGTAAGTCTACTACCCTAACTTAATTAAATACGCGTATAAGAAGAGATATAACTATATATTAAGACTCCTCCCCCTAATAGGCGGAGGCGGTACGGCTATAGTAGCAATGTCTAATATAATTAATTAACTATGTTATTGCCTACCTAGTTCGGATATATAATAACGCGATAGCTTAGTAATAATATAATAGTTTAGCGCTAAGTAATAGGAGGGAGAAGAGGAGGGGGGGGGATTAGGAGTGGCTTAGCTCTTATAAAAAGGTCGTAATATTAATATAGTGTTAAACTTTTTTATTTTTATTTTTTTAATATCCATTGTATTATACTACGTACAATACTACGCATGCAGCCTCTAGGCTATGGCGCTATAGTTCTATATATATAAATCCTTTCTAGGCAGCTTAATATATACTAGTAGCTATATCCTAGTAGTTTATAAATCCCTAAACTAGGGGTTTATAGCTTCCTAGTAAAATACTAGGTTGCTAACAGCTATTAGGTAGTAAGAAAAACGGTAAAGAAGTAGTTAAAAAAAAAAAAAAAAATAGAGATAAAATCATAAGTAATCCTAACGCCTGTCCCTGTCTTATTTATAATTTATTTCTATCCTTTTGCTTTCTATAGTCTATTTGCTAAAAATCTAGTAGGAGTTATCTCCTTCTAAAGATCCTTTTGCTATTAGCCACTTTTTAGTAGCTATTTTAGTCCTACTTAGAAATAGAAGAAGCGCCCTTCTTCCTTTCTTTGTGCAGAAAAGCTTCTCTAAGGAGAGAGAAGAGCCTATTTGTCTTTGTATTTCCTTTCTATCTTTCTAATATAGTCTGCATTCTAGTAAAAGATGCGTAGGGGTTTGTACCGCGCTATAGCCCCTAAAGCATCTACCTTCTTCGTCCTTTCCTATTGTTTTAGAGAAGGATTTAAAGAAGCCTTTTCCTAGTTTTAGTTAAAAGAAAGCTGACTGTAGCTTTTTAGGATATTTATCCTTAGGAGCTTTAAAAGAAAAGGGGTAGTTTCCCTTACAAATTCTAGTATAGTGTTTTCCTTTGCTTTTATTCTGTTGCTAATTGTTTTTCTACTATTCTAGTATCTTTTCTCTTGCTTGTCTCCCTAGGTAGGCTAGAGAAGTATAAGAAGACCGCATTTTTTTTCTAGAAAGGCCCTTTTTTGCTAGTTTATCTACTATTTCATTTCTATAAATTCCTAGGTGGCTAGGAACCTAATAGAAGTTAATAGAGATATTTCTACTAGCTAGGTAAATACAGCTTTGCGTAATTTTAAAGACTAGTTCTTGCCCTCCTATAAGAGAATTAAGCTGTAATCTTTTAATAGCTGCCTGGCTATCTATAAAGATATAAACCTGTTTCTCTTCTAGTCTTTATTGTTTTGGGTGTTCTAGGGCCCTATAGACTGCATAAAGCTCTACGTCTATAATTTCTATATAGGGCCCTAGATTCCAGTTTGTTGCATATTTAATCCTATTTCTCTCTCCTATTTTGCATACGGCGGCCGCATTTAATTTACTATCTTTAGAGCCATCTATATAGTATATATCTACTAGGTCCCACTCTAGGAATTCTTATAAACTTTCTATTAGTCTTAAGTATTCTTATGCAGCTTCTTCTTTACTACCCTTAGAGATAGAGAAGAAAGCAAGAATAGGAGGAGACAACGGTTTTTGCTAGTCTAAAGAGATTCTCTCTATTTTCCAATTTTAGATTAGCTTTTGAACTCTAGAGGTTAGAGATAGTAGTTATGTTTTTAGCTGTAAGAGGTGCTTTATAGTAGAGTTTTTAGGGGTAGAGCTAGAGCTAGAACTAACTGCTAGTTCGTCCCTATCTTTATTAACCTCTTCTATATAGGCCTTTTTAATTGCGTGATTTTCCTTAAATTTTAGGATTCTTAATGCGTAGCTATTGCAAAGCTTTTCAAATCTAATTCTAGGGGGAGGGGTAGAAGCCTCAATCTCTATTGCTTGGCTTAGAGACCCTTTAAACGCTCCTAGAACTAGTTTTAGGGCCTCGATTTATAGACTGGTACTTAGCTAGTAAGTAGTCTCTAGATTTGCTTTTTCACTAGCATTGTACTCTATAGTCTGCTATAGTAGTAACGCAGGCTATATAGAGTTGTCGAAGAGCTTGTAGGGATAGACCTCTTTATATATTGCCTAGTCTTTTAATTAAATAAAAGGCCGCTTTTGCTTTAGAGATTTTTATTTCTATATGTTGTTTAAATATAAGTCTAGAGTTTAGGAATACTCCTAACTACCTAACTAGGGGTTTAAGAGAGTGTTAAACTTTAAAAAATTATATCTTAGGAGCTTAATTAACAACCCCTATATAAAATGTTAATAACGTTTAATTATAAAGCTTTAAACTAGTAGATTTTCTAAAAATACCTATTATAAGTAGCTCTAAGTATAAAATCTAGAATATTTAGTAGTAATATAAGTATAGGACGGGGTATATATTACGTTTTTAAATATCGTTATATAACGTAATTTTTAGGTAATAAAACTGGCTATTAGCGTTACTTAACTAATAACTACTAAAGGTTCCTCTGTCCTTTCTATCTTCTTTTTTACTTATCTCCTTATCTAATACTATTTATATTACTATATTAACTAATAGATCTCTTAGTAAAGATTAAAAAAGAGTATTATATAATAAAGCCTTATAGGAAATACTACGGTAGACTTATTAATAGGCTAGGCATATAGATAAATAAAAAGTTAATAATATAAATATAACTAATAGGGTATATTACCTGGTGGATTAACTCTAATTTTATTTTAAATTTTATTATAAAGAAGAGAACTATCTAGGTAGGGACTATGGTCCTTTAAGTATATAATACTATACCTAAGAAATATACTAAGTACATTAGTATATAAGTATATTACTATATTACTATAAGGGATATTATTGCGGACACCTTAGGTTGCCCTTAAGACAACCCCCGGACACCCCTTAAATAGTCGCCGGTTATATACCAGAGGTATATACCCATAGTATATAGTCTCTACAATCCCTAAGGCCTTACATCCTTAAGGATTTGTCTCTCTTACCAATCTATCCTATTCCTACAATTATGCCTTATAGCTCCCTATCTATAAAGTCCCCTTATATTTAAATCCTTCCTACTCTTTTTTAAAAGGGTAGTCGGCTTTAAGTGACTAGATTGTTTATTTACATCTTTTATTTATAACTACTATTTTCCCTTAAAAATCTCGTAATAACCTAAACGGAAACCCTATAGGCACCTTATAGAAAGCCGTTGCGCTAAGGTAGAAAGGTCCCTTTAATAGTAAGAGATTGTGATAATATAACCCTCTAGGTAAAACGGCTAAATAAGCCCTAATACCTAGATGCTCTAGGAGCTTAAAGACTCTTATATACCTATAGTTACCGCTAAGAAAAATATAGATACCCTTTATCCCTTACAACGTTGATTTAGGTCCTATTCTTATCAATAAAGGTTGGCCAATAGAATTAATAGGATTAAGGCTTCGTGATTATACGCGTACTTTTAATTCTGGTGTTCCCGCATGGACCACCTCTAGTAGGACCTTAACGTTGCAAGGGATAACGGTTATAACGCTACTAGAAAGCAACTAAAACCCCTCCGGCCCTACCTAGGCTAATTAGAAAATTAAGCGCTAGAGGTGACCCTAAGATTTTCGCCTAAGCTAGAAATGCTAGAGGAATATACTAATATGTTTAACTAGGGACCTAACTAAAACCCTCCTAAAAGACCACCGGCCTATAATTAGTATAGTGGCGATATATAGACTACTTATAAGCTAAGTAGGCTTACCCCTTTAGGAAACTAAACCTAAACACTAACTTAAGACTTAAGGCTTATTAGGAAACCTATACTAGCCACTAGTGCTAATACTACCTCTATAGTAGGAGCTTCTCTAGGCCTAAGTTTAAAAGGTTAAGAGCCCTATACCGATCTCCTTTAAGACGGATATTAGAAAGCTGTTATAAGGCTCTCAGAAGCTATACGGGAGGAAGCCACTAATAAATATATTAGAACCCTTTAAAGGCAAATCTATATCTAGTAAGGGTTAATCTAAGCTAGGTAAATTCTTTTATAACCTAGTTAAGGCTAAGGGCTTTCTAGGGGTTACTTAGTACCTACCTAAGGAGGTATAGAAGACTTAAAGAGGCACCTACGCAATAAATAGAAAAAGGATATAGACTGACTAGCTAAGGCCTTTAATAGTCTAAAACTCCGCTATAGACCTAACGCCTAATAGCTGGACGATTGGGTTCGCGAGGTAAATAACTTCTTTAAGATGCTAATAATACGAGATAATACCAAAGAGCGTACACGCTAGATTATTAGTAAGATTAAAGACCAATCGCTAAACTAGATCGCGCTTAATTAACTTAATAAAGAGTAAATTATAATATGGCTATAGCTATAGACCTTCCTAAAGGCTTAGACCTAAGATCCGTATATTATATAATACAATAATACAGAAAAATTCTAGAATAGTACGTAGCTAGACCGTTAAGACTTTCGCCAGTTTATAAACTTTATAGAAACTTATACTTAACAGATAGATCTAGAGCCCTTTAAAAATAAAAACGGTAGCGTTTATAAAAAGGAGAAGATTGGATTTATCTAGGCTAGAATTACGCTAGTAATTTATAACAAAATAAAGCGCGTAAGAGCCCTACTGCGGATTACCGTATATACGGATTTTAAACGAGCGGTTCTAAACGCTAAGGATGCGGTAAGAAACCAAACCTCTTCCGGTAGGAAGCTGGGGGGTAACTAAAAGCGTAGGCATTTTAGTAGCAATATAGGGCAGACCCAAGCTTTAAAGAAGCTGTTCCCAAAGAGAACTTTAAAAGGGTGAAAGTTAGGAGCCCTATGTAATAGAAAAGATTCTTAAGGCTAACCTAATATCTATTTAATACCCTTATAGGAACACTCTAAGAAGCTAAAAGGAAATTTCCCTAAAGGCAAATCTTATTAGAAGAATAAGTTGGGCAACAATTGCACTAACAATCTAAAAAAAGAAAAGCCCTAGTCGCGGACCTCTCCTAATTACAACTAGGGCAAGATATAGAAAGAGAGACTCTCTATATTACTATTAAGCTAAAAACGGTACTCCCTATAGGTAAGGTATGTTAGTTCTAAGTACTATATAACAGCGGCGCCGAAATTAATCTTATATAATATGATTTAGTAAAAGAGCATAAACTTATCCTATTGTAAAGGTGGCGGAAACCTATTATAGGCTTCCTAAATAAGCATCGGATTAAACTATATAGTGCCTATAAGCTTATAGTATTAGTGGCCGACATATATAATAGCACTAAGGTAGTTAGCCCGCAACCCTTTTAGGCGGCTAACTTTATAGGTTATAACCTTATCTTTAAATACCCTTAGCTTATAGAAGCAGATCTTAAAATACGCTTTAAAACAGGAGCCTTTAAATAGTAGAACGATAAAGATTTAAAAGGGCGTATATTACTAATAAGCCTAAAGGACATCCTAGAGAATGTAGCCCTAGGCAAAATAGTATACGCTTTATACCTAAAGGAGTATTAGATCTAACCCCTATTTAATAGCAAGATAGGTATAAAGCCTAGTATAGGTAATAACCCCTTTATAATAGAGACCCTATAGGAAACTACTAAATAGGTTACGGAGACATTATAGGGAGGCGGCGATCTTAAGGATCTTATAAAATACTTTAACCATTATAAGTTACTCTGGCTTAAGCAATATATAGAAAGTATATATTAATACCTTAAATATTACGTTAAAGAATTTCCTACCCTCTACTAGCTACTATATACAACAGTTTAATATACAGTGGCAACTATATATAAGCAACTACTATGGCGCATAACACTACCCGTAAGTATTTTAAGGAAGCTCTAGGACCTACCTAATAATAATATAGAGGATAAACGCGACCCCAATTTATTAAATATTCTAATAGGCCTAAGGGACTTACTAACGGTATTTTCGGACAGTAGAACTAAAGTCCTACTATAGAACTCGGAGTACAATTATATAATTAATCTAGAAGAAAGTAAACAACCGCTAAATCTTCCTATTTATAACCTCTCTTATAAAGAGCTTAAAATCCTATAGGAATACCATAATAGGTTACTAGAAAAGGGGTAAATCTAGCCTAGTAAGTCACTAGTAGGCGCGCTAATCCTCTTTATTTTAAAACTAGATAGAACTGTAAGGCTAAATATAGACTATCGCGGCCTTAGTAAAATTATAATTAAGAACCGTTATAGAACGGAACCTTATAGCAGGTACTACAATAGGCTCGTTATTAAGCTAGGTGTATAGGTGATGCAAATTAAAGTTAACAACGTAATAACAACTGGTGAAGTAGTTGCCCAACAGATTAACTCTAATTGTATTCTAAAAATTACTATAAGGAAGGAACTATCTAGGTAGGGACTAAGGGTCCTTAAATACACAACCATATTCCTATAAAATCCTTCTTATACGTAATATACGTATACTCTATCTACTCTATTACAGATTATACAGATCGCACAGATTATATAAATTATATTACGTGACTTAGTTACTATTCCTCGTTACATAGTTCTACCGGTTCTATCCTAGACCGTACTTATATTAACCAACTAGCTTCTTTTAACTCCTCTCTAAGTAGTTATAACATTATACTTAAAGCGTCTATAACACTACCTCCCTCCTTTCTATCTTCGTCCTTAAAGATTCTAAGCATCTCCAGGTCGTTTACTAGAGGTATAATATCCATCTAATTAATTTAGTTAATATCGTTACTTATTATACCTAAAGTAACTTCTCTTTCTTCTATAGCTCATTGAGCTCGTACCGTTGCTATTATACTATTGCTTAGTGAAATAATACTATCTCCTTATTCTTATTGTGCGAAAGAGGGTTGGTTTATATTACGCTAGCAAGTCCTTCGTCTTAGCAACCTTCCTTTTACTCAAAGTGCACTAAAGCAAATATTCGTTCGTCTTATAACGTTTGCTCTATTTCTAACGCTAAGTATATACATCCTATGACTTTTAATAGTCTTTAAGTTCCCTAAGTAATTTATTATAGGGTCTTATATTTAATCTGCTGCTATAAAGCTCAATAGTAAGCTCTTAAGTGCTTTTAATAAACTTTATTAATCGCGAGAAGCAGAATA
>Ga0307515_10007235_pt1 | contig 21979 bp, 25 predicted proteins | sample 17_EM_MG_FD_194513 | JGI IMG/M metagenome (GOLD analysis project Ga0307515, IMG submission 194513) | Populus trichocarpa ectomycorrhiza microbial communities from riparian zone in the Pacific Northwest, United States - 17_EM | ecosystem: Host-associated > Plants > Roots > Unclassified | place...
GGCGCATGACGGGCTCTGCAGGTTATTCTCTAGGAAGGGGGGCCACTGAATTTAGGCGGTTTTTTGTTAATGGGGGGAAGGGGCAAGGGATAGTACATTTGACCGAGAGGAGGACTTGGCGGACACGTCGGGTTCACACCGCGGAGTATCGGTGAAAAATGGAAATTTGTCATACTCTTATTAGAGTGAATACAATATGATGCAAGCAAGAGTGTAACACACGTGTCGTTCTGATGGTACGTATACGTCACCAAACAGTAAAGGAGGTATATGTGCAACTTGACCCATCGCCTGGGCGACGGGTAGCATGTAATTCTCCGTCAGAGGGTAGGATGTTCCGTCAGCCGTCAGAGCCGTCCGGAACACCCGGGTGTTTCTGACAGAAACCAGGGTCGTTGCTGATGTAATGGCTCGGATTGCAGGCTTGCCTAACTTTGACAATTACTTGGACTCTCAGAAACTGCCTTTTCTTCACTCGAGCTTTGATCACAATTTGTTCTTCGTGCACTCCTGGGATTGGACGTCGCCGGAAATCTGATATCGACTCTGTATGATTTGTCACCAACGTCAGGCATTCAAGATATTTGCTGGGCGGAAGCTTGCCGGTCACCGATTAAAGCCGCTGAGCAGAGACTGCCATTCAGATTCTATCTCTTCGTGCTCTCTTGATGGAAATCAGTTCACACAATCTATTTTAAGATATGGGTTTTTGGCAGCCCAAACATACAAGTCAGTCAAAATGTAGTTAAGTCTGCATTAGAAGCGCTGTGAATTTAAGCCTATTCGAGGAAGTATGGTATATAAGGGAGCGGGAGTTGCCCGTCATCTGCAGAATCGCTGACCAGAAGCTGTCATTTGAGGTTCACTCTCTCAAGCTGCAGCTCGATTATGGAGCCTGAACGACAGAAGCGATTGTAGGATCTGGGAAATGTATAGGTCCGAACATACTTCTTAGTCAAAATCCAGTTAAGTGTGGAAACTTATCGCCCAGGGCTGTGCATCTACAATTAGCGTGTGGTGGACACCTTCCTCCAAAGTATAGGTTCACACGGAGCATGACATTTGTGGCATTTAAGCGGTGGCCATCACATTCCGATCAAGCATAGATTCGGATATTAGCTTTGGCCGAGCGGGATGAGCCGCACCTGCACCTCAAAATATCGTGTCTGAAAGATGACTCTCAGTGTGTGCTGGCAGGCACAGATTCAAAGCATTCAGGAAGGAAGAAAACATGCTTCAAATGGAGCAAAATGAATCGTTCAGAGGTGTGCCTGAGAGTGGGAGCATATCATAATAATGAGTGGCGGTGTGTCAAGTTTGGCTGTTGAATGGAATATGTGTGCCATGTCAAATCTGAGACCATCAAACTCGACAGCATAGTGTTGTTGAGGTGTGTCTGAACTTCATTCCTGAGAGAGGAAATGCTCGGCTGTATGCTTCGCGTGAGCTTGGAATAAGCGAGCCGTGTCTCAGGATACGATACATCAACTTGATATCGCTTAGACAGTCCTTCTATCCCTGGATGATTAGGTAGTCCGAGCTGGATCTGTCTCAGGAGGGTCGAGAAGTTGACAGCGATTCTCTTGTGCAATGGACTGAAAATCAGTCAATATGGTTGATTCATTGAATATCCCGAATTCTTTTGTGACTGTAGTATCTGGTGCGTCTCAAATAGACACGCATCAAATAATTTGAATCAAACTTGGAGGTTCAGGCGCACCTGAAAACACGGATCTTGTTCGCAGATATCGCTATCACAATTCCACACGGACAATAAACAATGAACATGCGCAGCTTCGACAGATTCTCACAAGAGAATATACGGCACCGTGGAATTTGACTTAGTCCACCCTCAAATTGGCGCGCCTGCTTTTCATCACATATTGGTTTATCCAATTCAGGCTATGATTCAGTTTACCAGATGTCTGTTTTCCATTGACTTCATCTCATATTCATCACAATAATCATCTAACATGAAATGGAATCGAACTCTAACAAATACTCCTGGACTCCTTATTTGCGCCATATTCTCCAAACCATTTGCCTATGTTGCATCGGTTGGAGAGATTGTGTTGGTTGAATGTTTAAAGAGGTGTACCTTGATTTCACTGCCCTGATCATGATTGTTTATCCTCACCATCTGACCGCACGAAGTCTCCTTGCTCCGTAAGCCGCTTTGTTTGGTCCTGACGACACTCCAGAAGCCAGTATATCATCGTCGTCGTGATGTTCGGTCGGTTCATCAGACCATGCAGGACTCTCATTTGAGCCACTCCAGAGAGTTGGTCAAGATCGCTCGCTCTGTTATCATAACCATTGGGTCCTGTGTTCAATAGCCATGTGTGTGGAACTCTGTTTGCCCCAGTCGGACAACCCGGGCAATTGCCTGCCGCTGCTCATTCACAACCCAGAACTTCTGAGTTATTACCGCATGGTTTGCCGCTGTGAGAGTGAGGCCTGTCCCACCCACTTTGGGTGTAGTTACGAACACAGAGGGATTTGGGGAATCTTGGAATTTGAGCTGCATTTCTCTGCGCTCATCGTTGCCCATTTCCGCATACATGTGGAAAATATCCAGATGATCCACAAAAAACTTTCTGAGCCACCGCTTCAAATGACGAACTTGGACAGGAAGAGGACAAAATTGCACCGCCTTTTGAGGAGAAGGTGCACAATTCACGGCGCATTGATTACTGTCGTGTTCTTGCAGGAGCACCTCGTCTGATGCTTCGTCTTCGTCAGGTTTGGGATACTCCGCAGGTTCCTTGACAAGCATTGCCAGAAATGGGTCTCTCAGCCATCGGAAAATCGGAGAATCCAGCCAAGTGTTGGGTGTCCATTCATTGTACCATTGTCCTCAAACGTCATTCCGATCCTTGGTGTCTCCCAATACCAATGAGAACATGCCAGGCGCCATCTATGTACCCTCCACGCTCCTGAAGCACCCCATGAAGTGTATCACTCCACAAGGGTCTTGAGTTTAGCTTCCTCTTCCACGGTCCATTCGAGATCAACAAGGTGTGCATTCTCCTTTGGTATCCGAACCAGGTGTTTCCCCTTTGCGAGTTTCGATTCTGGCCACCTCCTTATCGTCCAGGGCTTTGCGATTTGGATCATCCGGTGTGCCGCATCCTGTTGAGTGTCCTGGTCTTCAGTCCGCATCGCATGCATGAAACTCTTCACAGCGCAATACAGTGCATCGGCGCCATGCTTTTCCATCACAGTCTCATCCTCTGGATCTTCAGGTGCACCTGAAATGAGCCACATTGCCTGATAACACCTGTCATAGAGTGAACGGAATCCTGGCGTTGCAGTGACTTGAAGTTTGAATCCAATGCTCGTGTTCGTCACAATTCGCCAGCCCACACTATTTTGCGTCTTGTACCGATGAGACTGATCAAAAGTCCCAAAACTCTATGAACAGTGTGAGAGCCGGCCATTGCTTGATGGTTTCGCCCTAGATGTTAAGGTATCATACGACACAAGGTGGATATTCCATCAGTTTTCGGGCTCGCCAATGCTGGTGTTCCGATCCTCCTGGGTGAGATTCGCATTTTCGGCGTGCAACAATTGACCAGTTTGAAATCGGTTCCATGTGTCATCTCGTCGATGTTAGGGGTTCTCCCTTAACAGTTGACAAGAGTACTTGAAATGTCAAGGACAGCACATACCGTGCCGAGACAATCAACGAGTGGACTCGCGGTATACCTTTTAGCGGGAGTTTATATCCGTCACGAGAGCGGCTACGTTCTTTCACTCCTGGATACTATGCGGGACTGCGTAATGCACGGCAATCGACAGTCTATGCTAGAAAGAGGGCTCCGAACCACCATCTCATAACGAGTGGAATAATGGCGAGGCACACCCCGGTATTGGAGAATGGTCTCTACCTAAGCATGACGTGATTGAGGGATTTTTGACATTGGCTTTAGCCAGCAGCAAGCACCTTGCATTGAGTTGCATGAGTCTGGATTGCATCATACTATATGTGTTAAAGTCTACATTATCCCAGCACGGAGTGGTAACCGATAAGCCTGAGATTAACTACCGAACAAACTAAAAGATAAAGGATGGTCTGATTATGAGCCAACAATGATACTTGTCATTGGGGGCACATGAGCACTTCTGTTAGGTGCACAGAAACAAGACCTAAAGATATCTATCGGGCGACGTCAATTAGACCCACAGTGTTACGGGGGTTCTTAGTCCCAATAATCAATACAGTATTTATTGAACTAAGTACAGCCGCCTATCCAAATATCTCTTTCTCTCCTCGTCTTATCCTAAGACTCAACTTCTCATTCCTGCGTAACGAGAACTCCCGAACGAAACCTATACCACAGCCCGTCTCCTCGCTAGATCAAGCCTAAGCTTCCTCGTCGAACAACAGGTCCTCGGAAAATTCCTCGAACGGTAATAACCCGGTGTTCAGATACCGTAGTACCAGGTAATCGATATTCTCTAGTTCCACGAAACGAAAAACCACTCGGTATGTGTGGGTTAAATTGAGCTCTTGTAAATTCAATAGCAGATTGCCGAACAATTCGACAACTCGTTGCAGTGCGTATTCGGCTTGTGTATACACGTGACCAGGCATACACGGGGAGATCGCGTAAGTTGATTAAGGACGAAATAATGTCAACTGTGATTGAAAAATATAAATAGATAGAATTCTTAATAATATTTTATGATCGTCTTCGGTGTTTCTGAAAGCTAACTAGTTCGCTGATGTCCTCCAATTCCTTCGACCAACGCTGGCTCTTTATGGCCCGCTCTCTCTCATAGCGTGATAATTGTTATCTCGGCCACGCCCTCTTAGCGCCCGATGATAACTCTCCACAACACCCTCTGGTAATTGTGCTCATGCAATGTGGTTTAAAAGCATTACGCTCCTGATAACAATCAGGCCATCCATTGCGCGATATCAGCTCATCCCGCCTTTCTTATCTCAAACATCCTTGCACCGTACGAGTCGGTAGCTGGAACACTTATCGCCCTAACGATAATGCTTGCGCACATTAATCCCTCATGCTCATGAGTGATTAATTGCGTCATAGACTTAGTCGGCGACCAACCGATGCTATCCCAGCATAGATTAATGACGCGTAAGCTCGTATCTAATACGAAGGTTACATTGCGATCCAGACTACTAGAGTCAACTTAGTAGTGCTCGCTCTAGGCGAATTGCCTACGTCAATAATCCCTCAGTTACGTATGCTAAGGTCGAGACTATTCTCCAGACCGGAACGTGCCTCTCTGAATCCCATCCCGCTCTAGGGTGGGGGAGAAGAGCTCACTTAATCGCATATCTAACAAATGCAGTGTGTGGTTACCACACATGTCCCGCATAGTATCTAGGTGTGAACGAAGTCCCCTCACTTTGCGCGACCAACACGTGCTCTCTACTTAGAGCGTGTTGCTGACCACTTGAACGATCACATGCACAGGTGTTATGCATATCCTAGATATGTATGCATCTTGTATCATAATTCAAGTATCATTATCGCTGCTAGGGAGCCACCCCTAACACACAGATAAGTGGCTATCATCTTAGGGATTAAAGCACAGTAGCAGTGAAGGCAACTATAAAGGGCTAGCGCATGAAGACTAAGTTGCAAGGACGGCTACGGGGCAATACCAATAAGACCCACGAGGCAATGGCCAAATTGCGCGATTAATTTATAGTTCGGAAATCAGGGGATCATCGAGAGCAATGCCAAGCCCGTACTGAAGAGATAGGGGATCATCGAGAGTGATGCTAAGCCCGTACTGTCCATTCCAAGGGACTATAAAGAGATCATGTTGTTCCGACAATGAGAGGGGGCAACCGGCTTGAAACATGATGAAGGATACCTACCAGCGAAGAAGAATCCTTATTTATTTTTGCGTTTTTATGATACCTATACCAATTATATCTATACCTAGAATCTATTAGCTTTGTGTAGCGGCAGCCCCGCACCTTTGATTACTCCCGGACGGATTAATGCCTGTTACTTTCAAGAACGGCAACGATATTATTCTATACGCTCTGGAGTGTGTTATAGCTCAGGCAAGACAAACTCAGCAAATCTTTGTGGCACAGTGTGTATGGTGGCTAGCTTCGATTATTGCACTTGAGCGAGAATTAGTTTCCCATATCGATAAACTCCCAGGCGAATAGGATAAAATCAAGCCGCGAGGCGAAGAGGGTAAGATTGAGCCTCAAGGCGAAGAGAATACGATTCCACAAGAGCGGCTTCCCCGAGAAGTTTCGGCTATCCCTAGGGACCTTACTGAGGATATACGGATTGATCAAGCGATAGACTGTACTAAGCAGTATTTAAGAGAATCCAAGCGATTAAGAGAAATAGCAGCTTTAAAGGGTTCCGGGCAAACGGCTACTGGTCGAATTAATCCATCCAAGAAAGCTAGGAGATCCTTAAAGAAAGAAAGGAGGATATCCAAACTCAATAGGGAAAGGGACTTTAGTAAAACGGAAGGAATTGACAGTAGCGAGCTTTCAAGAAGGAAAGCAGCGAACGAGTGCTTACACTGCACCTGGCCTTCCGATAGGAAAGGACATCATCTGGTCAAGGATTGCAGACGACAGATTAAGCTAGATAGAGGAACTGCGGGATTCCCTAAGAGAGAACACCATCAGGAACCAATTGAATCCCCAGAGGGAAGCGACCCGGCAGACAGTTCTTATTCCGAAGATAATATAGATTAGGATCTACGGCCGTACGCACCCATAGTACTTAGCGAAGTATTATTGGATAGGTGTTGTTACCCCCGTAACAGTCGATGACAGTCTTGAAGGTCTCTGCAACTCCGGGCATTGTGACTACCAAGATTGGTTCATGGGCCGATATAAGTGCCGGATGCCCGTGAGGCGGTGTTGTCTGTCTCTCCAACAGGCAGCGGGGCACTGAATTCAATCTGTGGAGCGGATACCACTCCCGTCCTTCACCGACAATGCCAGGAATGTTGTTGTGCACCAAAATCACCCATTCTTCAAGGGTACTCCCCCACAAAATGGACAGTAGCAACCCCATAACAACTTTCTTGGTCACCAATTTGCAAAGCATTGCTGCTGCAACCGAGGTGAAAGTCTTCCCAAAACCCATTTCATCCCCCACCGGTGCTCCTGGCATATCAGCATCCCAAACCCATCTCCTCACAAGGAACCAGATGGCCCACACCTGGTGCCCCCAAAATTTAGTTCCCGGCAGGCCTGGAATTGAATATTCGTGGCCTGGAACACGGTCATCAGTTGATTGGCGAATCGGATGGGCATTCTGCAGCCTGACCACCTCATCAAGACACTCGTGTTCAAATTCGTTGTTGATTGTGTTGAGAACAGAGCTTAAGACTGAACTGGTATTATCTGGATCGAGGACCTCCTCGCCATCCTCCCCTTGCTCCTGAACCTCTCTGGAACCTTGGTCGGTCTTCTTCTCGTCCTCAATGATCCCTTTCAGTTGCTCCATGGTGAGTTGGGCTGAGGGGCTCATACTCCGGCGCTCCTGAAATTCAGCGCGATGTTAGATCTTTCACAGACAAGCATCTGGACCCAATGATCTGTGGTATATAATCAATTCTATTCACTCAATCTGAACTTGCATTAATACTATCAATCTCTTTCCCACCTGCCTCGTCATCCACCACTCTTTCATTTCCATCAGATCCCTCCGAAGTCTGACTATACAGATTAGCAGAGGGCATAACTCCCCGTATGAAGGCTAGCGGGGATCACCTTGGCTGGTCTCATTACGTGCTCGGTAGTATCCTTCCCTGTCACTGCCTTCATTACTATCAACAATAGTTGCACATCGTGTCCCAGTTTCAATTTGAAGGCATTTGAAAGGGAACTGTTGTATGATATCTGACCATATAGAGGGTCATTCATCATTTGCCCTGGTGCGTATCATCCCATATACTCTTCGTCCAATTCTTCCTGAGTCAAGTTGCATGTTACAGGGGTAACAACACCTACCCAAGATACTTCGTTAAGTACTCAAGGTGCGTACGGCCGTAGATCCTAATCTAGATTATCTTCCAAATCGGATCTATCCGCAGGTTCACTTCCCTCTGTAGATTCAGTTCGCTTCTGGTAGTTCCTATCCTTAGGGAATATAGCAGTTCCCTTATCTAATTCAATCCTTCGGACTCAATCCTTGACTCGATGATTTCCCTTCCTATCGAAGGGCCAAGCGCAATGTGAGCACTTATTCGCTGCTTTCCTTCTTGAAATCTTGCTATTGTCAATCCCTTCTGTCTTGCTATAATCTTTCCGCTTATTGGTCACGACATCTTTGGATATCCTCTTGGCTTTCCTTAAGGATCTCCTAATTCTCCCTGATGGATTGATTCGACCAGTTGTCGTTTCCCCAGAGATCTTCAAAGCTGCTATTTCTCTTAAACGCTTAGACTCTCTTAAGTACTGCTCAGTACAGTCTAGTACTTGATCAATCCGTCGATCCTCATTAAGGTCCCTAGGGATAGCCGAAACGTCACTGGGAAGTTGCTCTTGTAATGTCGTATCTTCTTGGCCTTGGAGCCTATCGATATGGGAAACCGATCCCTGCTCAAGTTCAACAATCAAAGCTAGCTACCACACACACTGCGCCACGAAAATTTGCTGGGTTCTTCTTGCGTGTGATATAACACACTCCAAAGCGTATATGATGATGTCGTTATTGTTCTCAAAGGTCATCAGAATTCAGACGAGGAATACTTATCGAAGGTGCGGGGCTTCCACTACACAAAGCTAATAGATTCTAGGTATAATATACTAGATGTAGGTATCATAAAAGCGCAATAATTAATAAGGATATTTCTCCGCTGGTAGGTATTGATGTTCTCTTGCTGCTCCCGCTTTTTTTTTTTCATTGCCGGAACAATGTGGTCTCTTTATATTCTCTCGAAACCCTTTTCAGACTATGATTATCATCCCTCAATGATAGCCACGTATCTGTGCGTCTTACAATCTTACAATCTATGATTGCGCCTGGTAGAGGTGGCCACGCATCCCCAAGGTTATCGTGTTCATGCATGATATCATTTCGGCAGATAAGCATCAGACCATGACTTCAACTTTGACATCTTGCAACGTATCTCATATTCAGTAGTTGGAACGTCTGACAAAAATGCCAACACGTCATTTGCGTTATTAAATCATCCCGGATTCAATAACTCATAGTTTCATGAGGATGGGATATCCCTTGCTATGCCAACGTAGAACTTATGCGCGTAATCTCAACAGATTAACATTGCAGAACCACCTCAATCAAATCAATAATTAATGTCCGCTTTTGGCTCAACCGCCAACGCCATATTCCCTCAGTGCTAGGTGCTTAGGTATTCATAACCGGGACGTGCCCTGATTAACAGAGAGCCCACTTACTTGCACCACTGCCTCCCACATAGTGTCCGTAGATGAATCTGGTTGAAAACAACACACTCGGCAGGACCTGTTTCCTTTCGATCTGGCGGGTTGCTGCATCATCAAATCAGCTGCCGCAGCACTATGCTTCCAATGATTCCGCTAAGCCTCTTGTTCATTCAATTGAGACGTGACTAGTATGAACCCCCGCTAAAAGGCATACTACTGACCAACCATCCTGTGTCATTGTCACTATCAGAGGAGAACCCCTGACAGTGGATTTGTATAACGCAGTTAGACAGTATGGTTCTTTCGGGCCACAATTTTTTTCGATGAACTCAATCAGCTCCTCCCAGTGCCTCACATCTGTGTATGAAGATTGGAATTGCGTGCTGGGTGTCGGGTCATTGTTGCCGTTCAGCACTCGACGAATCACAATGATGAATGTTGTATTTGGCAACTCTGAGACGTTACCTCTCGCATTGTTGCCCGCGCGCTCTCCCAAATCCGTCGCCCGTCGCTTGCTGCCTCGCGTTGCCTTCTTCCTCGCCTCCCGAACCTCACTTGCACATTTCTTCAGAAACATCTCAACCCATTTTCGCCGAATCCATTCGGCATTATTGAAGTTTTCCATGGGCAGTGTTAGGGGTTCTCCCTTAACAGCGATAATGGCACTTGGAGTGAGACATGGAAAGTACATACCATACCGAGTCCACCGAGTTTTGGGCCAGGATCATGCTCTTTAGCGGGAGTTGTTGATCGTCGCGGGAAGCTTTGAGCGAGGCAGTTGAGGAGGTGCCAAGCATCGCAAGAAGCTTCTTTCACTTCTAGATACTATGCGGGACTTGCACTGGCATAACGTGCACGGCAGTTGACAGTCAAAACAAGTAAGAGGGCTCCGAACCTCCATCTCGTAATGAATAGATAAAGGCAAGGCACACCCTGGTATCGAGAAGGGTCTCTACCTAAGTTTGACGTGACTGAGGGATTTTTGACATTTGGCTTAAGCCAAGAAGCAAACACCACGCATTGAATTGCATGTGTCTGGATTGCAACGCGCAAGGCGTGTCAAAGGTCTACGTTCTCTCAGCACGGAGTGGTATCCTGTGAGCCTGAAGAGTTAACTACCGAACAAACTCAAAGATCAAGCACTTCCGATAGGAGCATCTAAATAAGTCTCAAGGATATCTGCCGGGCAATTCGATAATATCCATAGATAAGTGGCTATAGTTGTAAGCACTTCCGTTAGGAGCATCTAAATAAGTCTCAAGGATATCTGCCGGGCAATTCGATAATACCCATAGATAAGTGGCTATAGTTGTAAGCACTTCCGTTAGGAGCATCTAAATAAGTCTCAAGGATATCTGCCGGGCAATTCGAAAAGACCCATAGATAAGTGGCTATAGTTGTAAGCACTTCCGATAGGCGCCTGAAAGTAAGCCGCAAGGATATCTACCGGGCATCGGCAATAAGTCCAGAAGATAAGTTGCTATTGTTGAGGGATTTATTATGATAAGGCAAATGGCCTGCTGTTGAAGGATTAATTTATAGTTCGGAATCAGGGGATCATCGAGGGCGAGGCCAAGCCCGTACTGAATGATAGGGGATCATCGAGAGCGATGCTAAGCCCGTACTATCTACCCGAAGATAAGTTGTCATTGTTGAGGGATTTATTATGGTAAGGCAAATGGCCTGATGTTGAGGGATTAATTTATAGTTCGGAATCAGGGGATCATCGAGAGCGATGCCAAGCCCGTACTGCATGATAGGGGATCATCGAGAGCGATGCTAAGCCCGTACTATCCATTCCGTGAAACTATAAAGAGACCCTGTGGTTCTGATGATGGGAAGGACAATCAACTGAAGATACGAAAGAGGGATACCTACCAGCGAAGAAGAACCCTTATTTATTATTGCGTTTTTATGATACCTATTATATCTCTATCTGGAATTCATTAGCTTTGTGTAGCGGCAGCCCCGCACCTTGGTTATTCTTATCCGATATATGATGATTACCTTCGAGAACGATAATGACGTCATACTTTATGCTCTTGAGAAGATAATCTCCTGCGCAAGAGATAATCAATATATCTTCCTTGCGCAAAGTGTTTGGTGGATATCTGGGATTATTGGATTACAACAAGGTCTAGTTGATTATATCGATAAGCTCCGAAACGGGGAAGTTACAGTTCCGCAGGAGCAAGTTGTCAGAGAAGTTTCTACTACCCCCAGAGATCTCACCGAGGACCGACGAGTTGATAAGATATTGAATGATACCGAACGGTACCTACGGGATTCAAGACGGTTAAGAGAAATAGCGGCATTGAAGGTTTCCGGAAAAATAATTACCGGTCAAATAAACCCGGTTAAAAGATCTAAGCGACGTCTGAGGAAATCCGAGATAATTCCTAAATCTGCAGTGGACATCTGTAGTAAGACGAGAGGAATCAACGACAGCGAAATCTCCAGAAGGAAAGCAGCGGGAGAGTGTTTACGTTGCGCTTGGCCTTGCGATAGGAAAGGGGGTCATCGAGTCAAGGATTGCAGACGACAGATTAAATTAGAAAAGGGAACCGCGCCATACCTTAAAGGAAAAAGTAATCAGAGGCCAGTTGTACCCTCAGAGGAGAGTTACCTCGAGGATAGTTCCAGTTCCGAGGATAGTGCAACTAGGGATAACTCTGTTTCCACAAATAATATTGAATAGGATCTACGGCTGTGCGCGCCCATAATACTTAGCGAAGTATTTTGGATAGGTGTTGTACCCCTGTAACAGGCAGCCACTTCTCGAAAGTCTCCAAAAAATCTGCAACTGCCGTCGCCCAGTGCAGGCGTCCATCTCGCTGCTGTTTCAAATGGTTCTGTCCCGGGATAATGGACCGATGCTTCTTCTCGAGAAACCCAGCCACTCATACTTTCTTCCACTCGTTTAATGCACTAAAGTTGCGCTGCCCCATCCTTTTGGCAAATTGCTTCAAGGAGAATTCTGTTTGCTTCAAGCTGATTGGGGCTTTGCCTTCAGCCCCACCCAAGTCCAACGAATCATCACTCTCATAATCTGCATCTAATTTGTCATAAGAAATCTCTGGTAATGGGGGCAAGTCCGCAATCCCTGCAACCTCTGTCCTGGGCGGTTCAACTGCTGGCTGAAATCGTTTCGTTGGGATGCTAATGGGGCATCTCCCAGGTGCGCCTGGGAGTTGTCCGTATGGAGTAGAGGCGGAAGAGATTGGCCGAATGACTGGAATGTTTCCAGGCAGTGCTGGGGGCACTCGAGGTGCGCCTGGAGATGACGGCCCCTGTCCGGTGAATTGTTGATAGGGGAACATTTGAGGTCAACCATAACCTCCTTGGGGGAAATCGTATCCTTGCCACGGTGGCCCATAACTCGCATATCCTTGGGTTGCTCCAGAGCTTGGTTGTGAGCCTGGTGTCATGTTGAATGGGGCATGGTGGTAGAACTGGGGAGCGCCAGGAAATGGAGGCTGCGAAGGCGGGTAACTGTACCCCGGTGGTGGAGGAAATTGATTTGTGGGTTCCCCGAATTGAGTGTCTCAGTTCGGTGTATTTCCAGCATGGTTATCTGATGCTCCCACATCATCATCTGGGCGTTGTTGTGAGCCAAACAGGCCACCTGGTGGAGCCATATTGGCTGTCTTCAGTGGAGATCCATTTGTCGACATCTTATGTGAACAAAAGATGGTAGTAATCAAATAATCAATTCAATTGGTGATTTCGAATGAAGCGGAGTATAGTTGAAAATATTGAACGTAGCAGTGACCTTTGGCGGAATGAAGGCCTCTTATATCCATCTTATTTGTCACGAACTGAGGTGTTGCACTTCACCTTTGATCCCATAAAACCCAGCTGAGAAAAAGAAATCATAACAAACACGTCCTGCCTTTCTTTGTTATATGCTCGAACTCGTATACTAGGATCTTGGATAGAAGCTCGCCTTTGTTCGGTTCATAACTGTAATGGTCGTAGAAGGGATACGACATGATATCTCCAGGAAAGCAACAAGAACTATATCCAGTTGGACGGTTAGCATGACTAGGCATTTTACACTCCTAATGTGTGTGTACGACCAACAACTGCATTCAATATGAGGCCTGTTCGTCGAGCAGCTACAGTGATTGCTTCCTTTTGAGCTCCTTGTGTAAACTTCATTGTGTTTTTAGGATCCACCTACCGGTCAAGGATTGTTACTGAGGAAAGCATTCTAGCAGCCTGTCAGTTCTCAATGATCATTGAGCGGGCATACAGCCAGCTAGGAAACTTACCAATTCATTGTATTAAGTTGATCTGAAGCGCTGCTTGAGGCTCGAGCGTAGACATCATCTACACAATGCCTCAATGCCGTAGTATACAATAGGGCCGATTGTGGTAGCACCTGGTGATCAGTATTAAAAGTTGATCGCAGTGATGACAAAAGAAACTAACTCTGCTAACGATGTTCAGTAGATAATGTGCAACATCATTGTGCGGGATTTGATAGATATTATCCTAGTTTGTGAAGAAAACTGATCGTGAGGTGACTTTGTTTTACCCCTCCTGTACATCTGGTGGGGTGCGATGCGGCTTTGATAGTGATACGCTAACCTGAGTTAGCTCGCTTTCAAACAATATCCCTGAGGCTCAAATCCAGCAACAAACCATACCCCCTAAAGCATCATCGAGATTCGTCAGAACGCAGAGCGTTTCTCAAATACGGTCAACACTCGCCGGAAACATGTTAAATGCTTTTTTTGCAAAATGAAATTATGCAACGAGAACTGACGGGAAGCTCACTATCAACAATATCACCCAATATCGATGAATGAAGGGCTATTACCCAACGGGATTCTACCACCTGCCGGCTGGGATCACCCTGAGCCATCATAGTTTGACTACAGTAGGTGCACCTGAATGGCCATTGACAAACTGCCAATTAACAATCGACTCATAGACAACGGACCAGGTGCACCACCACCTGAAGATACTCCCAACAAAGAACCAATAGACCCTCAGCAGCCTGATCTCACCTGTACCCCTGATCCAACCAAGACAAAGGCTCATAGGCAGGTAGTTGGACTGGAAAATGCGGCGGGGGAAGCATATGGCAAAGCAACTGGATTGTACAACAAGCATCGCAAGTACTCAGAACAATGGAACCCATGGCATCGATTTCAGTCCGCTCACGACTTTCAGCACGCTCAGTCGTTTAGCCAGCAAACGAAAACCTGGATAGATCAATATCTCAGGTGTGGACGGGACAACGACAAAATCAAATCATTCCAATCGGCAGATGCCCTACAAAAGCTGCTCTCTGCACTCAATTTCGGGCTCGGCAATTATAGTTGGATTGAAGATGACTCACATATCTTCGGAACATTATTCTGCAGGGATATTTTCAAATGTATCCAGTTCCTTTCAGCACATCTCCCATTTCAGGCGCACCTCAATTTGGAACCGGTGCGCCTCGCTGACTCTGAGGGTCGTCGAATCGACAGCCAGATGTTCATGGGCGATTGGTGGTGGGATACACAAGATCAACTTCCTGCCGGAGCGCCGATTGTGCCAGTCATTTGTGCATCTGACAAGACTCACTTGACCAATTTTTCAGGCGATCGGCATGCCTGGCCGCTGTATCTCACATTTGGTAATATTTGAAAAGATATCCGCTGTACACCAAAAAAGCCCGCCAGGACTCTTTTAGGGCTGATCCCATTTCCCCCGAAAGGTGCCAAAAACATTGACGAGGCATGGCATTCCGCGGTTGGAACTGTGCTGTCTCAACTGAGGCATAATGACATCACTGGCCCCGCTTGAAAAGGAATTGTGCAGATGGATTCCAGCGACAATGTTACCCACGTTTGGCTGCCTGGGTTGGGGATCATCCGGAACAAGTCATGATTGCTCAAGACTCATATGGCTCATGCCCAATGTGTGAAATTCCTAAAGGTGCGCAGATGGGACATTCAACCTTTCGACCACTCGATAACTCAAGCAACCAGCATATTTACTCGGAGCTGCTGGAGGACAATCATATTGATGCTCTGCACACTGTAGGTGTCCACCCAATCTGCAACCAGTTCTGGCAATACCCTCTCTGCAATGTCAATCGGCTTTGGCAGCCTGATGAATTGCATCAGCTGCTCCTGGGGTTAGTTAAAGACTTATTGCACTGGCTGCTGAAATACCTGAAAGCTAGAAATGTCAAGGATCAATTTGACAATCAATTCACATCGGTGCGCCAATATCCCGGTCTTCAGCACTTCTCTAAACCATTCGATTCATTGAAAAGCGGCACCTGGCAAGGTAAAGAGATCTGTGGAATGATCAGAACACTGGCAGTGGATTGTGCTCCAATTCTTGTCTGCTCCACAGATGACGGGAAAACTGCGGCGGAAACAGCCTCTGATGAAATCTTAATGGGAGCAGTGCGGACATTTTGTGAATTCTCTCTACTTGTTAGCCAACAAAATCACTCAGACCTATCCCTCAAAGCACTGGACGATGCACTCAAGCAATTCTACCAGAAGAAGGGTATTTTTCGCTAACAGAAAATGTCGAAGTCTGCGAAAGCCAAAGTGGATAACCTGTGGGCAAAAGAATTCCATCAGTTACGCGAACAAAAGATTCATAAGATTTGTGCCGCAATGGAGGCTGTTGTGTATGGGGCTGAAAAGGATTCCACAACCAAACATAGGCAATTTCAAGTGCACCTGAACAGAGCCTGACAAGTGGCCATGACTTGGTCAGATGCTGATCATCAGAAGGCAATCGAGCGATTGGAGCACGAAATCCATCTGGTGACACCTGCTAAACGCAAGCTTTTCGATAAATTATTCGAATGTCATGAGCGACAACTATTGCAGAAAGTCAGGATCAAGGCAACTGGTCCCAGAAGCAAATTGGCTAAAGACTTTGCCCTAATGAAAGCTGCCGCCGAAGACGAGGCTTACGGAGTGGCAAACATGACCGCCGACATGCGACTGCAATTTCAGATCCGCCTATCCGATGCTGAGACAGAAGCCACCACCTGGAGCCTGGCTGATACGGAGTGGGTCACTAACCAGCTGGAGAGAGAGATTTATGACATCACCTCAAATCAACAGGAGCGGTTAATGATGGAATTCTCCATCCGTTTGATCGAGTTTGAAGCTTGGTGGGAGACAATCGCCATTCAGGCGCTCCGGAAATCCATTGAACAACGCGAAATACATTTCGGATATCCAAAGATGCATCTTGTCAGCAATATCTCAGAGTCAATTTGGCGAATGGGTTCCGGTGAAAATTTTACCACCGATATTTCTGAACAGCTACATATCGCCAACTTGAAAGAGGCACATCGATCCACCAACAAAGTCAATTACATTCGACAGATGCTCAAGCACAATGACCGGTGTACCGGTCTTGACTATATGGAGGAGACACTATCATATCTTGCACTCCAGGGCTGGTATGATATTGACTCGGCAAAAGTTTTCAACCTACTGTCCGCTACCTGAAGTACACGCAGAGCCCATCTTTTGCGTCTCCAAACAATTGGGAACGAGCCCATTATCCGCCCTGTATCACAGCAGTTATATCATTCGAGAGAAACGCATGTCTGCGGAGTGTGCAGAAGTATCAAATCAACCTCACTCAGAGATGCATCAGAAGACTTCGGAATTCCCAACATTGGACAGCTATTCCGCACGCAAATTGAAGAGGACTGGGGACACGAAGTTAGTGGACTTGTGCTTGGATATGATCAGAATGTACTCCTTCACAGTATATTTATTAAACTCCAGAATAGGCTGTTGTATTACCATCAACCATTTCACAACCCTACTTCTGTTGAGTGTCTGGGACTTGATTGCAAGGTAGAATATACCAATGCCAACCAAGGGATCATGCCTGAATCTCATAACATCTGGGTGCAGTAAACGCAAAGTGAAGAGAATGACCTCGATAACACATTCCAAGGACGAGTTCCCTCTTTTCTTGTATTATACTTCAGCTGGACTCCACCAAATCAGATCCTCCAATTTCAGGAGCGCCTGCCAGCCGGGAAAGCATTATCGACCTTTTCTAAGAGGTGCCAGACGACTCAACAATGAGTATTATGTCCTCAAGCTTCTGAATATGCGGTGGTGATTCCAACAAAGTTCAAAGATCTTCATGGTTGGGCTGATTGTGTTGGCGGGTTCATCCGGGTTGTCAAACAAACGAATAAGTTGCATATTGTACCCATTGGAGCAATAGTTGGACCGGCACATTTGGGGCGGGAGAATGCTGCATCAGGCGGCATCGTTAGCGTATGGCTTGTAAATATTCATGTTGATTTAGATACCTACTGGACTGTGTATTAATTAGATTGGAATGCCTGATTCAGGTGTGTAGCTGTGAGATAGTTTATTGAATTGTACTATTCGATATGGAGATTATTTATTATCACTCCCGGAGAGTCTGGCTCCAGGTGCACCGGAATCATCTTGGAGACGACTGTTGTAGTCCCAGCAGCTCCGAAATTTTACCACCTTAAAGGTGTAACGGCGACACGTGACCCGAGGCCGGGTAAGCGCCAGTGCATATAGGTCGCCGCTACGGCACTTAGATCTGTATCAAATATCTCACCACTATACTCTCCATATATACTCACTCGCTCTCGTGTGCAACCGTATACCACTACACCATACGTCTGCGGTCAAGCGTAGGCGTACGTCCTTTACAAAAGGCATGAATTTATAGCATTCTGAAGACGACTTCATACTCTTTAGAATATTCTTGTATTCCATTCTGCTACGTCAGGAGTGTTGAGGAGCACCTGAAAGTACTCTCAGAGCACCTGAGAGGCACATCGTTTTGCATTCAGCCTGTTCGGGAGCTTCTGTGAGCTTCTGGAAGGATCGGTGTGGCTGTTCAGAACAGTGGAGTCATTGAGTTATGACTTCCGAACTAATTTACATTTTGCTGATGTCATGATCCACACTCTAGTTAAGGATCGTTACTGAAGCAAACATTCTACCAGCCTCATCAGTTCTCGATGATCAATGCCCAGACATCCAGCTAGCTAGGAAACTCACCTATTCATTGTAATATGACGATCTACCTTCATTATCAGCTGCTCAGAGGCTCGAGAGTAGGCATAACTCATTTTGGCAGGGTGCGATGCGGCTGTGAATGTGTTACGCCAACCCAAGTTAGCTCGCTTTCAAACCAATATCGCTGAGGCTCTATATCACCCCCTGAAGCATCATCGAGATTCATCCGAACATGTGTTCAGTGACCATTTCTCAAATATAGTCAACACTCGCCGGAAACATGTCAAGTGCTTTATCTGCAAAGGGAAATCATTCGACGAGAACCGACTCGAGGTTCACTATCAACAATATCACCCAATATCAATGAATGAAGGGATAATACCTGATGGGATTTTACCACCTGCAGGCTGGGATTGACCTGAGCCATCATGGTTCAACTTCAGTCGGTGCACCTGAATGGCCATCGATCAGCTTAGTCAACTGATTGATCTACCCAGAGGCAATGTACCTGGTGCACCACCACCTAAAGATACTCCCAACGAAGAAACGATAGACCCCCAGAACCCTGATCTGACTTGTACCACTGATCCAACAAAGACGAGGGCTCATAGGCAGGTAGTTGGAGTGGAGAATGCAGGGGGGAAAGCATATGGCAAAGCAACTGGATTGTACAACAAGCATCGCAAGTACTCAGAACAATGGCATCCATGGCATCCTATTCATTCAGCACACGACATTCAACAGGCTCAATTATTTAGCCAGCAAACAAAAACCTGGATAGATCGACATCTGAGGCGTGCACAGGACAACTTTAACATTGAATCATTTCAATCAGCAGATGCTCTACGAAAGCTCCTCTCTAGACTCAATTTTGGGCTCGGCAATGATAGTTGGATTGAAGATCATTCACACATCTTCCAAACATTATACTACAGGGATGTTTTCAAATGTATACAGTCCCTTTTGGCACATCTCTCATTTCTGGTGCACCTCAATTTTGAACCGGTGCGCCTTGCAGACTCAGAAGGTCACAGAATATACAGCGAGATGAACCCAGGCGATTGGTGGTGGGATACGCAAGATCAGCTTCCTGCTGGGGTGACAATTCTGTCAGGCATTTGTGCATCCAACAAGACCCACTTGACCAATATTTCGGGCGGCCACCATGCCTGGCCATTGTATCTCTCGATCGGTAATATTTGAAAACATATCCGCCATACACCTTAAAAGCACTCCTGGATTCTTGTTGAGCTGATCCCCTGCCCTCCAAAAGGTGCCAAAAATGCTGACAAGGCATGGCATTCCGCAGTTGGAACAGTGCTGTCCCCACTACGTAATCTTGACATCACTGGCCCTGGCTTCAAATGGGATTGTGCTGATCGATTCCAGAGACAATGTTGTGCTCTTTTGGCTGCCTGGGTCGGGGATTATCTGGAACAAGTCAGGGTTGCTCAAGTCTTATATGGCTCATGCCCGATGTTTGAAATTCCTAAAGGGGCGCTGATGGGGCATTCAACTCTTCGACCACTTGATAACCCACGAGACCGGCATATTTACTTGGAGCTTCTGGACGAAACTAATATCGATGTTGTGCACACTCTTGATGTTCATCCAATCTGCAACCAGTTCTGGCAATACCCTCTCTGCAAAGTCTATTGGCTTTGGCAGCCTGATGAATTGCATCAGCTGCTCCTTGGTTTAGTTAAAGACATATTGCACTGGCTGCTCAAATACCTGAAAGCTAGAAATGTCAAGGATCAATTTGACAATCGATTCACATCAGTACCACAAAATCCAAGCCTCCAGCGCTTCTCTCAACCATTCGATTCGATGAAAAGCGGCTCCTGGCAGGGAAAAGAAATCAGGGGCATGATCAGAACACTGGCAGTGAGTTGCACTCCAATTCTCGACTGCTCCCAGGATGCCGGGAAAACTGTGGCGGAAACAGCCTCTGATGAAATGGTGATGGGAGCAGTGTTGTTAGGGGATCTCCCTTAACAGTAGTGTTAGCAACGGTTCCAACCCGCTAGAACGGTTCCGGGTTAGGGTTGGGACCGGAACCGAACCGTGGCAACGGTTTTTACCACACAAAAACCCGGACCGTTGCCATTGGGCCGGTTTTACCACCACAAACCCGGCATTTCAACCTCACAACTTTGGCTCCAATTAAGTATTTGAGTTGTGATCGTATCATGACATGATCAGTACGTAGATTGTGCAGTTCTTGCCGCTCTTTCACATCCCGCATTCGGATTTGCGATCCTACAACTACTCATCGAGTTGCTATCGAAAACCCGCGAATTTCGCTTATAATTGGCACTTATTTCACAGCCACTCTACGAATATCAGTCAGATCGCAAATTTGATTGCTGGAGATGAAAGAGCTCATAAAATTGGACAATCTGCGTATTCATCATGTCATGATACGATTAGAACTCAAATACTTAATTGTGGCCAAAGTGGTAGGAACCGTACAATTGGAACCGCGGTCCGGTTCCAACCCGGCCAAAAACCCGCGGGTCTATGTCCGGTCCGGGTAACAACCCGCCAAGACTTGGGCAGTTCGGTTTCTTGGCGGTTCCTGACCCGGACCGGGGCCTCGGTTCCGGGTCCAACCCGGACCGAAGCCGGGTAACCCGGAACCGTTGCTAACACTACTTAACAGTAATAATGATACTTATGATTGGACCGGAAAAGCACATACCATGCTTAGTCATCCAAGTTATGACCAGGATTATGCTGTTTAGCAGGAGTTCATAATCATTTGAAGAAGCTTGCTTCCTTCACTTCCGATACTATGCGGCACATGCACAAGCATACGTCCATGGCAGTTGATAATCTATTGCCAGTAAGTGGGCTCCGAATCTCCATCTCGTAATGAGTGGATTAAAGGCAAGGCACACCCCGGCATTAGGAGAATTGTCTCTACCTAAGCATGACGTAACTCAGGGATTTTCGACATTGGCTTTAGCCAGAAGCAAACACCTTGAATTGATTTGCATGAGTCGGGATTGCAATATAGGATATGTGTCAGGATCGACGTTATCGCAGCACGGACTGGTATCCGATATGCCTCAGAGTAACTAATGAATAAACTCAAAGATAGCAAGACGTCAAATTTGAAGTTATGGTCTGATCATGAGACACATATGATATTACACGTAACACGTTGACCTTCGGGAATACGTAGCCACTGCCGATACGTGCGTTCTTCAGATATAAGCCGCAAGGATATCTAATGTGCATCGAACTGAGACGCACAGATAAGTGGCTATCATTGTGCGATGATCATCGTCCCAGTTGGGACCAAGGGTATGGGGGAACCAGGGATTATAAAAGGATTACTTTGTTTCGGCAATGAAAAGAACAACCGGACTTGAAACCAAAAAGACGATACCTACAGGCGGAGATATATCCGTATTTATTAATCCGTTCTTATGATACCTACATCTATCATATTATACCTAGAATCTATTAGCTTTGTGTCATCAGCAACAACCCTAGTTTCCGTCTGAAACACCCGGGTGTTCCGGACGGCTCTGACGGCTCTGACGGAACCTCGAACCCTCTGACGGAGAATTACACGCTACCCGTCGCCCAGGCG
>Ga0307515_10007236_pt1 | contig 21978 bp, 25 predicted proteins | sample 17_EM_MG_FD_194513 | JGI IMG/M metagenome (GOLD analysis project Ga0307515, IMG submission 194513) | Populus trichocarpa ectomycorrhiza microbial communities from riparian zone in the Pacific Northwest, United States - 17_EM | ecosystem: Host-associated > Plants > Roots > Unclassified | place...
GGTGCATGGAGGTCTAACATCTGATGAGATAAGAGATCGTGTGATCGCTGATCACAGTTGGAGGGACCGCCTCATAGAATTTTTGGATGACACTGTGTGCAATGTTATCCCTGCAGACCCTGACCCCCTAATGTCCCTACAATCGTCTCAGCACCACCCTTGTGCCGTCCGTGGTGTTGACATGCTCATGAACCCTGCGTCTGAAGATACATTGAAAGCTCGGTTGAAAGACTTACGGAGTGTTGTTCTGGAATCACAGCGTCACTCACACACAAGTACATGCTACAAGTACCACAGATCTGGGAATGAAAAGCAGTGTCGCTTCAACCTCAGTGAAGAAAATGTTCGGTCACACACGTTTTTTACCGAGGAGACTGGAACACTCACGATGCGTCATTTGGATGGAATGGTAAATAGCTTCTGCCCAACAATCTCTGAAGCGGTGCGCTGCAATATAGACATCAAGTTTATGGCCTCAGGGGATGCTGCCAAATCTGTTCTGTATTATATCACAGATTATATGACGAAGACTGGGAACAAGTCACATGTTTCTTTCAGTGCACTTGAGATTGCCTTGAAAAAACTCGGCGACTATGACCCTGCTGATAATGATACAGAACTCAGGGCAAAAAAGATGCTCCAAAAGTGCGTGTATGCTGTGCTCTCTCACCAAGAATTGTCTGGCCAACAAGTTGCTGCGTACTTGAAGGGGTACGGTGACCACTACAGCAGTCATAAATACCGAAATCTGTATTGGACTGCTTTTGAGAGGAGTGTAGATGCTGATGATCCATCACCAGAGTGTTACTGTCGTCAGCAGGACACCGACTCTGCTGGGCGGTTGCCTACTGAGCAGGAAGATCCTACATTAAGTTCAGAAGAGGTTGATGACGATTCTGAGCCAGATGAACTTCCTGATGATAACGTGAATGCATTGTCATTGTCACATGAAGGAGGAGACGAAGATGTGACCATTGCTGGTACTCATGATGGGAATATTGTCCAATGCAGTTCACAAGTACATGATTATCGGTTGCGTGCACCTGCTTTGAGTCACTTATCAGTTTGGCAATTTATTTCATGTGTGGACAAGGTCTCCAAACGCACCTCTCAACAGCGAGTATACCGCAATCATGGTGTGGATGGCATGGATAGTGGTGGTGATGATCAGGGACAGGGAGAGAGTGATGGCGATGACGATGATGAGGAGAGTGATGCAGACCGCCATGAAGATTATACGCATGAGGATTACACTGATACAGATGACGTTGTACTCTGTTCACGGAGAGGTAAAAGATCATTGACGTTCCAGCTTCATCCAGAGCATATGCAGAGTCATAAAAAGTCACAGAGGTTACGAAGCGATCCTTCAACATATCTCATCCCTGTGCCAATTGGGCCTGCTTTGCCACGCCGTGATCCTGGTCCTCTCCATGCAAAATACTGCCGTCTGATGTTAATTCTGTTTAAGCCATGGCGTGTAGCAGGTGACTTACGAGATGGGGGCGAGACATGGATTGAAGCGTTTGACAGATTTATCAGAGTGTGTACAAAAGGCACCAAGCGCATCCTTGATAACATGCAAGTGCTACACGAATGCAAGGATGCAAAGGACATTGAAGACCGCCGGAGGAGGGATGGACGTCGTCGTAACATCATTCAATCAGGGTGGGAGTTAACTGAGAATGACATTGAAGAACTTGCGGGTGAGATCGACAATGATGACCTTTTGGAACATCTTGATTCAGTCGTCAATTATGCCGCTGACCGTAGGTTAAGAACTGATGCGGATGTAATTGAGTGTCTGAATGAAATTGAACAGTCTGGTCTTCTTTCTCCCAACGAATCTCCTATTGAACTCCAACAGTTAGCAACCGGCGCACAGGATCCTATTGATGAGATTATACTCCCCGACAATCTACCCCTTGAGGATATGTGGAAGACAGCATATGAGAACCGGCGGAGCACATGGAAACAGAAGCTTTGCACACCTCCTGACCCGACACCCATTGTACCTCCACCCGAAGTTAATCCCCACATATCCAGTTTTGATACGACAACACCACTGTTACCCATAGCAACTAGCTGGGAAACGAATCCCCAACCCCAACAAACACCGGTTGTTATTGAGGACATAGCTACAAAATGGACACTGAACGTTGAACAGACTCGGGCTTTCTCCCTAATAGCATCTCACTCACAGAAAAAGATCGGTGCTGAACCCTTGCGATTATATATAGGTGGTCCAGGAGGAACAGGGAAATCAAGAGTTATAGCAGCACTGGCAGACTATTTTGAAATCAACGGTGAAACTCGAAGACTTCGTCTTGCCTCTTTTACAGGAATAGCGGCCAAGAACATCAATGGTACTACATTGCATACTGCTCTTGCTCTGAATCAGGGTCAGAACAGCCGTAACAAGGGGAAAGGAAAGACCAAGGCTGACCTCATTGCGATGTGGTTAGGAGTTGATTACCTTCTTGTTGATGAAATATCGATGATTGGATGCAATCTACTCCACCAGATACACGAGGCTCTCGTGGAAGCAAAGGGGTGTACAGAACCGTTTGGTGGAGTGAGCGTTATCTTCGCTGGTGACTTTGCTCAGCTGCCGCCTGTTGGCCAGACCAAGCTCTTCAGCCGGACGAAGTCAAGAAAGGAAGCTATCATTTTTGGTCAGTTGTTATGGAGGTCGGTCACAACAGTTGTTATGCTTACGCAGCAGATGCGCCAAGCAGGTCCAGAAAATGAGCGTTTTGTTGGAATGCTCTCTAGGCTTCGCGACGGCAGGTGTACCCAGGATGACTACGACGTATTGAATGCACGGCTACTGAGCACGGTGTTGAAGTCGAATGATGCATCACGGCTGGATTGGCAAAGTGCTTCTATGATAGTCTATACAAATGCCATTAAGGACGCGATAAACCTAGAGGCAACAATGGCATTCGCGAGGCGAACCAATCAGCAAGTTCATTGGTACCATGCTCAGGACACCTACCTTGGAAAGCCCATTAAGGATGTCGCAATCTGTGATCTCCTTGATGAATTACCATCTAACAAGACAGGTGGGCGTATCCGTGCTTTGCCCTTGGTACTAGGAATGCCCGTCATGATAACTGAAAACTTTGACGTGGCCGGAGGAATCGTAAACGGAAGCACCAGCACTCTCCGCAAAGTCCGATACCGCGTTGTTGATGACAGGAGGTACCTCACCTCCTGCATTGTTGAACTCTCCAGTATCACAGCCGATCCCCTCCCTAACCTTCCCCTCAACCATGTGGCTGTGCTTCCTAGTGAAGTCGAAATGAAGCCCTTCCGTCACCCAAAGTCTGGCCGCAGTTGCACCCTCCGTCGACACCAGGTCCCTCTTGACGCTGCTTTTGCTATTACGGCTCACAAGGCACAGGGACAGACGATGAAGAAAGTGATTGTTGACCTGAATAGCTGTGTGGGAACAGAGGCTGCGTATGTTATGGTCTCTCGATGCACGAGCCTTGAAGGGTTATTGGTCCTCCGACCATTCTCCCTCCGAAAGATCACGGCCCACCGATCGCAAGAGGCTCGGGATGAGTTTCACCGCTTGGAAAGACTTAAAGTTCAGACTATGGTTGAGTGTGGGGATGATGGGATTGGCAGGGATGACCGGCCTCTGGACCGCAAGATGCTCACCACAGAAAATACCTCAGAAATTGCTGCCTTGTTTTCCAAGGTCGGCCCGTCTGACATTGACCATGCGGCACAACTCCTAAGCCGGATCTGGGTTAAAAGTAACGGCGATAACAGTATGCCAGTCTTGCTTCTCTCAAACAATTCTACATATGACACAACCTGATAGCCGCTGCAAGGCCGAAGCGCAAAAAAAGAGCCATACCCTATCCAGATTTGGTTGACGGAGATGGGCATGTGTCCAAGCGGCCTAAGATATCCTAAGCTTTTTTACATTTAACTGCGTGTTTCTCTTGATCCCCCCTCTCCGCCGGTCTCCCTCTCCTCAGACTTCAAATCCGGGCCTTCTTCTTACAACCACACAACCACGCTTACATCTTTGTTGTGCCCACACGAAATCCTGCTTGTTATTAGCTATCGTTCCATACCCACCAGACTCCCTCCCCCTCTACACCTTCTCTCACCACCACCACCGCCACCACCGCCACCACCGCCACCACCGCTCCCACATCTCCCACTGATGACTTCTTCCTTCGAACAGCGTACGGAATCTGGCCTTTACGACTATCTGGCCACGCTGTTTGGCGCTCCTGGAGAATCTCTCGCTACAGTCGACTACAATGATCACTTTACCGCCCAGTCCACCGCCTGGCGTGTTGGTGATGTAAAGAACTGGAGGACGACCTTCTTGATCAAGGATCCGACCCAGATCTCTACAGAACTTGAGGCCGATGGCGATCTCCCTGCTAGTGATCTCCCTGCCGGTAACCCTCCTGCTGAGTTTGAGGTGAACTTAATTGGAGAGGTCGCCAATGAAGGGAGTGAGCTCAGCGCAACGGGAAACGCATGGTTGAAGAATGACCAACAGATCGTTGATAGGATGTCTGTCAAGGATACCCTTGTCTTAAAATGTCCCTCCATGGCCACGCCTGCCATACAGACCATCTACAACAACCAGATCTGTACACTCGAGGATATGTATATGAGCGTTGAGCTCCCTGTTGCTACGGTAGGTGCTGTCATTACTACGAGCCTCCTTTGATTTCTGATTTTAAATCAACGTAGGCTGATAAGGTCACCCACTGGACAAGGGTTGCGAACGATGGGGAGACTACCATCAACGTTGCATTCCCTATCAAATATCGAGTATGTACAGCTATTTTCAACTTACAACATTATTAATTGTCGTGGTAGGCTCCGGATAACAACTTCAAGATGGTTCGTCCAAAACTCAAGCGATCAATTGATGCTGCCACCTCTGGCAACGTCTCTACCCGTAGGCGTTACTGATTCATGTCTTGTTGGCACCACGCTCACCCGTTTATCTCTCGTTTATCTCCAGGACCTGAACCACAATTGGGTGGTTTATACGAACCAACCGTCTTATCTGACTACGACCCACAGCTCTTTGCCCTGAAAAAGGCTAAACTAGCTCAGCAGGAAATCATTGGGACCGATGGCAACCTTATTGGCCCATGGGACATCGCAACCGCTCTCAGGCCTGGAACCCTCGTTGTTGTTGAGGCGACTCTCATCATTTACAACTTCTGTAATGAGGCAGATCCTGCTACTGTTTGTCCTCCACCCACCTGCATCTACCTATTTGAATGTCGGACTGACTTGCACTCAGGTTTTTCAGATTCAAGCACGTAGGGTTAAAATCCTTGATGATTCCCCCTTGCCTGTTAAGCAGCAGTACATTGCGCCCACCCCACCTAAGCCCCCTCCCAAGAAGACTCCGTCGAAATTATTCTCATTGCTCTCATCACCCCCTCGTCCCGGACCAATTGCAGGGAGTTCCACTAGCTCAGGAGAGAAGACCGGAAGTCCAACATCGGGAGTTAAGACTGGTGGTTCCTCCTTGACGGTACCTGTTCCTGGACCATCCTCTTCAACGTCGTCTACGTCTACCCCTAGCAAACCCGCCAGCAAGCCCTCTGCAAAGAGCACGAGGACCGCAAAGAAATAATAGTGAACCGGCGATCCATTTCCCCTACCAAATCTTTCGTATTGAAATTATCCGTTGACACGAAACACAGTTGAATTGTTGAATTTGGTGATTGTTTGTATTAGTATCTGTATGCCCAATTTCCGCCTTTCTCCCTCTGAAACTTGTACCTTACTTGCCTTGAATACACGGATGCACACTAACAAACCTTATTGTGAGACTGATGCGGGGACTGCGGTGAAGTTAAAGTGCGGAGTAGAACTTGGGACCCAGCAATCGGGTATGCTGTACGGGTTTAATAGTACAAATAAACCACAACACAACCAATGACGCAACAAATACTTGGATCTGCCAAACTGTTGATGGCAGTTCTCTCTCGTGATTGCGGCTCATCCGATACAATACGAGTGCCTGGGACATTTTTTATATACCCCAGGAGAGAATAGGATATTCTGAATTGATTTCTTTAGGTTTTAGACCTTAGGAATATATAGGTACGGCTGTGGAGGGACTTGAGGTGATATGCATGCAGCCGATCATGTGTCATGTGATCGCGGAAGCCCTCCGATGAGCGTGAGCAACGACAACGTTCAACGGTGATAAACCTTGCCCTGACTTCTTGGGCGCTGACAGCTGTCCATTCCAGATGTCTGATTAATGTCAGAAATACTGCGGGGTAGGATCCGCCCGTCTTCCCCTATGTTTCTCAAGTCTTGAAGAATGGAGATGGCTCCACCTGTGCTTCTTCACGTCTCCTCAAACAATACTCAATATTACGTCTCTGATTTCTTACAGTTCTCTGGAAAAACCTATACGTCAGAAGCTAGGGTCCACCCGGTTTCACTTCACAAACTGAAGATCTCAAGGGAGATAGTGAGTTCATCGGTGCCAATGCAGACCTTCTAAAACGACCCACCCCACTGTCTGCACTGGTATCAGCCACACGATTCCTAATCCGGAGTAGCCTTAATCTTGGTCAGAATAGGCACAGCTTCATTTGATCTATGTGAGTATGTGTGAACGCACTGGAGCAGAATTTGGCATATGGCTGACGGCGGTAGACGGGTTTGTTGCATGGCCGACAATGTAGTGAATGTGGGTGTGGCCACGGCCAACAAACTCTACAAGCACCACCACGGCTGAAAAAGAGTTCGAGCTCAAAACGGCTGCTTCATCTGGGAGCAACACCGGTAAGGTGAGTATACCAAATGTCAGGAGTGGATGATGAGAGGCGTACTCATGTTAGGAATAACTGTATCTTCTGGCATGTCCTTGGAGTGACGGGGTGTTTGGGGGAGAGCTCATCATGTGAAGTGCGCACTCTTTTCTACGGGTCCTTGCCGAAACATCTTCTAGCGTTGGAAGGTCTGTGCCTGATACTACACCCTATTATACTGGAGTATTCTCAGGCAAGGTTGAGGGGTCATCTGATTTCGTATCGTGACATTCATATCATGACATCCAACCTTCTATGCGTCTAACCTATCTGTCTGTTTCAGCGGAGTTGCTGTCCCCAGTATAACCAAGGTTTGAATCACAGTCACAGACCTTGTTTGATCCGTACGAGACCTCTGAGCCATTCGCTCTAACCGCCACCACCCCCAAACCCCCCTTCCCTCAGCCAGGTGTGCACGCTAGCGGCTCATATCTCATGCGTCCAGTTCACTACATGTATTCCCCAAGGGCACCAAATCTCTTTGGTGAGTAATAGAGGAGACTGTCCTCTTGTCATGCGGCAATTGAGACTAGTGTCTGGTAGCCCGTGCAACCGCCTTGCCACATCAGTCGTGGTATGAAGCAAATATCGAACAAATCGTAGCAGCTGAGAAGCTCGCTGAAGATACTGGAAGCTTAGAAGGATTGATCCTTCTTGCGACATCTCTCCAGGTTCGTCCCCATCTATTTCTGGTTTCCAGGAGGAGAGCAGTGTTCTGGTTCTAACGTTCTGACTCGGACATAGATTGAGGAACACCAGTTTCCCATCTGTCCTCCTGAGAATCTGAGCACACCCGGCTTTGTCTCATATTGGTTCTGGGACCTTCGCCCAGCTTTGCGGGGGTCAGCCAAGCTCGACAACAACAATCGCTTTTGCGCCTATTTCCTGTTGTCACTCAACAGCGATAACCATATCCCGCTTCATATAGCTGTTTTCATCCATGACATCTGTTCCAAAGTTCGTGAACGAACCAATCTGGGCGCCGATATCGACGACATTGGGTTCCGTATCGACTCTGGGATTATTTGCGGGTATCTTCAATTCCGAACCGGTGACCTGCGTAGCATTTGGGACTGGGTCCAAGAGCACGGGACACTATGGCTCATCGATTTATATGGCCCCATCTATTTCGAAACAAATTCATCTGTGGTTGGACACCACATCATCAAGGCCTGGCAGGCCGCCATACAAGCAACCGTTGAGTACGTGTTTCTCCTCTCCTCGCAGCCCCTAATATGACTGAGGAACTTATTTGTAGGGAGCTTACCCTTTCCATCTGACCGTTTAAAGTCTGAGGCTGGTCTGATTATTACAGCGCAGTGTATGTGTACGTGGTGTTATGGCGTTGTGAATCATTGTACTTTGTACTTTATTACTATGCAGTTACTACATATCAAACAGACGCCACTCGCAGTTCTTTTTGTCAGGTCATCTGTGAAGTCTTAGACGCAATGCCTCTTGATCTGAAATCTGAGCAACGCTCCCGCTCCCAGAGTAGGTTGCGGTTCATTGCGGCAAGTCCCGTGATCCGATCGGTGGCTGAGAGGTTCGGGTTATCCTCCTCTGCAGCCTTATCTATATATTCCTAAGGTCCAAAACCTATGGGAATCGATTCGCAATATATCATTCTCTCTTTCCATGTAAAAAAAATGTCCCAGGCACTTATATTGAACGAGTTGTGAGGTGGAGAAAACTACACATGATCGTCCATCCGGTAGATCCTTCCTAATTGGGAAGAGGCACTTCGGGAACGCTCAGGACCAGGCTGATCATCTCGGTTCTAGTTATCAGAACTGTAAAACGAAGTGAGCGACAGGCTGTCCCTGTTCGGCTGAATTCCAGCATTGAAGGGATCATCGAAAAAGGGCACCCGGCCGATACACTCAACGCGGAGGTCGAAGAGTTATTCCCAAAAGGGAGAACGATCCCTGCAGTTGTCTTCCACATCGAGATGGTCCCAGAGACGGATTCCTTCTTGGTGCGGTTATATTGAATGAGTTGCGCAAATTATCATCCCGAAGTGCCTCTTCCCAATTAGGAAGGATCTACCGGATGGACGATCATGTGTAGTTTTCTCCACCTCACAACTCGTTCAATATAAGTGCCTGGGACATTTTTTTTACATGGAAAGAGAGAATGATATATTGCGAATCGATTCCCATAGGTTTTGGACCTTAGGAATATATAGATAAGGCTGCAGAGGAGGATAACCCGAACCTCTCAGCCACCGATCGGATCACGGGACTTGCCACAACCTCCCAGGCACCGGCTGATATGGATTTAGCGTGACAACTTTGCATCTTTCTGACTCCCAACTCTTCATTCACGGATGAACCGCGTCAACCTCTCAGTGGTATCCTCACGCTGGCTTCCATTTACTTATGTTCGTCTATCAACCCTCTCCGATAATCATCCCCACAACCCACCAACCTTCCAAACACTATCCTGATGACGAAAAATCTGTATCCAACACCGAGTTGGAAGTGGAGGCTCACCCGGACCCCGGACTTAGAGCCACAACCAAGGCCCCTGCAATCCATCGCCTTTCAAGCAGCTTCTGGAGGCAAGACGCCGGAAAGTGCTCTCAGCTCTGACGCAGATAATGAATCCGGCCTCCCAGGATCGTTCCCTCCCAATCCTTTGCCTTTGCCTCTCACCGGACGTCGGTTCGCATGAAGGCAGGAGGTTCCTGTTACTCCGTCCAGTTACTGCTGTCACCCTCCGCGACGTGCACGTTCATCTCCTTGAGTTGCGCTGTCCTGCCTCGTTTTCGTCGGCTGCGACTGTGGAAATGCGGTTCATGGAACTCCTCGAGCCAGTAGGGAGCGGCCTTTGTCAACAGCGTGGTATCCGGTTTCTCGCCGGTCGAAGGGGATTCCGACACGACCAGCAGCCGCAAGCAAATGCAAATTTCAAGTTTCTCCTAATCATCCTGACCCGGCAACGAAACACATCCATCCTACTCGGGACTTGATGCCGTTGGACGAGAGACTCATTCTGTCTTTACACCGCTTCTCAGGACTCGGAAATGGACTCGAAAATGATTCCAGTGGCTGCAGGCCAGGTTCGTCGCGATAGACTGGAACCCGTTGTTGTTTGCTGACTACTGTCTCAGACCTGCGAGACGATGTTCTGATGATGCAGGTGTTGCTCCGGCGGTAAACGCGTTCATAGCCGTCAAGACTTCGACTCCAGCGTAGGGACATCTACTTCTCAAGATAGACGCCAGGACCTTTGACATCGCTCGAACAACTTCACTATCAAGGGGGTCCCCATCCCTCAAGTCAAAGACGACGAAGTATTGCTCAAAGGTACCGTCCCCTCCCCTTCCCTGAAGAGTTCTGGACGCCCGTGTTTACATGGCTTTATCTCGGTAGTTACCTACTGTGGAGTGTGCGGAATATGTACCTACGATTTCATCTCCACGTTGGGAAACTGAACTCTGACGGACAACTCCGACTCTGTGAACTTTGAACGTTCAACCGAACGCCTCCCATAGACTGACGCTCACATTCACAACGGCGAATTCATTTCCCAATTCTCGGTAAGCTGTTCAAGCCTAGTATCAGGTGGCTGGTTCAAAGATTGACTTCGCCGATCACTCTTTTTTTAAATTGCTTCGCCGATCACCCTTACTGTTTTGCATCCGTTCATCCTATCTGTCTTCAATAGCTCGTCCCCGGTTATGAAGCTGTGGGAGTCGCTGTTGAAATCGGCAAGGACGTCGAGGGTTTCGCCAAGGGCGACCGCTGTATGGCTGACATCGGCATAACTGTAAGTACGCCAACCTTGGGCAAACCAGTCGATCCTGACCACGCTTCCTTATTCCAGTGTGACAAATGCTTCTACTATCGCCATGGCAAGCCCTTGCTTTGTGAGAGCTTCAAGGCTAGAGGCGTCAGCCTGCCTCGTGGCTTTGCCGAATACATTGTCTAGTGAGTCCATACCGGAGATCCACTCGGGTTCCTGGGAAGAAATGGAAATGGACCTTTCCTGACCCGTGATCAATCCCCACGCTCTCAGTCCTCAACACAAGCTGTACGAGATCAACAAGATCTCCGACTTGGAAGCGACGTTGGGTACGTGAGGACCCAGGTTTGGTTGTCTGTACGCTTACCATTGTATTTCCGTTTCCCATCATAGCTGAACCCCTCGCTTGTGCTATTCACAGCGTGGACGTGATCCAGCCGAAGGTGGGGAGTGAAGGTAAGCATTATCTATTTACATAGATTCCGCGTGTGGCCTCAATTGGTTTTTCATTGCAGTGCTGCTTCTGGGTGCTGGCCCTACGGGGTAGGGAATAGTTGACACATCGTCGGTTACACCCCGAGCTGACGACTCTGACTATAGCTTGATGCTGTCGCAGCTCCTGAAATTGAATGGCGTGAGCAAGGTGGTTATCGCTGCCAACAAGGGTATCAAGATGGATATTGCCAAAGACATCGAAGCTGCAGATGTATATCTCGAGCTTGACAGGTAAATACCCGTTGTCGCTGATCGTTTCTGAGCTCTTACCGGTGTTCAGGCAAAATCCCAAACCTCAGTGGGATAAACTGAAGGAGGACCACCCGTTCGGATTCAACGTCGTCGTGGAAGTGACTGGAGTTGAGTCCATCGTCCAAGATTCCATCAACTATGTCTGACGAGGGGAGACGCTCCTTGTTTACGGCGTTTATGAGGATAAGGCTCGTGTCTCTTGGCCACCATCCAAGATTTTCAGCGACGAAATCAGGGTATACCACCGCGCCGGTTCTTGTTCCATTAGCGTTGCTAACAACTGACAGATCATTGGGTCCTTTTCGCAAACCTACTGCTTCCCTCGGACGATCGAGTACCTCAAGAGCGGAAAGATCAAGACCAAGGGCATGGTACGTTCTCCCTGCCACTGACTCGCAGGCCGTGACCCTGAAGTCCGTGAATTAGGTCACCGATATCTTCAAGCTAGAGGACTACCAGAAGGTACTGGACAAGATGAGCAGCAGAGGTGCCTTGAAGATCGCCATCCAGCCTTGAACAGTTATCATCCCTCTCGATGCTCGCTTCTCTCATCAAGAGTCTCCATTAGACGGTGGTCATCCATTTGGACTCAGCAAACATGATGTGGTCTCTTTGTTTCATCCCACAAAGTCCTCCAAGCGAAGGGTAGGCTAGGTTATTCCATAGGTCCCATCACCAGCCAATCCTACTTAACATTTCACCCCCCATGCCATGTCCACTGTTTCACCCCACTGACAGCATACCGCCCTTCGAGTTTGCTGAGCAATAAACAATAGTGCCTTTTTATAATGGATATGATATTGATTGAGACATTGATCTAGATATTTAGTACTAAGAAACAGATGCTACTGAATCTGAGAGGCTTATAACAGATGAAGCACATGATGAAGCACGTGATGAAGCAGCATATGATGAGCGTGACATTGAACGTGAAATCCTTCCAGTATTCAAGTCAAATGATGAGCCCATCCCTACCTGTGTAATTCGAGCATCAACTGAAAATCTTGAAGTTCTTGCTCTTTTTGCAGGAGGCTCCTCATTTTCCACACTTTCCTCTTCACCTTCTTCCTCATTTTCTTCCTCATTTTCTTCCTCATTTTCTTCTTCATTTTCTTCCTCATTTTCTTCCTCATTTTCTTCCTCATTTTCTTCCTCATTTTCTTCCTCATTTTCTTCCTCATTTTCCTTCTCACTTTCCTTCTCACTTTCCTCCCCATCCCCACCTATAACAGGCACATCAGCTCCAGCTCCCTCTTGGTCAAGGTTTTCATCATCACTATCATCATCACTAGGGAGAAGGTTACTATGCTCCTTCTTCTCCTTTCCCTTTAAACCAGTGAGTTGCTTCTTCATGTGGTCTGGGATATTTTCATCATTTACACATGTTGCTACACTGAGTAAAATTCAGTTAGGATGCATATTCATTATTATTTGGTATGTTATGTGACTCACAAAATCCCCCCACGAGTGAATTTCATGGGTATTCCACTACCACAGTATTCAAGGGGGCCAATTGCAACAGCCTTTCCTCGGGTCTTCATGTTGATAAACCTGAGATTTAACTTCATCTTGGCACTAGCACTAGCATTGTTCCCGATGATAGTTGAAAACAATTTGCTCCCTCGCAGTTTACAGCAGTCAGGGTCTTTATCTTTCCTCCCTATAATGCCTCTGAGAGATGGTCTTGTTTTAGAGAAATATCCCTCCCTGCAATATGCTCATAGTTAGTGGGTGTTAATGACTACCAATGGGAATATAAAATATATATAATACATACGGGCATGAATTCTCTGGAAAAGAGGGAAGTGGTGTCCACAGCGCTAATGCCATTCCTGAGCCTTTCTGGGGTGGGTAATATTTGGTTTCAATCCAGGTGGTGAGAATTTTTGATGACTTTGATGCAGTAGTAGAAGCAGCAAATTCATCAATGAATGATCTCTCAGGATCTAGGAATGTAAATTTATGTGAGAGAATTTCTCCAGATATATCTAGCATGATCCTTCAGCTACTGGATATTTAAAGATATGTAGTCAAACTTACTTTGTTTACTGAATAATATGTGGATTGGATTAGAATCTTCTGGATTGGTGGGGAGGAGTAGATAATCTGAGCCAAATATCACATATTTCATCCAGGACTGGTTCTGAAGTGCCTCAAGGATAAAATATGGATGGAAAGGATCATAGGGAGGCCCAGTCAAAGTACCATGGCGGTACCATATTTGTTTTGAATTATTTGCCTTCTCCCCAATCTGGCTCTGGAATAATTTGTTATCAGTATTAAAATTGGTATGAGTTCTAAGAGATAGGATATACATTAAATTCAGTGAGTGCAACTTTCAATGTATCTGGCACATTAACTTTCTCCTTACCCCACACATACAGATATTTTGTATAATTTGACCTCTGATTTGTTGTGGGAGCAAGAAACCAGCCATTATGTAGTGCAGGTTGTACTGTATCTTTCCTGAATAGTCACTAAGGTTCAGAAATTCAGAGATCAGCTATAAAACTTGAACTATACCAGAGATCCTTAATGTCAAATTTGGCAAATTGTTGCATTGCCAATAGTAGGCGACCAACACGAGATGGTATGGAAAATACTTCAAGAGTGGTTAGAAATGGTGAAAGGCCTGAGTAATTGGCTGGGTTTAGCTTAGAGTTTATTAAAAGCTGTGAGTAGAACAGACCTGCCATGAAAAACACCTCTTGTACACTATATGCTCCAAACCCACAGAATACCTCACCCCAATCCCGTATTGTATTGACCGCATAATCCTGTATATTGACCTTTCGTTTATTAAAGCCAGGATCACCTTCTTCATGTGATTTATCGATCCGCGGGATGATCTTGGTTTTGATCCATTTGCACACAGTTGCCACAAACTCATCAAAGTTATCAATGACACTGTTGTTGATTTCAAATTGTCCAGAATCTCCCCAACGGAACTGTAATTCAATTAGGTTAAGATGTGTTAGAAGAGATATTATACAAGGTTACCTGCACAAGGAGGTCAAGAGATAAGATGGCAATAACAACACTCTCAAACTTCAGAGCCAAAGCAACTTTTGCTCTGTTCTTTTTGTGAACTCGTGAGAAAATTTCCCACTGGTCTTCCTTAAAGAACTGAGGTGATGAGTGTGTTAGCCATGATATCTATATTTAGTTCAGAATAGTCTTCTTTATATAAATATAGATCATATCATACCTGGAGATCATGTTTTTTAAATTTGAGAATAAGGGACCTTGGGGTATATGATAGACCATGAAGTATCAAGTCACCTAGCCCCTCAGGAGATTCATCAGTTCCTGGCCAGATCCTTGTTTGGTGGGCTGTCTGGCCACGTCTTAACTTGCATGATGCAGTAATCTGGTCAAGGAACCCCTTCGCATGTTTTTCTGTAAGGCCAGTCTGGAGTTTTGAGGACCCTTTGATCCCAGCTTCCACATCAGTTGCATCCACAAATAGACCCTGAAGGGCCCAAATGTGCTCACTGTTCCTGCCAAGGCCAAGCTTCTCAACAAGCACATAGTGAGCATGCTTGAAATGAATGAAGCATTCTCGGATTTCAGGCATGACAAGATTGGCAGTAGGGATGAGTAAGATTAAGATGATGGGGGTGAGATTGGTGAGGATGGTGAGATTAGCAAGAGGGTGATGAGTGAGATTGGTGGTGGAATTGGTGAATAGGAGGGGGATGACCAGATTGATGATGAGATGGGGAGTGGGATGAATAGGACAACAAGATCAGATTAGTGGGACCAGTGGGATGGGTGAGAGACCAATGAGATAGGTGGAAGACCAGTGGGATAGGTAAGAGACCAGTGGGATGATTGAGAGACCAATGGGATAGGTAGGAGACCAGTGGGATAGGTGAGAGACCAATGGGATAGGTAAGAGACCAATGGGATAGGTGAGAGACCAATGGGGTGGGTGGGAAGCCAGTAGGATAGGTGAGAGACCAATGGAATAGGTAGGAGACCAATGGGATAGGTGAGAGGCCAGTGGGATAGGTAGGAGACCAGTGGGATGATTGAGGCACCAATGGGATAGGTGAGAGGCCAGTGGGATAGATGAGAGACCAATGGGATGATCAACAAGATCAGCAGCAGTGGGACAACGACAAGATCAGTGGGACAAGTGAGATAACAAGATCAGTGGTCTTTGTCTATTCTCTGACCCAGATAGATGGATACTAAGCATGTGGTGAGATAAGCATGAGTGTAGGTGAATGAAAGACAGACAGACAGGCCTTGATGTGAAAAGCGAAGGTGAACACTAAGGGATCAGGCAGATTGCAGGTTGAAATTTTACAGCGTCGAGCATCAGCAAATTTGGGAAAAAAATTCCCACGATCGATCCATCCGCTGGCATCGGAAAAAGTTCGTGATCATAATGTGCGTTGCAACGTCTCAGAACATAGTAGGTGTAGGTGAATATATATGTACCATTATCCAAAGCCAGGGGTACAACAGGGAGGTTTTGTTCTCATGACATAAACGTAACATGCATTATCTAGCTATTATAACTCTTACTGTGCGATTTATCACGATATACCTTTTTGCGGCCGTTACACCACGTTATACCGGCGATATAACACCCTGGCCACTTCCGCGACGCCGTCCGTCCCGGGCTCTGCCGCTGGTCGGCCTTGCGCCTTATTGATCTCTCCAGAGCTTCGCACGCAGCTCCCTGCAAATGGGATTCATCTTATAAATCCCCTCAGCCTTCCCAGACGGACTGGGTAGTGATGTTTCTCCTCACGCCTCTCTTGACCATCGCTCTCAGCTTGACATCGGTATCCTCTCGAAATTGTCGCTGCACATCTGGATCAGGATGTTGGCCATCCGACTCCGAGTTCAAGACCCTTGCATCCAAAGTCTCTCAGCCATTGATCCGCCCCATCCCACCTGCCACTCCGTGCTACGACTTGGCCACAGGGAACTGTACCGATGTCCTCACTAACTGGTACAACGGTATCTGGCGCTCTGATCAACCTGGTGCTGCCGAATTCACCAACTACGAAACTTACACCTTTCAAAACGGGACAGTCCAGGGCTGCTACCTCAACATCACGCTCGGGATTCCGTGTGAACAGGGGAACGTGCCAGTAATCGGCGTCGACGCCAGAACGCCGGAGGACATCCAGGAAGCTGTCAGATTTGCTGGGAACCACAACCTGCGTCTCGTAATCAAGAACACGGGGTGCGTGAACCGCCCACGTTTTATGCAATTAGGTTTCCTCCGAGCTGATTGAGGTTTTCATCAGACATGACATTGTCGGGAGGAGCTCTGCCAGGAATTCGTTCTTAATATGGACTCATCATATGAAGGACATCACTTTCCACGACTCATTCTCTCCTACCGGTGCAACCGATTCAGTCACATACGATAACGGTTCGTCCCTGATCCTTTTGGTTGACAATCCGGTTTTCCCGCTGATCAGAGAGCTGCGTGGTGCCAGTATTTACCTTCGGAGCTGGTGTCCAATGGTTTGAGGCATATGAGGCGGCAACACAACGCAGTCGAGCCATCGTCGGTGCTGCTAGTGAAAGCATCGGTGCTGCCGGTGGTTGGCTCGCAGGTGGTGGCCACAGCGCAATCGCTCCAAACTATGGCCTTGGTACGCCAAACTCGCCTGGAGGGACAGAGTCATACTCACCGGTTACTTTGCAGGCGTGGACAACGTATTGGAGATAACGATTGTGACTGCAGACGGTGACTACGTCATCGCCAACCCGTACCAGAAAGAAGATTTGTTCTGGGCCCTCCGAGGTGGAGGTGGAGGCACCTGGGGTGTCGTCACTTCGGTCACTTACAAGACGCACCCCTACGCACCTCTATCTTCCGCCCTTCTCTTGGCCAACTCCACCAACACCAACTCAACCCAGAACATACTTGCGGAGATCATCCGTCTGACACCCTCGCTCGTCGAGCAGGGTTACGGAGGATATTGCTTCATATTTGCAGGCCAGATTCGACTCTTCTTTCTATCTCCCAATGTCACAGCCGAAGAGACCCAGGCCAAGTTCCTTCCGTTCTTCGAATTTGCGGCCTCGCAGCCAGGCCTCTCGGTTCAAAATTCTACTGCAGTTTACCAAGATTTCTGGACCTGGTATGAGTCCGTACTTGCCCCCTCCACCAATTTCGTCGGGATCCCAAGCGAGATGTCATCTTGGTTGCTCCCCAAGAATGTCATTCAGACCGATAAACCCAAAGATCTGGCCGCGGAACTGCTCAATGTTACATCTAGGTTTGCGTACTTGTCAGTCTTTTTCCATAATCTTGGGAACACGCGAATTTGAACCCAGAGATTTTCTCCTGCAGTCTCGTCGCCGGTGGACAGGTTTCTCGTGTGGGCCCCGATTCTATGGGACTTAACCCTGCTTGGCGAAAGAGCTTGGCATTGACGGCTCTCTACACGACCTGGCAGGATGGCGCCAATCTGACAGAGATCGAAGCTACTCGTCAGCTGCTCATTGAGGATACGAAGATCCTCGAAGGCATAGCCCCAGATTCCGGCGCGTACTTCAACGAGGTAAGAGTCCCGCGTCTATTCACCGCCCTCCGACTCAGTTATCTTTTTGAAAATTTCATTGTCGCGTGTCCGTAGGCATCGAGATATGAATTTGACTGGAAGAAATCGTTCTTCGGGACTCACTACGACAAGCTCCGAGCCATCAAGCAGAAGTACGATCCAGATTCGATATTCCTCGTTCACGAAGGCATCGGATCAGACGAGTGGGACGCAGATCTCGTCTGCCGAGTCTGAAGCAGCTTCGAGCTGCCGAACTCACTGGGGCTGCCTTAGCGAGGAACTGGGGAGCAGGATACGTTCTTTGAGCGTCACCGTTTAACGTTTACGATTCATGTATCGTGTCAGGACATTCAATGCACAAATTTAACGTTATCGTGTGTATCGACCCGTTTAGTGCGCCAAGCCAAACCGGAACCAAACGATGGGACGCGCTCCCGGCAGCGGAGTGATCACGGATTCGGTATGCAGTGACATCTATGATTGGGGTAGGCGGGTCGGTCTTCTGATAGCAGGTTTCACCTCTAGACCTGAGGACCACCCCGTCCCGGTACAAATTCACAGGGCGATCTAGAAGTGAAATCCGCTGCAGGGGCAGATCGATCGCAGCTGAGTGCTTCAATATGAACAAGGTTGATAGATCGCACATTGCTTGTATCTTGCTTTTCCTCGTGGCTCACGTAGCGCGCCCTGCAATATGAAATACTCCTTTCATAAGACTCAACTCAGGACCAGTGAAGAGACGTGAGAGCGTCACGCGCCGTCCCATCTCCTTCCGCTCGCCCGCGCATCTGGAACTGTCGCTTTTGTACCTCTTGCCTCGAGCGTTCAGCTCATTAGTCCCTAGTTAACATTCCACAGTTAGGACCTGGGTTTAGCGTCGTCTGATGCGCCACTTCCAGGTAAGTCAATGCCCCGCCTCTAATCAAGCTTTCCTATCACTCATGTGGTACTCCCCGTCATCCCTTCCCGCCCCCTTTACGTGGACGTCTCGTCGTGCTTTCCTTTCTCAAGTGATTACCCGAAGGCCTCTATGCTAGATACGTAGGTCTCGAAACGGCCCCCTTTGTCACCTCTCCGTGAGACAGAAGACGAAAAGACTTTGAATGCTTATATTCCGGGTCTCTCCGATTCAATGCCTGTACAAAATCTGCTGGTGCTTCGAAGTGCGAACTTTGGGAGAAATTTTCGCGCCCTCTTCCCCACTGCAGCGAATCCTTGGCGCTTTGTCCAGTCTGGAGATTGTGAATCTACCGCGCCAGTGGAACAGGACAGTTCCCCCACGTCCCGATGAACCGTTCTTCACATCATACGGCGTGTTGGGTTCCAACACCGCGGCACAGACTTGCTCGCCATTGGCCTCAACCAGGTCAAGGATTCGGGGCTCCCATTCGATTTTCGGCCTGCGGAGTCCCAATGACTTATGGTTTGTTCCGGGGATACGTCCCTGGTTTCAACGAGGATTGGTATGGGTTTTGTCCAGTGGACCTAGGTCCGGCATCGAGCGTTGGGGCCGGAGTTCCAGGCTCCAACACCATCAACAAACAATGGTTAGTATTACACAGAAGATGGTCGAAGCGGACTGTACTATGATAAATCCCCTCAAACTCCCAGAAACATTCAATTCTCCAGACGGGCTGAAAATTCGTAGTATATATTCATCCCCCTGAGGCTCTCCCCGCAGCTCCCTTCAAATAGTGAGATTCATGCTGTAAATCCCCTCAACTTCCCCAGACGAACTAGTAGTTATGTTTCTCCTCTCGCCTCTCCTGACCATCGCCCTCAGCTTGACATCGGTATCTGCCCACAACTGCCGCTGCACATCCAGATCAGGATGTTGGCCATCCGACTCCGAGTTCCAGATCCTCGCATCCAGAGTCTCTCAGCCACTGATCCGCCCCGTCCCACCTGCCACCCCGTGCTACGACTCTACCACAGGAAACTGTACTGATGTCATCGCTAGCTGGGACAACAGTGTCTGGCGTTCTGATCAACCCGGCGCTGCCGAATTCTACAACTACGAGACGTACACGTTTCCCAACGGGACGGTCCAGGGCTGCTACCTCAATACCACACTCGGGATTCCATGTCAACGAGGAAGCGTGCCAGTGATCGGCGTCGACGCGAGAACTCCAGAGAACATCCAGGAAGCTGTCGGATTCGCCAGGGAGCACAACTTGCGGCTCGTGATCAAGAACACGGGGTGCGTCAACCACCTTTTTCTCCACAGTTCGGTTTCATCACGGGTTTGCGGGCGCTGACTGAGGTTTGATCAGACATGACTTTCTCGGAAGGAGCTTTGCCAGGGATTCGTTCTTGATATGGACTCATCATATGAAGGATATCACTTTCCACGACTCATTCTCTCCCACCGGTGCGACTGATTCAGTCACATACGACAACGGTTCGTCCCCGAGCTTGGGTTGAAAATCAGAATTTGCCGCTGACGGGAAGGCTATGTGACGGCAGTATTCACCTTCGCGGCCGGTGTCCAATGGTTCGAGGCGTACGAGGCGGCAAGACAACACAATCGGGAAATCGTCGGAGCTAGTCGTCTGAGTGTCGGTGTTGCCGGTGGATGGCTCGCAGGTGGTGGCCACGGCGGAACTTCTCCAGCCTACGGTCTTGGTATGCCAAAATCGCCTGTAGGGACCAAGTCATACTCACCGATCGTCTTGCAGGCGTGGACAACGTATTGGAAATAACGATTGTGACTGCAGACGGCAACCATGTCATCGCCAATCCATACCAGAACGAGGATCTGTTCTGGGCTCTCCGAGGTGGAGGTGGGGGCACCTGGGGCATCGTCACTTCAGTCACTTACAAGACGCACCCCTCCACACCCCTATCTTCCGCTTCTCTCTTCGTCAACTCCACCAATGCCAACTCAAGCCAGAAATTGTTTGCGGAGATCATCCGCCTGACTCCCTCGCTCGCCGAGCAAGGTTATGGAGGATATGGCTCCGTATCTGCAAGCCAGATGATACTCTTATTCACATCACCCAACGTCACAGTCGAACAGACCCAGGCCACATTCCTTCCGCTGTTCGAATTTGCGGCCTCGCAGCCAGGTCTCTCAGTTGAAAACCATACTGCAGTCTACCAAGATTCGGGGAGCTGGTCCGAGACCGTATCCGTCCTCCCTGGTGATGTGGTCGCGATCCCAATTGAGGTTTCATCCTGGCTGCTACCGAGGGATATCTTTGAGACCGATAGGCCCGGAGATCTGGCCGCGGAATTGTTCAAGATTGCATCTATGTTCGGGTACTTGTAAGTCCTTTCCCACGACCTCGAGAACGCGTGAACTCGGATCCTGAGTTTTATCCCTGCAGTCTCGTCGCTGGCGGACAGGTTTCCCGTGTGGATCCCGATTCCATGGGGCTTAATCCTGCCTGGCGAGATAGCTTGGCCCTTGTATTTCTCGCCAGGACCTGGCGGGAAGGTGCGAATCTGATAGATATCGAAGCCACTCGCCAGCTCCTCATCGAGGATATGAAGATCCTGGAAGGGATAGCCCCAGAATCCGGCGCGTACTTCAACGAGGTAAGATTCCCGCGTCTATTCACGGTCCTCCGACTCAGTTATCTTTTTGAAAATTTCATTGTCGCGTGTCCGTAGGCATCGAGATATGAATTTGACTGGAAGAAATCTTTCTTCGGGACTCACTACGATAAGCTTCGAGCCATCAAGCAGAAGTACGATCCGAATTCAATGTTCCTCGTGCACGAAGGTGTCGGATCGGATGAGTGGGACGCAGATCTCGTCTGCCGAGTCTGAACCCGTTCCGAATTACCGAACCCACTTAGGCCGCCCTAGTGAGGAACAGGGGAGTGGGACGCGTTCTTTGAGCGCCACCGTTTACGATTCGTGTATTGTGTCAGGACATCGAATACGCTAGTTTAACATTATCGTGCATATCGACCTGTCTAGTGTGCCGGGCTCAGCCGGGGCCAAACGATGGGACGCGCTCCTGGCAGCGGGGGTGGCCACGTATTCGGTGTGCAGTGACATCTGTGATTGGGGCAAGCCGGATCGAATCCGCTGTAAAAGAAAACCGATTGCAGCTTAGTGCTTCAAAGCTTCAATGTTGAACGTTGATATAATAGGTCACACAT
>Ga0307515_10007237_pt1 | contig 21977 bp, 3 predicted proteins | sample 17_EM_MG_FD_194513 | JGI IMG/M metagenome (GOLD analysis project Ga0307515, IMG submission 194513) | Populus trichocarpa ectomycorrhiza microbial communities from riparian zone in the Pacific Northwest, United States - 17_EM | ecosystem: Host-associated > Plants > Roots > Unclassified | place...
ACCGTATATAAGGTAGCCTATACTTCTATATGGTGGTTAATACTAAGATAATGTATTATAAAATATTAAATAGTTATATATTGTCTATATATATATACATTATACTAAGATATACTCTTATTGTAGGGGATCGCTGCTCTAACTACACCAGCTACGCTATTTCTATTACATTATTATTAGCCTGCTAAGTAGGTTGGGTTTTAAATACCTTATAAAACTTATTAATTATTATCCTTTTAGTTATTATATACCTTACTAATATAACTATATTAATTGGGTTCCACCTATCCGTACTATACGTTATTAATATAGTGACTATCAGCGCTAACTATTTAGATCTAGCAGCCCGGCCAAATACTTATACCTCTATATCTACTATTGTCGCCGGTTTAAGTAGATGGACTCTATATATAGAGACCAAATTTAGACCCTTTCCTTTAACCCTTTAGTTAATAATAAGAAACTAGACTATGTTATTCTGGTGAGGACCGCCTATTAGAATATAAAACGCTTTATAGATATCCTTTTGGTCTTTTAGGGATGTCCTAGACTCTATTTAGTAAATAGTTAAATATTTAGACTGGCCAAGCCTTTTATAGAAATACTATATTATATTATTAGTAACAGTTTACTACTAGTCTAATAGCTAACTTATAAGGCGTAATAGCGTATATACTGCTGGTTTATAACTACTAAATAATAGTCTTTTATTAGGAATCCTTTTAAGTACTTTATTAACGTATTTTATAATTAGCTTTAGTTTCCTAGAGTTAGCAATTATACTCTAATTCCTTTAAAGCGGATTCTTATCTAAAGGTTTATCCTATTTTTTGCTGCGAAACTCGTTAACTATCTACCTTAGCTTTGTTTTAACTTTTGCCTTATCCTTCTACTATATATTCTACCACTTATCTCCTACCTTAGCTAGGCCTAGAAAGATAGTAAAAATTTTTAATAAGCGACCGGCTCCCTTTAGAAATTAATCTATATTAAAGATGGGTTTTTCTCCTTTTCTTCCTTTAGCTTTCCAGTATTTAAAAGCTTTATTTAGCTGTTTAAAAGTATTTAGGGATGCTCTATGCTAGAGCTTATTAATATATGGTTTGAATATTAAATCGTTTGTTATATAGCAGTCTTAGTAGACGACTAGTGGTAGCTTATTAATCACCCTCCTATTAAACCATCAGTCTTCCCCTATTCTGCGTATAATTAAGATCTTTGTAATTAAAGAGGAGTATTTTTTAAAGCCTATAATAGCCTTGTTTGGAAAAAAAGAGCGATTAGCTACTCCTAGCTTTTTATATTTAATTAATGCTTTAATATTGTGATTATTAATTAATTTTATATTTGTGGAATCCGCCTAATTAGGGGCCCTAAAAATTTCTAAGGCGGGAATTAGACTTGTAAAACCTTTGCTAGTTAGTATACTAGAAGTAAACACTACTAAAGGTTAAGAGGTATAGTAGGCTATTTTATTATTGCCGTCCTTATAAGACAGGCCTAGGCGTTAGAAGTAAGGAAATACTGCTTAATTATTATATACTTGTTTGGCCATTTTTATTAGATAACCTGTTTTTAACCTATCTATATAGAACTTGTTAGTAAGAATCCCACTAATAATATAATAAGGACCACCGTCTCTATAGAGATTAAAAATAGTCTTATACTATTCTTAAGCGGTCTAGGTTATTGCCTAAGTTTATAATATTATAATTATAAGATATAAAGCCGATTTTGGGTCTATTTTCCACTAGACCTTCTCGCCTTTTCTTTTATATTTTATAGGTTTAAGAATGTCTTTATCTTTATCTATAAAATTATACTTCTTTATACTAAACCTAATAAAAGCCAAATAGCGCACGTAAACTTATAGTTTGCCTCTAGGAATATAATTATTTAGTTCTAAGGTTTTAAACTATGATTTAATGTCTTTAACCGCTTAGGGCAGTAGATTCTGTCTAGTAATATATATAGTTGGTCCTACTAGCCGGTGAAGAAAATTTCTAGTAATACTTCCCTTAATATAATAGCACTGTGGCATACTATCTATTTAACTTGGGTATTGGGCGTTAGGCGGCTGTGGGTGTTCGTTTATACTAGGGGTAAGGTAGAAACTTTTATCTCTACCTTTTTAATTTTTTTAATTAAGCCAGTTAAGGTTAATCTTGGTTATTAATACGCTGGTGTACCAAATTAAGAGTATTTAAAGTGTCTTACCTAAACCTATTATATCCGCGAAAAAGGTTCTACCTAGGGCTGTATAATTGCGAAGAGTATGGGTAATACTAAGCAGCTAATATGTCTATATAGCTTTACCCTTTTTTATGCCGTATAAGTAGAAGGTTGCGTCTTAAAGAGTATTGTGAATAGTTAACGGAAATAAGAGGAACTGCAGTACTTTTACCTATAATATTAGGTTAATATATGCTTCTCGCATATTCTTTAGGTGATTAACTTCTTAATTAACCTCCTTAATTTTATCCTTATGCTTATCTTCTAGTTCCTTATTAGTTAAAATAGGGTTAATTAAGGCGTTAAAGTGGCGGCGCTCCTATATGTAGTTAAGATTAATTTCCCCAATATAAATTAGGTTAGGGTTATTATTTATATCCTTAAATAATATATTAATAAATATTTCGCAATTAGACTTTGGCCATTTATTACACTATCCTTTTATCTTATCCTATAGTATTATTTTAAATGTTTATACTTTATCTAGATCTACGCCTTTTAAGAGCTCTAATTTATTTAGTAGGGGCTAGTCTTTACTACTACGGGTCTAGCTATAAGTAGGTTTGATTATAGCCGGCTATACAGCTAATAATGCACTAGTAGGTATAGGTGGCGTAGACTTTAGGGTTAACGTAGGCTTTAGATTTAACTACTTAGATATAGGTAGCGTGGACTCTAGAATTAACTGCTTATAACTACTTTAACCTAGGGTAGGTATACCTATTCTTCTCTTAGTCGGCACTGGTTGTGTAATATTAGGGTTAGAGTCGGACTTAGAAGTACTCTTATTAAATCTTGTACCTATAAATATATGTTAGATAATTCTATATAATATTATATAATCTTATATAAGTTATAAAGTCTCTTACGCTTTATAATCTGATTAGGATTTTTAACTCTAATTATAATTATATTAAGTCCAGCCTTCTTTATAAAAAGCACTGTAAATACTAGGTTTATATGGTTAAGAATTAGTATACTAGTAGTTAGATCTACTATAGCCCAGCTATCCCTATATTTATCCGCTAAGAAGTTTATACTTATCGCGGCCTATAGCTTATTATATCCATAGTAATATATATTAACTTTCTCTAGAGAATCGGATAATAGATGCTTATGCTTAGTTTTTAATGCAAATCCGTATAGAATGGGGGCCCTATTTAATAGCGTTTTGTTTAAGTAACTATATACAGCAAAGCTCATTTTATAAAATAGTGTAGGTGTAGTATTTAGCTGTTGTAGGACTTTAATAGATAGACTACTAAGCACCTGGGTAGCCTTGGAGGCTGCCCTTAATTTAGATAAGTTGATAGACTGCTCTCTAAAAGATAAGCCGCTATACTTTAGAATAATATCAGCCATTATAACCTTTATACCTCTATATCTATTAGTCGTTACGTGTTGCTATATAGATTTTTTAGCGGCGATAGCGAAAGCTTTAAACTCTAATGGTAGATCGGATCTCTTAAATACGTGCCTATACTTAGTATTAAGAAGGTTAAAGACTATGCGCTTAACTCCATTTTATATAGGCCCGGACGCTAGCAACCTACTACTAGATGCTTCATTAATTTCGCTAGCATAGTATTAGAGGATTTCTTTATATGTTTTTTTGTTAATCGCGAGTCCTTACTGCAGCTTTAGACCACTTATTTGCGATAAGTTCTTATTAGTTATAGTGGTTAAGTACCAACTAGAGTCTAGGTGTGGCGCCGCTATTGTAGTTAAGGACCCTATATATTTATAAGCGGGTAAAAGTTTTATATAGAATAGTATGGAGTGACTTATAAAGATAGTGGAGCGGATAATATATTAGATAATTAGCAATAATCCAATAAGATAATCCTAACAGTTATAATAAGAAGGTATGCTAATGGTGTTAACTTAAGATAATAGTGGATTCTAACAAGAGTAATATAAGAGTAATATAAGAAATAAAATAGAATGCGAGTCTTAATATAAGAAGTAGGATAAGATGTAAGCTTTAATATAGGCAGTAGAATGAAATATAAGACTTAGAGTAAAAAACGGAATAAAAGGTATATGGCAAGATAAGATATAAGATTTACGCTGCTAACTAAGTAAATAAAATTGTAAGATGTAAATAGCAAGGTATATAAAAACAAGTGTAATCCGCAGTAGAAGCCTTAGAATATTAGTTATTGTATATATTATATAGGAAGCTAAAGAGTTATAGATAGAATAATAGATGTTCTAATAGGTATATTTAAGTAACTAGACTAGATATATAATAATAAAAGAGCTAATAATTCTATTCTTTATATTATAACTAGTTAGTAAAGCAGCTCTAAAGAGGTAAAGGAATAAGTTTAGGACAATCTAAGACATTAAAAAATGTCTAAGATTGTATGAAAAAGTGAAATATAATATGGCATTTTATTTTATAAGCGTAAGGTAAGGTAAAATATATAGTAGAGAGAGGTGGGGGAATAATCTAAGATATTATAAAAGGTTTAAGATTATATAAAAAAAAGTAAAATATAATATAGTATTTTATCCTATAAGTGTAAGATAAGGTAAAGTGTATAGTAGAAAGAGGTAGGGGGATAATCTAAGACATTATAAAAAGTCTAAAATTGTATGAAATAAAGTGAAATATAATATAGTATTTTATCCTATAAGCGCAAGATAAGGCTTTAGGATACCCTTTTACCTAAAGTATAACCCATTTTTAAGCTATGTCACTAATAAAGCAACTTTTTTTTAGATAAGCTGTTATATCTACTATACAGGCAACCTAAAACTAGTATCCTAGATCCTACTTATAGCTACTACACTTTATATTAAAGATATTCGCTAGACTTATTTATATATAGGTCCCGTAGTCCGAATTGTATATTAAGCCATCTATAATATAGCTATTATTACTTTAGCCCTATAACACCGTACTCTTATTTATGCGCCTTTTTCTTCCATTTCCTGCCATTATTTGCTTAATCTTTTAAACTTCTATAGCCGCCTAAACCAACACTATAGCCTCTTTATCTTTAAAAATATAGCTATATTAAGCTTACCTTAGCCTTAATTTCTCTAAATATATACTGCCTAGAAATATATCCCGCCTTATATAACTACTATAAGCTCTACCTATAATATAGCGTTTAGTGCCCTAGCGCAGAGCGGGCTCTCTTAAAAGCCGTATTATAATACCTTCCAGAGACTAGATACCTAAAGCCTCTTTAGCCGCTGTAAATAAGGGAGATGCTAATACGTAGATTGACGGTAGTATACTAGGTGGAGATAGCCCTAATCTTCGCAAGCTAGGATAGGATATTAAGGTTAAGCTAGTCGATTTATAGGCTGACCTAAATAACCCGTTCTTTTCTAGCAAATTATTTAAAGAGCTTTAACTATATTTTAGCTCTCCGCACCCTAGTAGTATATAGGCTTATGCTAATATATCTATTTAATAGGAAACCGGAGATGTTAAAAGGAATTCTAGAAATGAACTTTTAAAAGCCGTTAAAGATAAGTAGTTAGCCTATAAGATACGGGCTTTCTATTTAGTTACTTTGCGGGCTTTAAATTATTTATATTATTGCCGATACCTATTATCCAACTTAGCCTTTTAGCGTTACCTTAATGATAAATATAAGACTTCCGGGCGGCAGCTTAAGTTAGATATTAGTTAAAACTCTATATACCTAAGACCGGATATTATAGTTCTAAGTACTAACTTATTTAGTTATTTTAACTTAACTAGCACTACCCTTAATCTTCTCTTTTTTTCTTGCTATAGCTTATATAGAAACAACGGAATTTATAGGTCTGGATAGCTAATATCGTCGGGCTCTGTAATATTAGTGGTAAATAATATCTTTGCTATAGCTGTGGTCCTATAGCTATTGCCTAAAAATACTATATATTGTTATTTAGACGGATAAAAGTTTTTCGGGTACTATCGAGTCTTTAGTTTACAGTGTCCAGTTCTACTACTTTAGACTTTTTAAGTCCTTAAACTTAGTGTTAAGCTTAGTGTTAAGCTAGTTATACTTGCGCTTTAGTATATAGTTCGGCTGCCTTAGACTCTTTTAAGTCCTTAAACCTAGTATTAAGCTAGTTATACTTACGCTTTAGCGTTTATTTTGGCTGCCTTAGACTCTTTTAAGTCTTTAAACTTAGTATTAAGCTAGTTATACTTATGCTTTAGTATCCAGTTCGGCTGCCTTAGACTCTTTTAAGTCCTTAAACTTGGTGTTAGGCTAGTTATACTTATGCTTTAGCATAACTAGTTTTAATAAGAAAATAAGAGGTATACTTTTAGCAGCTATAAAGCTAAGCTACTTACATAGATTAAATACCGGTAATTAACCGTTAGTACCATAATACGCACTCTTTACGCCTAGAAATAATACTACATTGTTTAATATATAATTAGCGATAATACAGCGGAGCTGTTTATAGTATTTTTATACCCCTAAGAGTTACGGCGGCCTTTACTAATACCTATGGTACTATAAAAGGCGGCTACCTAGCTACTAACACGTCTATAAAAAAGCACGCGAAGAGAGATATAATACTCGCATATTTATTACGGCCCGACTACTTATAATTCGCGATTAATTCTACTACTCTTACTAGTTTGATAACGCGTAATTATAACTAGATGGTATAAATACGGATACTGATGAGTACGCTCCGGTGGCAGTAGAATATAAGCAGAATGCCTATCTGGTGCCTCCGTGCGGTATACTATATTAAAAAAGCGTTATATTATTATTATTATTACTTAGAGTAGAGATATTTAAAGTAACTAAGAATATAAAGGTGGGTAAACCAATTTTATGCGAGACCGATAATAATATATAGTAAGTTAGCTAAACAATTTTAGATATTACTATATTATAATACAATAATAGTCAAAGTATACTATACAATCCTTTTTATTTGGAGTTTAATTACGCCTTTTTAATATAGCTGTACCGCATTTGCTATATAAAGGGAGACGTTGATACACTGCTTAAAGACACCCACCTTAGCCCACTTTATAGCCTACTCAGCTTCTAATCTATAAATTAATAGGAAGAACTAATTACCACTATTTTATTTGGCATATAAGACAAATAATAGCTCCGATTAGAGTGTAAGGTAGAATTAAATATTAAAGGCTTTAAGTAGAGGGAATACCATATTCTTTACTAGGATATTATAAATATAATTGCCTTTCTAATTGGCTATTAACCCTTTAAAGATGCACTAGCATATATACTAAAGAGACTCTATAATGCCGAAAACCACTAAGTCTATAACGAGCTATATAGCGGTAACTAATAGTGGGAGATATAAGGTAAGCTTCCTAGCGGTGCTATAGTAGTTCCTATACTTATAGCAGTTGATAAGACCTAGCTAATAATGCACTATGGTAATAAATCGGCCTGGCCGGTATATTTTACTATCGGTAATCTTAACTAATAAGTTTGGCGCCGATAGACATCCCCTATAAATATCCTTGTCGGCTTTATATTAGTTATTAAAGAAAAAGATAATAATATAAAAAGTAAAGCATATTATAAGGTAATAAGAACTATACTTAAACGTAAGTCCTGCTTTAGTATTCTAACGCTATATTTTATTAACTAAAATATAATAGTAATTAAGCATCTTATAGAAAGCGGCGTAGACCTTTAATATGCGGATAATTTTGTGTAATAATGTTATCTAATTATATGTGGAATAATAGTAGACTATAAAGAATAAGTGCTGCTTATAGGTGTTAAAAGCCGATAGCACTACACTATATGCTAGGTCCCCCCTTTAAAGCGCGAGAACTTAACTAAGAAATAATACCCGCTACACACCTATAAGGAGACAAGAAGATAGATTAAACGCTAGAAACTAGAGAATATTCTTTTATCTTTAGACAACTAGGTATACCCGGTAGAATATTTTACGTGGCACTATCGCCTATTTAACATCTATAAGGGCATAATAGTAGATGTTCTATATTAGCTTCTAAAGGGTATTATTATATAACTTATTAAATGGGTACGGAAACTAGTAGGCGATGTTATCTAGCTAAAAAGAAAGAGAAGAGGGATAAAGATAACCACAATAAATATATCTACGGAGGTTTAACTTAATTAGTGTTTTAGATAAGTCCTGGCTTTTATAGGCCTAAAACGGTTTAATAACCTGTTATTTAGTAAAGTTACTTAATAGATAGGTAATGAATAAAAAGCCATAGTTCGTCAACTTATTGCTGTGCTAGCCCCACTGCTGTTATCTAGGGAACTATATACTATGCATTTTATAAGAGCCGTATATAACTTTGTTATTATGGCTTAGTATTATACCTATAATAAGGAGATACTACAATATATGCACTACGCCCTATATTAAATTAATATACTTAAAGGCGTATTTTAAAGTTTCCGTCTAAAGGTAAAGGATTCTAATATAGGCCATTTTAATATACCAAAATTCCATACCCTTATATATTTTAAGGAAAATATCCGCCTATACGGATGTGCAGATAGGTACTACACTAGCGCAAATAGCGAAGCTAGACACCGTTATATTGTTAAGGCGTTTTATAACTTAACAAATAAACGGGATTTACTATCTTAAATCTGCTCTTATAATTTAAGACGGGTAGTAGTACTAGTAATAGAAGACGAAATAGCTTTTATAAATAGTAATTCTGTATTATAGTCTTCCCAGTGTCTAGAGGTATAGGTTACTTAACTAATATAGCATTTAGCAGTTATAAAGCTTCGGTGGCCTTTAGAAGATATAGATGGGGCAATAGATCTTATCTAGAGGCATCTTAGGTTAAAGACGTGGCTTTATATATCTTATATGGCAAACTACTACGAAATCCTAGGGTTTTTAGACGGCATTGCGGTATTTATCTAAGAGTGTAGGCAAAAACTATAAGGCGAATGTACCTAAAACTCCAATATAGACCGGAAAGAGAAGGACCCCTTATAGGTTAAGCGCCTGCTTATTAAAATATATCCATCTATTCGCTATTAGAAATAAGACAGAAAAAATGCAACTAACCTTAAGGGCTAAATTAGTGAGGTAGTACGTTATATACTAAATTAGTAATGTTTTAACTAGTGGAGGCGTAATTATGTATGGGTCTAGGAGTATATAGATAACGGCAACCGTATTAGAAAGGGCCGCACGCCGTTAGGTAGAAGACTTATAGGCTAGCTTTAGCTAATTGTTACTATTCTAGATATTAAAAGGTTAGATAAGTACGGTGTATATATATAGTATACTAGAGCTATGGTAGAGCTACTTTAGCCATTAAATTATGGACTGCCGCATCCAATATACGGTATAGTTAAGGTAAAAAGGTGGCCGCGCTTAAGCGTAAATACTAGGCAAGTACTTGGAGGTGGTCGCTTTTATTTAATGCCATCTATTCTATAAAGCGCGCATATTATTTTAGCCGCTACTTCTTATCCAGATTTGTACTACGTTAATAATTATATTAATTAGGACTAATATAATACTCTATACTCGGACAACTTTCTTAAAGAAGGAACTTGTATCGCGTTATTATATAGAAGCTAGGACAAATAGCAAAAGCAGCTGAGCTAGCATAAAACCTGTAATATATAATATAATAATAAACCTATATAAGACTATATGGGACTATATAGAACTATATAAGATTGTATAAGATTATATAAGATTGTATAAGATTATATAAGATTGTATAAGATTATATAAGATTGTATATAATATATATTATAAGCTAGCATACTATAGGCTAAAAAAATAGTAAAAATTCATTTGCGTAATTGGTATATAACTTTAAAATAATATATTACATTACCTTAATTGCATATTAAGGAATATGCAGTTGGCTTTTAAAGTTGTTAAGTAGGTCAACTGCGTGTTATTTAACTTTTAAATATATTAAGTTGGTTAATTGCGTATTAAGTTAGTTAAGTTAGTTAATTGCGTGTTAAGTTAGTCAAGTTAAATGTTAAGTTGGTTAATTGCGTATTAAGTTAGTTAAGTTAAATATTAAGTTAGTTAATTGCGTGTTAAGTTGGTTAAGTTACATGTTAAGTTGGTTAATTGCGTGTTAAGTTAGTTAAGTTGCATGTTAAGTTGGTTAATTGCATATTAATTACGCGAAACGCGCTAAACAAAGTCTACTTGAATCTTATTCTGCGAATATTTTCCCAATATACGGCTATAGCTATCTTAATAAAAGCCGTCCCAGTTAAGGCGTACTGGTCTATTAGGCTTATTAAGTAAGCTTACTTAGCTCTATAGAGAGCTTATTAAATTATTATAAACGAGTATAAGGATATCTAAAAGGAACTAGCTTTATAGATGGCCGTAAAAGCTATTAATAACACCGCTGGCCCTAACGGACTAGTACCCACTCTCTTAGTTTATGGAGCCTACCTAAGGATAAGTAACCTAGGCCCTCCTGCCCCGTTTATTATGGAACGAGCAGCTATAATATGAAAGGTAATAACCGAAATAGTTAAATTATAGGCCAAATAAGCTGTTAATAGCGCCCTATATTACCGTAACGGACCTAATACAACTTTAGTATATAACCTCCCACTTAATTCTAAGGTCCTTATATAGTGTAAAAGCGGTAATTAGACTGGACCTTACCGTTTACTAGCTATAGAAGACGAAACGTGTTATGTATAACTTCCTAGCGGACTAACTAGCTTTAGAAGCATATCTATAAAGCCCTATTTTCGGTCCAAAGACACCTATAATGTTAAACTAGATAGACTAAAAGTACCCGCCAAACTAGACAAACTGGAAGCACCCCTGCCTACTTTAGAAGCCCCGTAGGAACTTACTAAACCTACTAAACCTGCCGTAAAGCGTGGCCAAGGACGCCCCTAAAAGTACCCCGTAACGGAGAACTACCTAACCTCTGTAGGCACATCCGTAAGGCAATCTCCGCCTACGGACATATTAGTTCTAGTATAGGAAACCCTTTTACGGACTTACGACGCAAAGAGATTAACGGACTACTTAAAAAGGGCGCCTTTATAGTTATAACAGAGAAAGATATTCTATAAGGCGTCTGTATATTTAACTTATACTTTATTAACAAGATTAAGCACCCTGGTACTAATAAAGTCTTTAAGAAATTAAGGCTTATTATATAAGCTTATAATAACTAGGAAAAGGACTTAGTCCTTATACAATTGCCTATAGTTTAATAAGTTAGTTAACGGATTATACTTGTACTTACGCCCGGACTATAGTAAACTAAGCCTATAGCCCTTTACTTACGGGACATCTTATAAGCCTATATATAGTCTAATACCTACCTAAGTAGGGACATCTTTATACGACTACCCCTTAAGCTTAACCTATAACTAGGAATAATTTTATGGGTTATAAAACCCCTTTATGGAGTGCTAGAAGCTAGAAACCACTAGTTTAAGACATACTACTAGTATTACGTCCGTAAACTTAAAACGGAATACTTAACCTACGACCCCTGCCTTCTATACACACTATTAAATAGCTTTAGTATTGTTGGACTCTAAACGGATAATACCCTCTTCTTAGCGGATTGGACTTTTGTGGATGCCGAAAAGACTAAATTATAAAAGGCTAAGTTCCTAGCAAAGCTGTAAGAGTAGTTAACTAAGCAGACCCTAATTAAGTTTAACGGAGGCTTAATTATATAAAAGGGCAACCTAATTTAGCTAACTTAGGAACGCCAAGCTTAAAACCTAAGGCTCGTTATAGTAAAGCCTACGGATTTTACTAGTTCCTATAGAGAGACCCGTAAAACTATAAATATAAAAGACCAATACGTTGCACAGCGTATAAGAGGCGCCTATATTGCTATAGTCTGTTAACCCAAATCTGCCTATAACTTATCCTTTACGGCCTAGGTAATAGATCCGCAAGAGGAAGATATTAAGCAGCTAAATAAGCGTATTTAGTGGCAAATTGATAATATAATAAGAGGACTTACTTTTATACCACTAGACCTAAATTCCCTTAGTGTAATAGTATTTATAGATGCCTCCTTTGCCAATAATAGGGACCTATTATCGCAAATCGGCTTCGTAATTGTACTTACGGATCGTAATTAGGACGTAAATATACTGTATTAGTCTTCAATTAAATGTAAACGAGTAACCCGCAGCGTACTAGCTTTTAAACTATATGCACTAGCCTATAGCTTTAATATAGCAGCCGTAATTAAATTAACAATCCAGAAGATCCTATAATTGGAGCAGCTACCCCTGGTTTTATACACTAATTTAAAGTCCCTCTATAACTACCTAGTCAAACTAGGTATAATATAGAAGAAGAGGCTTATGGTTGACCTAATGTGCTTACGTCAGGCCTATAAACGACGTAAAATTACAGAGGTTAAATGGATTAGCAGCGGAGACAACCTAGCGGACGCTATAACTAAGGCAAAGCCGTGCTAAGCCCTAAAAACCCTAATTAACATAAATAAGCTTAATCTAAAGGTTATAGAATGGGTGGAACGAGACTAACGGAGCACTTATGGTTTATTTACGGCCCGTCGGAAGGTCGTATAGTTTATTTTACAGATTATAAGTAGGACTTACGACCAGCCTGGAGCACCGTTTGGAAGGCAGCCTAGAAGGCACCTTAGGAGGGATTTCCTATATATTTCTTTTGTGTTTCACAGCTCCATTAAAGCGATTACGGAGGTTAAATACAAGCGAGTCATTTCCAAGTGCCGCCAGTGTATGATTATAGCACGTGGTACACCAAACGCGTAATTACGCGTTTGGTGCACTAACTACTTAGGTGCTAACTAATTAGGGGGAGGCGCGTCAGTATATAGACCACGTAGTCTACCTTAATAGAATTGACAGTTACCACTATCCTAAAGAGCATACAATACTATACGTATTTCGTGCCCTGGGATATAACTCACTTATATTATTAAATTGATATAAATAACAAGGTATTATGTATAACCTATAGTAAACTTCTTTAAGGCACCTATATTAATTATAACACTATAGAATTCTTTAGAGGTATAGCGTTCTATAGTAATATATATAAATAGGTCCTATTTATAGTCCGTAACATCCGTAATAGGTTTAATAAGTATACTTATAGGCTAGTTTTTGGGTGTAATTAAGTATATAAAGGAGCAGTCGGCTAATACGGTTATAATATTAAAGGCTTAGCTGTCTATAAAAGGTCTAAAAGTAGTTAAGAATATCTCTAAGGTCTTATATTTCTAGGTATTTAAGTTAAAGTTAATTATAAAGGCTTCTATTAACTTATTAAGAGACTCCTCTACTTACTTTCCTTTGTAGTCTAAGATAAACTAGTTTATTTGTCTATTAAATCTCTTTTTAGACTTATTATGTTCTTTCTAGGTATACCTTATAGACTAATATCCTTCTTTACCGCACATAAAGCACTTTTGGCTGGTTTATCTGCGGGGGTATACTTTTATATAAAAGTTACTACGAGGGTTATAAGTAGGACTTAGTTGGTATAGGTACTGCTAGCAGTAGCGGCGGTCCGTAAAGTAGGCATTTAAGTTAGTTTATAGGTTTTATAGGTCCGTAATAAAGGCTTAAGTACTACTTAGTAGATTTAAAAATTTATACGTTATAATAGAGGACTATAAATTATTAATAAGGCTAGTTAAGGTATCTATAGGCTTATAATAGGTATATTTATAGGGCTCTACTTTCTAGTAAGCTATAATAAGTTTATTATATAGAAAGTTATCTATTTAAAGCTTAATATTAAGGCCGTACTATAAGTGCCGAAGGTCTTTAATAAGAATTTATAGGCACTTTATAGTTAATTTTTTAGTATTCTTATTAATTATAGTCCGTAACTTAATTACATTTTATTAGGTAAGGATATTACGCTTATATTTTAGCCCTTTAAAGTAGTTATATATAGCCTTATATAGCTTATTAAAGGGGACACTAAGGGGGTTACTCTTAAGGTTAGTATAATAGTAGTTAAGGGCTAGGCCGCGTAGTATAGTAGAGTAGGCTTAGCTAAACTCCTATTTAGGAATATTAGCCTTCTAATAAAGGTCCGTAAAGATAGTTAGTTTAAAATTAAAGTTATTATTTTTACCGCTATACTTAGATTCGTTAATATAGAGTTTAGCTAGGTTAGCTAGCTTCTTACTATAAGTCTTTATATAGGTAGTTTATAGATCTATAACTTAAGTAATAAAAGGGTTTTAGTCCGTATTTTAGTTTATAGGCGTATTACGGTCTATAACTTAAGGGTTAAGTATACTTTAGTCCGTAAGATTAATTATAAAACTACTTTAGTCTATAGGGCGAATTTAGTTAAATAGGTTATCTATAAGACTAGAAATCCTATTAAGTTTAAAAGAGGTAAAGAGTCCGCTAGTTTTAATATAATTTAAGATCTACTCTTTAGTCTATTCCGTTTAGTCCTTTTTACGTAATATATTATATAGAAACCGTATAATAGTAACTTATTTATCCTTTTAAACCTATATACCTTAGTAATATAAAAGGGTTTATAGGTTATAGATAGCTATAAGGTTATAAGCCTTAAAGATAGCTTCTATAAAGTCCGTAAAGTTTTCCTTATATTATTCCTATAGATTATTATTTAAAAGCTTAAAGTGTCTATATTTAAGGATTTTAAAATTAATATAGTTATTAACGCCGTTTATAAACATAAGGTTAACTCCCTAACTCTACTTCTTTTAACCTTTATTAATTTACTTACTTATATTTGCTATATTATATAGCGTAGTATATCTATATAAGCTATAATAGGTAGTAGTAGCTTATAGCGGGTAGAGGAGGTCTTATAACAGTCCGTAAAATCAATTAATAGGTCTATAATAGTTTAAGAGGTCTTATAATAGTCTATAATAGTTTGCAGGAGGGTAAGAGGTTCTATAAAGGTTTATATTCGCGTTTATAAACTTTTAGTAAACTATATTAAGACTTAAATAAGTATATAGAGATGGTAATATAGTCTATAATCCCTAACTTCCGACCTTTTAGCAGGTTGTACTAGGATATAAACAGGTAGTTGCTATTATATATTGCTTAGGGGAGGTATTAAGTAATTACTAATCTATGCGTGCTTACTAATCAGTGTTTATATTAATTTAATAATATAAATAAGTTATATCCAGAGGCACGAAATACGTATAGTATTGTATACTCTTTTAGATAGTGGTGACTGTCGATTCTATTAAGGTAGACTACGTAGTCTATATACTAACGCTCCTCCCCTTAATTAGTTAGCACTTTATAAATAAGTAATTAGTGCACTAAACGCGTAATTACGCATTTGGTATACCATGTGCTATAATTATATAATTCTACTTTTACTAAGCGGTTAAGCGTTTCTTAAAGCAGGGGGATTAGATATCGGTTTTAAATTATAATTACGTTTAGGGCTTAATAATTAATATAGAATCTTAAGCCTCCTCTTAGCTTTTTAATAAATAGTGTTATACGGGAATGTAGGTATATAAAAGTGTAGACTCTATAAGGTAGAGTCATCCCAAAGGACAACTCTATATACTTATTAGTATGCTTTAACAACGTGTAGAATATATATATCACAATGATATATATTATACGGTGTTGTAAATAGATATTAATTCTCTAAGATCTACGCGTCGCAAAGGATAAAGCTCGTCGTGTGTTCTTCTATAACTTCTATCAACTAATTAGGATTTTCTATTCCTGGGATAGAAAATCGCCATTAGCTTACTTACCACTAGCGGCTTAACCGCCTTTGTAATATGTCCGCTATTATAGTGTAATATATTCTAGCTACACTGGGAGTACTTTAGAAAATGCGAAGAACTAGTATCCTATAACTATGCAGCTCGAAAATTGTCACGGAACCCTACCGTAGGGGCCTCTATAGGAGAGCCCCGTGCTTTTACATACACCTCGCGTACAGCTTATATTAGCTACGCGTAGGTATATTACCTCCTTACGCCCTTGACCCTTACGATCGATCGCGTAACGTCTTGTAAACTCCTCAAATATATACACTTTGTAGCCACTGCCCCTCGTTCCATAACATTACGTTACGCCTTTTTTACCACTAACGCTTAGCCTATAACCAATTCTACGTCTCTATAATACTATAGGCGCTACTAAAAGCAGCGTGTTTATAAATTATCTTACTTTATACTTCTAAGGAACTTATAATAGTAAAATAATATCCCTTATTAGCTACTATATTAAACCTAAAGAACAATTTAATACCTATATTTAACCTACAACGCCAATTAATCCTAGGAGAATTTAATTTATTAGCTTTAGCCTTAACCCCTAAGAAAACGGACACCAATAATATCTTATTTTTTATTAACTATATAACTATAGATAAGTAAACAGAAGGGCTACTACCTATTAAAATTAAAATATAAGACGCTGAGACGTTTATAAAAATGGTAGCACAAAACCCTAATAAATACTACTACCTTTTATGGAACTACTACCTAAAGCTTATATAAGCCGAGATGCGTACTACTTAAGATTATAATATTATTTAAGACCTATAAGCTTATAAGGCGCTCGCCAATAATATATATTAAGAAACAAAAGATAACTTCTGTATATCTAAACGCGATGTCTAATAGTTAAAGAAGGCTAAGATTGCACTAATTACTACGGTTACTAAAAGAGAAGGTATAATTAAATACCTATAATCTTAGCTTAATAAGTATATTTATAATAATGCTAGATATCTCTTTACTATATATAACGCTACCTAAGTCTCTACGCCCCTAGCAACTTTACCTACTTAATACTTAATAGAGGGCTAGCGCTAAGTAGCTTTACCTAATAGGAACCCCTACTAAAGTAGTAATAATAAAAGCTATAATAATCGAACCTAAACTACTACTATAGGGTCTAATATACGCTACCCTAATCCCCTAGTCTTTTAGGGAGACCGTAAGGAATATAGCTACTAAAAGATATAAATCCGCAAGAAACTAACTTAGAGCGCCTACCTTTTTCCTATAGAAGATACTAAGATTAGCTATATTATTGGGCGAATAAAGGGTATACTATTTAATAGACTCTTTACCTAATAAAAGACTAGTAGCCCTTAGAAGTGGTAGTTCTACTAAGAAGTCCTTAATAATCTTAACCTAATATACTATAACTATAACCTACTAGCTACCAACTAAGCTAAACTATATACCCTAAAGATAAGCCCTACCAAATTATTTAATAAATTCTATATTAAATTTTAGAAATATACTAAAGCCCTTACCTAAGATAATACTAAAGACCAAAAGGACCTTCTTAAAAAAGTTACTTATCGCCTTAGTTATGCAGCCGCTAGCTATAACTATAATAATATTTATAATATAGTAGTAGCTCTATAAAAGATCGAACAATAACTAAATTAGATCGCTACTACTAACTTTTACCTAAAGACCTCTTTATAGAAGCCCCCTAGGCCTACTAAACCTATATATACTAAGCCACTAACGCCTATTACCTTAAGTACTACCAGAACTAATATCAATTTCTCTATACTAACCTTTTTATAAAAACTCCTAAATGGAGAGCGCAAGCTACTCCGGAAACTAAGATGCTACTAAAGATGCCGTTAAAAAGGCTATTATTATAATAACCTAAACTGCCTAATAGCTAGGTTTAATAGCTGCCGCCTAATACTTAACCTAATACCCTAAACACTAAATATGTTGCTATATGTAACGGAACCTTGTAGTAAGTACTACGGTGGGTCCCGTCAATGGGCTAGGTGTGTAGGTGATGCGTAAAGTTAACAACGTAATAATAACTGGTGGAGTGGTTGCCTAACAGATTAACTCTAATTATATTCTAAGAATCACTATAAGGAAGGAACTATCTAGGTAGGGACTAAGGGTCCTTAAATACATAACTGTACTCCTATGAAATCCTTCTTATACGTAAGGTACGTGTGCTCTATCTACTCTATTATATAGATTATATAGATTACACAGATTATATAGATCTTATTACATAACTCGGTTACTATTCCTTATTACATAGTTCTACCGGATCCATCCTAGACCGTGCTTATATTAACCAACTAGCTTCCTCTAACTCTTCTCCAAGTAGTCGTAACATTGTACTTAAAGCGTCCGTAATACTATCTCCCTCCTTTTTATCTTCGTCCTTAAAGATACTTAGCATCTCTAGGTCGTTTACTAGAGGTATAATATCCGTCTAATTAATTTAGTTAATATTGTTACTTATAATGCCTTTAAAGGTTTCTAAGCCTCCGCCTTCTTCTTCTACAGCTCGTTGGTCTCGTACCGTTGCTATAATATTGTCTCTGGGTGGAATAATGCCATCTTTATATTCTCGTTATGCGAAAGAGGGGTTAGTTTATGTTGCACTGGCAAGTCCTTCGTCTCGGCAACCCTCTTCTTGTTTAGAGTGTACTAAAGCAAACGTTTGATTGTCTTGCGATGTTCGTTCTGTCTCTAATGCTAAGTATACGCGTCCTATAACTCTTAATAGTCTTTAAGTTCCCTAAGTAATTTATTATAGGGTCTTGTGTTTAATCTGCCGCTGTAAAGCTTAATGGTGAACTTGCGGGTGCTCTGGGCGAGATTTATCGCCTTTAATGTAAAGATTAAGCTCGCGCTGAGCGGGTAAGAGAAGAGGATCGTTGAGCCCTTAAAGCCCGCGCCTCTGCTTATACTCAGCTTCTTCGTCTTAAGAAGGTCCGTAAGAAGGTTTGTTTTAAGAAGTGGAAACTTATAGAATAAGGTCTGCAGGAACTTAGTAATAAAAGAACGGATTTTCTTCTAATAGCGAAGGAAATAACTCTAAGTAATTCGGCAATCGCTCTTCCTAGGTCCCCTTTAGGTAACTTGTTCTTTAGTGATTCCTTTTTAATATTGCCTAACCTATTCTCTTCCGATACTCCTGTACCTTTCCTATAGCGTTTTTTAGATTTTCTAGTAGTTCCCAGGTAATCTTATTATAGCCTATCCACTTAACCTTATATTATGTTTCATCGTTAACGTCCTTGTGACTAACGATCTTTAAAACTTGCTATTTATCTTCTTCTTATCCTCTATACGTGTCTGCTTCGTAGACTAGTGGATTAATATTCCCGTATGCTAGTTCTAGCATTGCGATATACTGTACAGGGTAGATCTTTATCTTGGCTAGTAGGTTTAACTTAAACGTAACTGGTGAAATCCTCTAACTAATTTTGAAAGGTCCTAGTCTAACATAGTTTAATTTCTTGCTTGGTCGTTAACTCTTAAAATTTTTGTGTAGTAGCCACACTTTATCTCCCTCCTTAAGATCTGGTCCCTTAGATCTTTTAGCGTTATAGTATTTCTTTATTCTTTACTGTACTACCTTAGCTGTTTCTATAAGGTTCTTATAAAGATTTATTAATGTCTCCATCCTTTACTTAGCTGTGCTACTTGTCTTCTTTGCTTAACGTAGCGATAGCGATATTCTTAGCTTATATCTATAATTCGCCTTAAATGGTAACGTACCCATTCCTTCTTATAGTATTGCATTATATATAAACTGTATAACTAGTAATAGCGATACCTAATTATTCTATGCGTAATTAATATAGTGCCTTAGATACTGCTCTAGTGTCTAATTTAATCTTTCCGTTTAACCGTCTATCTGCGGATAATATGCGGTGGAAGTTACTGCTTAAACTCCTTGTTCCGCTAAGAATACCTCCCAGAATGCTGCTATAAATCTTAGATCTCTATCTAATATGATTTTGCTTAGTGCTCTATATCTTACAAACACTTCTTTAATATAGATTCTAGCGATATCTTTTGCTAATATTTCTTCTGTATACGCTATAAAGTATCCCCACTTTGTAAGCTTGTCTACTATTACTAAGATCGCGTTATAATCTTGTCCGGTAATAGGATCTCTTGATTTTGGTAACTTAATAATAAAGTTCTATAATATGACCTCCTATAGTCTCTCTGGTATTTTAATAGGTTGTAGCTCTCTATATGGCTTATGCCTTATTGGTTTGTTCCTCTGGCAATCTAAATACTCTCTAGTGACCTTTCTGGCTATCCTCTAGATTCCATTAATGATATACTCCTCTTAGAGTCTTAACACTAAGCCCGTGGCTCTATTGTGTTCTTAAGTTAATTCCTTATAGAAGTCCTCCATAAAGTGCTCTGCTATGCTTTTTAGGATGTACTTTACTTCTCGATTTTCGTATATATCCGTTTATAGATCTTCTAGTTATGCTTCTAGAATTCTTTATACCCAAAAGCTTTCTAGTATCTTGTAGACTTTTTCTAACTTATCCTCTTAGGTTGCTGCAATCTTTAGATAATTATACCTAATTAATCTATTTATATCTTTTCGTAGTAAAGCCCCTAATGGCTTTTTATTATTTTGCAGTTTAGCCTTTCTACTTAACGCATCTACCCGTGCATTATCTGTACCCTTAGTATACTAAATCTTAAAATGGTAATCTATAAGCGTTTCTGCCCATCTAACCTATCTTTGGTTAAGTTCCTTTATTATTAGAAATCCTATTAGGTTCTTGTAATCCATCTTAACTATAAATAGTTTTTCCGTGCCTTATAAGAATGCTCTCTATTTCTTTAGTGCTATAACTATACCTAATAACTCCTTATTGTAGATGTCATAGTTTAACTCTAGTGGTGTTATCTTCCGACTATAGTATGCCACTAAATGCCATCCATCTTTATGTTTCTGTATAAAGTATACTCCTAGTGCAAAGTCTAATATATCTATCTTAATGACTGTTTTTAGTCCTAGTTAATAGATTTTAAGGATTAATTCCTAGGTGAATAACTCCTTAAGTTCTTTAAACAACTTCTTTTACTCCTCTACCTATACCTATAGTTCCTCTTTCTTTATTAATTAAGTAAACGGCTTAATGTTCTTTAACTATTATGCTATAAACCTCCTATAGTAATTGCAAAACCCTAGAAATAACCTTAATTGCGTAATGTTCTCTAGTTCTTGCTAATTTACTATAGCTTTAATCTTCTTTGGGTCTATGCTTAATCTACCTAGTTTAATAATAAATCCGACAAAATTGGTCTTCCTTGTGAAGAACTCGCATTTCTTAATTGCTACTGGCATCTATTCTTCTTGTAGTCTTTTTAAAACCCATTTAACATATTTCTCGTATTCTTCCTTAGTTATTAAGTAAATAATAATATTGTTGAGATATACTATAATAAACTCATCTAAGTGTTCTCCTAATACGTTGTTAATTCGCTTCTAGAATATTACTAGTACGTTCGTAAGTCCGAATTGTATAACCAATGGTTTATATAGTCCTTCCTTTAACCTAAAGGCTGCCTTCTATTCGTCGCCTTTCTTAATTCTAATCTAATAGTACGCCCATCTTAGATCTATCTTCGTAAAGATTTGCGCGTTGCCTATCCTATCTTAGATCTCGCTAATTAAGGGTAAAGGATACCTATTCTTTCTGGTAATGCTGTTTAACTATCTATAGTTAATGCACAGCCTTAGCTTACCATTTTTCTTTAGTACGAATAGTACTGGATAACCCGCTGATAATTGTAATGGTCTAATATATCCCTTTTATAAGTTCTCCTAGATAAACTCTTTTAATACTCTACCTTCTTCTTTAGTAAGCTTATAGATTAAAAAGAACCTTAGACTTATTTCTAGTTCTAATTCTATCTTATAGTCCTATACTATATACTCTAACAGCTTTTTACTTTTTAGTGACCATAGTTTCTTACCGTACTTATGGTATCTCTTTAGTATATAGCTTAG
>Ga0307515_10007238_pt1 | contig 21976 bp, 20 predicted proteins | sample 17_EM_MG_FD_194513 | JGI IMG/M metagenome (GOLD analysis project Ga0307515, IMG submission 194513) | Populus trichocarpa ectomycorrhiza microbial communities from riparian zone in the Pacific Northwest, United States - 17_EM | ecosystem: Host-associated > Plants > Roots > Unclassified | place...
AAAATTGGGTTAATGCAATCTGGAATACTCGGTAGCTAAATATTATCTTGCCTTGAACGGGTGACTCTTACGTTACCTTGATATTGAGTTTACAAAGTCTACTCAGCGCTCTGAACTATCACAATTCTTCCCTATATAACTGCTCTCCCAACCTGCTCACTTTATTATCACCAACACTGCTCTTGCTAGGAAATTCAACCTTACAACATGGTATGTAGCTCTTTACCCTAGTCCAATACTTTGTGTATTAATTGCCCGATAGTCGGAATTCGGAATCAAGCGTATCGACAACACTGAGAGCCCCCTTGGCTGCCCCAACGAGGAATGGGAGTTTCTCTCGGAAAGGCCTAGAGACCTTCACAGCGTAGAGACGCCCCGGGATATGAATCACCTGAACGATGGCGCCAGCGGAAATCCGCGGCCCCAAGATGATATTCGAGAAGAATACACTACTACACCCGCAATTTTCTTGAATGGAGTAAGTTTCGCCTAGCATTCCTACGAACTTGCAGTATGCCTACTAACAAGATTCTAGATGTTGGTCGAGGAAGCAGATCGGCGACCGAGTATCCACGAAGAAATTAGTGGCGAATATGGCTTAGTTGTGGATGCTTCCACCATCAATCAAATGGAAGAGTGCGTTGGCAACCATGCAGGCCGTCTCACTGAACTCGAGAACGTAATGTCGACTGTACAAACCCACCTGAACAATCATCTCCATCAGATCATGTCGCTGGTCTCGGAGAACCGACCACAAACCACCCGCAAGCTAGAGAGCGCTCTCCGTTGCGTTTCATCGGAGGTCAAGAGTATTGCAGTCCAGATCGCGGCCCTGGGAGTAGGCGACTTCGCTGCGCAAATGGCTACAATGTCTCAAATACAGAGTCGCCTAGGGGCCCACGCGAGCCAGTTACAAGACCAATTCAACAAAATTCAGTCTGACGTCCAAATGCAAACGCGCGAATTAGAAGCACTCGGCTCTAAGCAGTCGGAAATGAAAGCTACTCTGGGCCGTCATATAGCTAATCTCGACTGTGATTTGGACACTTACCACAAAGAATTACAGCAAGTCCGTGACTCGCAGAAAAGGACAGATGAGCGACTCCAGAAATTTCTAAAAACTCAATCCGGCATCAACGACAAATTAACGGGTAACATTGGCATCGCTTCCGACAAACTTACAGAGACAAAGACAAAGACTTCGCAATCTTCTATCAACGCCGAATTGAATAAAGCCATCGGAAAGCAGCGAGAAGGGCTATGCAGCATGGTCAACAACGTCCAGAACGTAGTTGAAGATCTTTCCAAGTTCAAGCGGGTTCAGAGGAGCGTCAATACTGACACAAGCAACAACCTAACCCAACTTCAGAACACTGTTGCTAAGGTCAGCTCCAACGTTCAGAAAACCGTCGACAGCAAGCTCAAGACGGCGCTGGACCCCATTTATGCCGTGCAGAATCACTTGAACATCAAGTTGCATAAATTTGAAGGTGTTGATATAGCTCGAGTTGCCGCCGTTGAAGCCTTGAAGAAGGACTTAACCATTCTTCAAGGAACAGTCAAAACCCATGGCAATAAGCTGGAGGTACTACCGTCTGAAATCACTGGGATCCAAAAGCCGATCAAAAGCAACTCCGATCGAATGGATGGGCGGTTCGGTGCTCATGTCGACAAGCTAGACACTCCACATGCACAGGTGACCGCAACGGGCAAACACGTAGAAGACGTTATGTCCGAGCTACTCAAAAACCACAAGGAATTGAGCGACTATATGAAAGGGCTCGGTAAACGGGTGGAGGAGCTGGAGGACTTACTTTAAAAGAAGGGTCTCGAAAACCGCTAGAACGTTCAGGTGATTATGCACCTATTCGATACGGCGAGTAATAGTCCCTGCTCATTCATAACTACGTCGCTAGCAGCCCACAAGGCTCCTTTAAATTAGTAAAATTACAAATCTAGACTGTCACCCCAACTTCTGCAGCAACAGCCTCGCTCCTGCATTCCCTTTCTTCCCCTTCAGTTCCTCTTCCCCCTTTCCGCCCTTCCTCTTTTTCCCTTTCTTTGCTCCCTTATCATCACCATCCAGCCTATCTCCGGCTGCCCTCTCCAACGCCTTCCTCTGCCCCTTAAGCGCACCTAAAACCTCCTTCTCCCCTTCCCACCCACCCGCCTCCACCAAAGCCACCACAACAAATGCGCCAGGTCCCGTCGCCCACTCCACAACCCTGCCCTTAACCCGTCCCCAAAGCAGCTCAGCAAACCCCAGCTGCGGTTCTACCGGCACGACTTTCTTCGCTTCTGCGTCGAACCGCCCGCCCTGCACCAGGCTCTTCAGCATGCGGCACCCAGCCGCTGAATTCGCGATATGCGCTTCGTTCTCAGGACGTGGATCACCGGCCGCGAGGTCAGCCACAGCAGCCAGCGCGGCGGCCTTGTCGCCCTCGGCGCCGAGGAGGACTTCGGTTAGGAACTGGCATCCGAAAGACGAGGTGGCGAAGTCGGGGGCGCGGGCGGCGATGGCGGCGAGGAGGGGCGCGGATACGGCGCGGACGAGCTCCTGCAGGCGCACCGCGGGGTCTTTTTTAGAAGTCGACGCACGGATGGCGTGCACTTCAGTCAGGAGTGTGAGACTCGTGGCGTTCGGATCTGGGAAGAGCCACTTGGCGGAACCGGCAAAAGGGTAGAGCAGGACGGTGCGGGCGTCAAGGTGAGTGGCCAAGGCGAGGATCTTGTCGTGCAGCGCGTCTGCGGGGGCATCCTGCGGGATTAGTTCACCGAAGACCGATTTGGATGAGAGTTTAGTGTCGTCAATCACGGAGAGCGCGGTTAGTAGGACGTGGTGGGCGTGGGTGTCGAAGGCGAGGAGTTCCATGGTGTCTTTGTATGCGCGTAGGAGTAGCTTGCGGTCTTTGGCGTTGCCGTGCGCAAAGGCGAGGCAGATGAGGCGCGAGCCCGATTTCGTGAAGGCAAGGTTCTTTAGGAGATCCATATCGGGTTCTTCGCCCTCTTTGGCATCTGGTTTTAAGTGCTCGAGGAATTCGGTTACCTCACTGCTGCCGGGCTTGCAGGTGAGGAAGTACTGCAGCATTGCGTCGTGAAGCATAGTGAAGCCGGTTAGCTTCTTTTGGATAAGCTGGTTGATGAGGTTGTGCAGGTAGTTCATAATGGGTTGGCGCTTTTCAGGCGATTCTTCAAGGATTTTGGATAGATTAGAGGTAATAGGCCCTCCCTTCTTTACCTTAAATATGGCGAATTCCGGACCGTACCACTCGCGGAGTAGGATGGCCTTTTGTTCAGGAGTCGCCATGCCTCTGTAGGTGTCGTCTAAGATCCAAGAGGCCTCGGGATGGTTAATCAGGCGACGGATGTGACCGTAGAATTCCGAAACAATCATCTCTTGGATCCCAGTGCCCCTGTCATGCGAGCTTAGCATCCCAAGTATCCGTGGAAGTGATGGATGGAACTTACCCTTGAACAAGCAACTTGCCAATCAGAAACTTGGCATATCTGCTCTCCGCAAGCGCTCTAAACTCGCCCTGCAATTCCCTAGCAATCATTTTCCGCTGCTCGATATTCGCATATTTCAGAGCACATTGGATGACTCGCACGGAGTCGTGCTTGAATACGAAATCCTTTACTCTCCCAGTAATAATCTCGAAGAGCTCTTCCACAAGCTTGTCTCTTTCATCCTTGGGAACGTGAGACTTGCGTCGTAACCGCTCCCACAGTTGCTTTGACCGTGCTATGATATCTGCATTGGGCTTCGCAGCTTTTCGTTCTTTCGAGAGCGCCTTCTGCTTGGCATGCGCTTCCTTTGACGATGAAGCTGTAAGATATTAGTCCATGCGTAATGCCATAAAAACGTACGAACATACCGTTCAACGCCTCTACCGTAGACGGTTTTGTTCCATTGACCTTATCTTTCTTCTCTACCTTGGCTTTCTTAACTTCCCGACCTTCATCTCCTACGTCCGCTTCAGACTCGCTTTCGTCAGAGTCGCTGTTATCCTGCTCAAATTCCTCTTTCGCTGAAAAGCCATAGAATCCGTTCTCATCTTCACTCGTGTCCGATTCCACCAGCTCCTCAGACTCAGATACGGGTGTACGCTTAGATGCCTTCTTGGCGGGGACTACGATTTCTTTTTTCCCAGCAGGCTTTGCGTCGCGGACTTTCACTTTCTTAGCTTTGACACCATTGGAAGATTTGGCATCTTCCGTAGCTTGTTTTCTTTTCAGTCCAGCAGCCATTGTGGTTCTGCGAAGTATGCGTTTATTCGAGGTCGGTTGTTTGTGGAACCCAGCAAAATTCAAGCATCACGAAAAATTCCAGGCGGTGAGAGATTTCCTGCCTGCGCCAAGAAGGCGGAGGTCGCGGAACTAATTTGCTTTCGCACAGACAAATCAAAAGCATCTATTGGTAAAGTCATTATGATTCCATTAATTTATAACTACAGGTATAGCGATGAGACTCCAGAAGCATGTCCCGAAAAATGCTGCTGAAACGACCGTGATGCTCCGGGTAGCCGTACAGAAGATAATTGTTCCAATTGATAGATCCATCCAAACGCCTTCATTCTCACGGGAAAACCAACCCCTTCACTCCTAACGTTTCTTTACCATTAATACAGTCATTGACTCATAATTCATCGAGCCTCTACGGGCAATTCTTTGTGGCTGCTGTTGGGCGGAGGCATGTTCCTCAATTCTGCACCCTGCCCGCTTTGTCCCCGCTTCCTGCCTGTAAAATGGAAAGTATGATGGCTCGAAGACGGCCTGTTTTCAGTGTTGCTGTTCGCTGGTGTGTCGGAGTTATCGCCGAACCTTGAGAAAAGCCCGCGCTTCTTTACTGGCTTGACTTCGTCGTTCAAACCGACTTCTTCAAAGCCTTCCTCGGCCGTCGCATCTGGAGTGTCAATGCGACGCTCGTTCAGGGACGATCGCGGTACTCTTGCTCGACGGGAATCAAGGCTTTGGCGAGGCCGACAGTCTACGTCTGGGATTGGAGAACGTGCAGAGATGTCCTGATCCCATTATTTAGCCGCATACATAGCGCATGAAGATGCTAGACATACGAATGACCTCCGGTATGAGTCGAAAGACTCGCGAGAGATGCTGAATGGCTCATTTTCACTCATCAGGCTTCGGTGATTCGACGACGTGGTCGAGAGATTAGATCTGCTGTGCCAAAAACCCGGTTTTTCCGGAGGCGACGGCTACGAGGCTGAACATCAGCGTTTCCATTCATGCATGTGCATTCGAGTATAGGGGTAGGAGGGCGATCGTACTGGAAGATAGACTCCACTGTCATTGATTTCTGTTGCATGTAAGCGCCAATTCGCACGTTCCAACCGCCGCAGATATGTGCAATGCGGGGCGCATTCGCAAAACGATGGTAAAGAAAGAGGCTTTACCACTTAATTTGTACTCAGTGGGCTCCTTAATGTCCATCGGTTTGGATCCTGCGACAGGCGTATTCTGAAATCCTCGATCCGCCCCGCCCCGGGAGAGCGGTCGATTCTCATCGTTGATCTCTACACCACCGACGGTTTTCCGGAAGGGATTGCGGATAGGCATGACTGATGAGGCTGTCAATGTTCTTTGTAACTTGGGCTGTCAATGTTAGAGTGAAAAGAAGGCAGAGCAGGGCAGTGCAAGCGTCGTCATGAAATCAACCAAGCGGCCCTTCCAGATTCCGAGTTGCCGAATTTAGAAAGGAAAGATCGCTGGGCACTATCGGATGGCTACGCTGGCGGTGGCGAGTAAGGCTCACTCGAATTTCAAATACGCGAAGACATATAACGTCTGGAGAAATATCTCGTACGGGGTGGAACGGTGCGGGTCGGAGATCACGGCAGAGGCGCAAAGACCCGTGGAGTCAAATCTCCTTCATACTATATTGGGGTATATAACAATATCATTTATATTACGATTTATATCCCCTGATCAAACTTTATTGGTGTAATATTACGATATCCTAACTTTGACGACATCGTTAAGCACTTACTACCAATATTGGTATAACCAGTAGAGAATTTGTATAGGAGAGGGCCCTATTTGGTCGCGAGGTAGACATCCTAAGCCTTTTTAGGTACTAAGCTCCTCTTTTTCCTGCTTATTCGCCAAACACGTGACTCTTGATATAACAATACCATTGGTATTACGATACGCTCGGCTAAACAAACGTATCGCACTAGATACGTCACGCGCGTCCCTGCATTTGGAGTTGGGCAATCGCTGCGGACATGGAGAATGGACCCTTGATCGATATCTTATCTTGACATCCGTCCTGTACTTTTTGGTGTTGTATCCACGCGAAGCAGACTTTCGGATGACTATTGTCCCAAATCCCAGGTTGCTCTACTTGGGAACGAGGTTGTCTCGTGATGTACACAGAGTGCTTCGGCGTTGTGCAGGTGATCATTCAGAGTGTGATAACGAAATTTTCATTTCATGGCAGCCAATTGATACAGTCGTTCAGGTGATGCCGCCGAAATCTACACACCACCTTCAGCATGCTTTTGATAGGGTTTGCAACTCTGGAGCAGCACCAATAATGCTGACGGTAAAAATTGTCAGCGGAATCCGTGCGGTAGGACTTGCACCCAGGTCATTAACCCAACGCTACAAACGCCTCCAAAATATTTACTTAGCACTCTTCATAAACCAACTATCAGCACATGATGGTAATTGATCATCTCCAAGGTGAAGCTTGCGTTAATGCTCATGTTGAGGGGCACCTCTAAGTCTTCTTTGTACTTCTTCTACGTTTAATTTTTGTAGACTTCAAGAATCTTAACATATGTGGTAATGGTTTTGAATATACAATGCATCAACTTGGGGTGTGTATTCATTCATACCGGAATCTTGCAGTAATACTATAAGTTTATTTGATAACTGGAATGAGGAACGTGAGACTCGCAGAGTCCGCTTAGGGTTCAAAGACAAGCTGGAAACATATGCTCTAGTCTGGTCCTTTAAGTATGTATCATTATGCCTCAGAAATCCGTACACTGAGTATGATGGTGGAGGGATGCTGATGGTAAAAATATCGGCTTGTATTGTTAGCCGTATCAGGGAGACTGCTTTGTTGTCTGGTGATAGGATCATTCGGACACGTGCGTGAGATTAGTTGCGTTGATAGGCCGAGTACAATGTAGGCCGGTTACTCAGACCACGCGATATTCTATTCAGCGTCTTCCAGCTTCTAGATTCCTGGCTCGTGAGTGCACTGGTAGGACACGTTGAGATTTCCCAGGTCCTGCGCTAAAAGACGCCAGCAAGAGTTGGGGTACTAAGATGTTCGGTTGCAACTTCAGATTAATCTAAAGGCCTCAGAATACATTAATTTCGGAGTAATTTTACCTGCATGGCCTTAGGATTTTAATATTCCTCTCACCGGTCACAAAATGCCAAAATAATACGCCAAAAGTTAGCAGCTTTTTAGCGGTTTTTTTAGCGGTTTGAGAAACCAAAAGTTTTGTGGCCGGGTTCCGATTCTAAAGGGTTGACCGAACAATCGCCCCAGATTCAGATTTGAGCTCCAGATCGGTTATATTCTAATTGAGATTGATTTTGAAGTTGCAACCGAACACCCCTATTGGACGAACTTTCGTCAGATGATACTGTACCTAAGCTTCGTGTTCGACGATATTGCTTCTCACCTCCCAGTACCATGGAGAGGATCTCGGGTGCTGCACACCAGCGGTGTGTTGGAAGCGGTGCGGCGGACTTGCTTTTGGTTCCACAAAAGCTATGTTTGACTGCCTCGATATTATTACGAGCCATTCCGTGACCATGTAGAGTCAAAGCGCGCCGAGGTAACCTCTTACGCCTCTCGAAGACGGCGCAGTTGAGAGGCAAATAATGTGTCAATGCAGCGCCTTATGTCGATCGAAGGACTAAGGATTCAGCAACTGCAGCCGGTGCGACGGATGCTCATGCTTGTAGCACTGAATCTGTCCAAGGCGGTTTCTTAAATCTAGAGAGAGATGAGAATGACGATCCACGGGAGAGTGGCACAGGTCTCTTTTGACCTCGGGAAAGGCGTCATCGGATGATTAGATTAAGGGGAGGTTGAGAAGCTCAGTCCAGGACTGCCCTGGCAGCACGCGATTCGGTGATCAAACGGTCCCGCTTGTCCCCAGGGAGGGGCGCCTAGCGAAGTGGCGAGCCAGCCAAGCGGACGCACTTCAGGACACGTCAAAAGCCAATATCTTCCACTTGCGTGACCATGCCTGCATGAGTTCCACAGTCGTTTCACCGAGTGAGAGCCTCCGAAACCTCGCATCTGCAAAGCAGAGCAACCCCGGATAGGCCGTGAAGAGACCGTTCGCTGAGAGCGTCCCGTACGGCGTCAGTGAATTCGTGTACCTGCTTCGAAGCTCCAATAGATGCCAGAGTTGCCCTTTGCTGTGCCGCGCAGCGGACGATCATCATGTAAAAACAACGCACCTGTTCCAAGGCAACGCCCTGTAAGGCCGAGAGATGCGGCGAGTAATGCCCCTGTCGCAGACCTCCACCCCTTGACTACGAACCCGTGGCTAGAGCCCAAAGGCGGCTTTTGCCCAGAAGCGGCTCATCACTGACAAATTTAGAATTTAGACAGCTGCTTGACGCCCTAGGTGCCTTCAAATTGCCTCATGGTGCCACTTCAGCTCGGCTTCGTTTTTTTCACGTTAGCCTCATTCTTTCCTTTTTCCTTGGTAGTTGCGGCATGGTCGTCTGGCTTCGATATATGTCTCCCTTTGACCCAAAGACTCACCAAGTTTCCTGTGCTTCCACCCACCCCGAGCAACGGATACTAGCAGCCCATGCACGAGTTCTACAAGCATTACGTCTAGCCACAAGTTCACCCGATTCTGATTCATCTGTGACACAATCGATTTCTCTTTTGGGCTCTTGGCTCTTCTAGTGAATCACACCGTCGCTCTCTTTTGCAGGCTGCCCACACGGCGCACGTCATAACAATCATTCCGAACGTTCGTTTAGCAGTGTAGCTTTCTTCGGCCTCAGTACTTTCTCCATCTGGAATTAAGGCGGGATCCTGGGTTGGATACCGATGTCAGCAGCTGAATAGTATCCGGGTTTACCGTGATCGAGCCTTCCAGACCAGGCCTCCAAGCAACCAGACACTCATGAACCTGACTGCCGGGAGAGCAAACACTCGTTACTTCATCTCCAAACTTATCCTTCCATTCTCTACATGAATGGTCTCTGGTAACCCTCACTTAAATCTCACCACCTTAATATTCGACACACTCGCTCTTTCCTAATTACCTACAACGATCCGATCGTCAAGCCATTACCGTCTGTCACTATCGCTGCCCCATTATCCTTAATTATCTCTTTCGAAGTTAGCTATGGGGCGAAAATTCTTTCAAGACTGGGCGTTATGGGAGAAGATGACCTTTGTACGTTCCCAAAATAGTCGTCAGAAATATTTTATTGCTAACATGTCTTCTGCTACTAGGTTCTAGCTTGTGGCATAGTACGTCCTGTTCAAATATATTCATACCTCACATTCTAACTATATAGGTGGTCACAATCATCGGCGGACTCTGCAAGCTCAAGTACTCACATTGGAAGATACGAAAGTACAACAAGGTTGCCGCGACCGAGGCTGCTCAAAAACCAGAGGTGCTCGAGGCACAACAGCCACCCGAAGGAGTCCAAGAGGAGAAGGATGAAATACCTTTCGGTATAAGAGCAATTGAGAGTGGAATCGAAGTGGACGGTGTCTGGATTTCACGAAACAATACTCCAGTCCCCAGCAGTGCCTCATCAATCTGTAATGAACCGAGAAACCGCCAGAATGGCACAAGCCCCAGTTGCGACAGCATAGAATTAGAATTGCCCCAGCCTGTCCATGGATCCTCTAGTCGGGCGAGTTCATTCGACCGAGCTGTCTCTGCTGAGCAACTTCCGGAGAGTAGACCATCATCTCCAAGGCTCAGCACTTCCGCCCGCGGACGTCAAGCCATGCAAACATCACAGTCAAGATACAGTAATCCTAATCTCCTGAGACACTCTTCAACGTTGAATGCTCTAGAGGGCTTGGACTCTGGAGCTTCATATGGTAAGCTTTTACTTTTTCCTCGGTTGTATTTACTTTGGGAAAAAGAACTGATAGAATACATAGCAACTGGTGAACCTAGTAGTAGCAAGCAAAGCTCTGCATCCTCCGGCAAGTCTAGTGATGAAAGTGACGAATCTGATTATAACGCATCGTCACTACTTCGATTTCAACAAGACCGGCCATATGGAGCAGCATACCCTAGTCCCAGAGTTGCGTCGGCGCCCCCAATTGATCCCAGGGTAGATCTTGACCTTCTCCAGAGCCATCGCCTGTCCCATGTCGCTGAAACTGGTCAACTTACTCCACGTATTCGTAAACCTGGTTTCAGCGGCGAATGGGCCAGTATAGTCGAATCAGGCAAACCGGAGAACACAGCTGCTGGCCCAGTCGATTACTTTATCCCTCGACGAACAACACCTTCGCCTCCTCTCTCGGCTGCCTTTGACCCTCAAATTTATCCTAGCCAAAGCACTCCCGTGAGGCCTTCAAGTCAAGACAGCTATCCAAACAATGCAGCAAAGCAAGCCGTTCCGTTACCAGATACTTATCAACCCCGCGGACCGCATACCGAAGAAGAGGATGCCGAGCTCTCACAGCAGGCCTCGGTACCACAAGTTCATCGCAATTCCGAAGTTCTACGCAAAGTTAACTCAGGATTCGAGATTCTCCGGCCAGGCACATTCAGTGTAGCCACGCCACCAGCGGGCGATGATAGGGATCTTGAATCCGGAGAGAAGCGGCAATCAAAACGGTTACAGAAGAAGAGGCGGCCATCAGAAGGATACAAGGCCTCAAACTTTGTGGAGCAGGTCTAGCCTTGTTATACTAACGTTTGGAGGGAACAACGTGGGAATCACATTCGCGGGTATGAAAGCAAACCCTACAAGACCATTATTGTGCTACGCGCATACTCGGGAGCATTAGGCGTTGCATTACTTGTCAGGTCACTGGTGTTTGTTTGTTTGTTTGGGGGGGGGGTTACTAATTGGTTCATTTGCATGAGATTTGAGGTTGATATTCAATTCAAGATTTGATGGGTATTGGGACTCGTTTCTCATACAAAATAGCGTTTTTACCCCTGTAAAAAAACTGATATATTATGTAATAACTTAAAACTTAAAACTTGAAAGCTTAATATATAGTTTAGCTTAACTATATAAACTATAACTTTAATATTTAACTTTTTTTAATTATCTATTATTTTTAATAGGGGCAAAAGATCGCTAATTTATATAAAATGGCCTGAGTTTAGAGGGTGGTCGGGTTCTAAAGGACTGAGCTTATATAGTATACCAAAATAGATCATTTAATAAATGATGGGTAAATACCCTAAAATGAATGTATTTTGATATAAATAACCTTCAACTAGCGTTGCTTAGAGTGAAGCACGACCCAAATCCTAGCCCTGTTATCATTATTGGCGAAAGGGTCAGGTGATCAGGCGCTCACACCAACGCAGACCGCGCCATCGCGATTTCTGTTCGCCTTTGTCGACTTCTCTCATCACCTCCAGACGCCACAACTGTCACGCATTACTTATATATGCCCAGTATAATTGTTGTAATAGAGAGGCTTTAAGACTTCATTGCAAAACATGAGTGCCGAAGAAGAGCAGTTCGAGGAGGCTGGAGCTGGAGGACCCGGAGCACCAACGCCGCTCGCGGCTCTCGAGGTATTCGCGTTTTTTGCCTCAATCCAAAGGTAATTGTGCTAATTTGTTCAAAGGGTGTTAATGGTCTGACTGCTCGCGATATCAAACTCATCATCGACGGCGGTTACAACACAGTGGAATCTGTGGCGTACACGTATGTACCTCTTCTCTCCTGTTTTGAATTTACGCTCAAAGAGAATATAGGCCCCGAAGGGCACTGGAGCAGATCAAGGGAATCTCTGAGCAGAAGGCGTCTAAAATACTTGCAGAAGGTAGGTACTCTACCATATCTAAGTAACAGCGTCTTATCTGACTTTCACAGCATCCAAGCTTGTCCCCATGGGTTTCACCACAGCAACAGAAATGCACCAACGGCGAAGCGAATTGATATCCATAACTACTGGATCAAAACAGCTGGACACGCTACTCGCTGGGGGCATTGAGACGGGTTCAATAACGGAGATATTCGGGGAGTTCAGGACGGGAAAGAGCCAGATATGCCACACATTAGCAGTGACATGTCAGTTACCATTCGATATGGGTGGGGGGGAAGGTAAATGTCTATATATCGACACGGAAGGCACATTTAGGTAAGATCACCAGATTGCTTCCTAACAGGCTGGAATTAATGCTAGCTATAGACCAGTGCGGTGCCTAGCTGTTGCCAATCGTTACGGGTTATCCGGTGAAGAGGTACTCGACAATGTTGCATATGCACGCGCTTACAACTCCGATCACCAGCTACAACTTTTAAACCAAGCTGCTCAGATGATGACCGAAACGCGATTCTCTCTTCTTATTGTTGACTCTGCAACGTCCCTTTACCGGACGGATTTCTCTGGGCGTGGAGAGCTCTCAAATCGGCAAGTACATCTCGCTAAGTTCATGCGCGCTCTTCAAAGGCTAGCAGACGAGTTCGGTATCGCAGTCGTTATTACCAACCAGGTAGTTGCACAAGTGGACGGCGGCCCAAGTGCAATGTTTAATCCAGACCCAAAGAAGCCTATTGGTGGTAATATCATTGCACACGCGAGTACTACCAGGCTGAGCTTGAAAAAAGGTCGTGGTGAGACGAGGATATGCAAAATTTACGACAGTCCTTGTCTACCAGAGAGCGATTGCATGTTCGCAATCAACGAAGATGGAATTGGCGACCCTAGTCCAAAAGACCTTGAAAAGGACTGATTTGGCAAATCAAAGCAGGAAGGGTTCTGAATTCATTTTACGTTTACGAGTGTTATGTTTTATTTTAATATAGGACTTGACATGCATTGAAAGGTGCGAACTGTGGAAGAAGGCAAGGATCATGGAGTTATGATTTCTCTTCACTATTCCAAGATTCTATATTACTTGAAATGAATTACTAGTTGTTTTATGGAGAATAGGAAATGTTGTGAAACGGCTTGCTCCAGGCGATTCTCCAAGCCACATCCTTGTCCGCCTTGCCCGCTGCTTGGCTCGCTCCAGGGCAGCTCCAAAGTTTTGTTTGAAGAGCAAGCTTCCAACGCCAGCTCCCTTGCGCGCGACTGTCACCACCACACATTACCGTCTGATCCAATATTCAGCTTTATGGACTGGCTATGGCCAAAAACAAAGTGTTGTACCTCTACAAAGAGGCACGACTAAATCTCGAACAGGCATTTCCAGGTTCAACGATTGCAGTCTCTCTTCCGAGCCACACCAGTCCCACCTTTGGATCGCGCCCTCAACCCAAGCGCACGGTGATATCCGAGAAATACATTGATCAAGATGAGGATGAATTCGCGAAGAGGCATTTAGCCAGTGAGGGTTCCATATTCTTCAGGCGGATACACAAATACCCTAGGAGCTTTCTATGGAGGATTCTTGACGACCGTAGAGTACTGGAGATTCAGTCCATAGATTTAGATCAGGACTACGACAACCAAGCAGAAGCGACCTTAACCTTACTCTTAAGCTTTCCGACAACAATTCGACCCTTCGGAGTAGCTTTCTCTGAGCCAGAAGATCGGGATGCCTTGAACGTCTTTGTTCTGACAACATCGAATGATTTGTACACCCTCAATCTCCACAGAGATTTCTTTATAAAGCCAACGACTACGGATATCGATATTGGAGATTGGTGCAAGACATTCATGTCATCATCGCTCAGTTTCCGGCAGCCATACAGACTCATTGCAACTAGCGCGGTTGAGTTACTAGTCTCTTTACATGATGGAGGATTATTGCGACTCTCAAGGAAGCCTGGAGATGACGGTGAGTTTACATTGCATACTGGTCAATACTTAGTACTAATTATGGTATAGGTTCATTCTGGCGCGAGATCGGCTTTAAAGAAAACAATTGGGGCTTTAAAAATCTGATTTCGTGGAAGGGGCATAACACTGTTCGATTTAACGGTATCGATTTAGAGGCTCCTGCTGCAGCTGCAATTGCTCTATCGCCGGATTCGGAGCACATATTCACAGTATGCTTAAACCACACGCTGAGGGTCTGGAATTTCAATACCGGTGCGGTCGGGATCCAGACAGATCTATTGGGCGAAAATGAGCGGGACTCTCAAAAGGCGGCACAGTACTTTATCGGACCGTCACAACCGGTATTGATGCAGATCGTTGATATCCAGGGTGTTGGGGAGGGTGATCTATACTATGTGGTCACGTATTCTCCGAAACGACATCAGTTCAAATTCTGGGGAATCAAGGATGCAAATGACGCTAAACTCGGCATTCGAGACGTTCATTCCGATATTAGCTTTATACCGCCTGTTGATGAGTTGATGAACACAACCGTTTGGAACCTGGAAGAATTTTACATCAAGGCTTCACCAGGATGGAGAGGCACGGAGATCTGGATTCGGGCAAGGTCAGGGCCTACCAGTAATATCTACAGTCTGAAGTTTGATTTGCACAAGGAGCAAAAGGAAATAGAGAATACATGGAAAAACGACTGGGTGTCCGTGGATTCAGGGCCGCTCACAGTGGAAGGCCTACGACTAAATCCCTCGAATCCAGGAGAGGCCGATGCACAAGATCCAACAATCCACAACCCAAGTGTGGCAGAGCGATGGCTGGAGTTTCTTTTCTACCCTGGTCGGTTCACCTTAGCCTCCTTGGAAACAGCGCTCTATGTGTATCGGAGGGGACTCGATGAGAAAAAAGTCGCAAACATTTCAAGCAAGGCCCCTCTGAAGGAGAGGATCTGCGTGGCAATCGCATCCAACATTGCCCTTAGGAATCGAAGCAGTGCGCCCATGGATTTCGATGAATATGAGTCTAATCTTGGTGTTCAATGGCAGATATTCTACGGTCTAGTCAAGGATGTACACAAACGTAGAGGCGAAGCATTGTCACTAGTATTCGACCAGGACACGGACATTCCGTGGCTACTTCTATCCGACTATATTTCAGCAGTTCGAAAATGTAGCGAGATTGAGACGTTATGCTCGAATGCCGGTGTTCTCACAACTATAGATCAGCCTTCCGGCCCTCTTGCTCGAGCGTTACAAGATAACTATTCCCAGGACATCGCCAGACTTCTAAACGCAGCCAAACTGTTCCGCAAAAGCTTTCCAGTCTCTTTCAATCACACTTTTAGGCTTGCTGTTAGGACTGAGGTTTTGCAAACGCAGCTGCTTTCTGTTCCCGATCGCATGGAAGCCTTCGATCAAAGTTGCAATCTATGTACGCAAGTCACGGACGATGATCTGAACAAACTCACCGAGACCCTTGGACTAGACTTCCAAGACTTGACAAATGAACTTTTCTCGGCAGTAATTCAAAGACTAGGGCAGGAGGAGCAAGGTCGTGGTACACTCAAAAAGCAAATCACCAGATGCGGGCTGAGTGCACTTACCAGGATATCCCAGGAAAGCTCACAGCTGCATTTCGATATTCTACTCGACTTGTTAGCAATTGTGGTTTTCATGGCCCTAGATCTCGACAAGGATGATCTCTCGGACGAGTTTGACCCTAGTGAGCTCTATGTGGAGATCATTAATCAGCTTAAAGACTACTCGGTTCTAACGTGGCTATCTGGTACTCCACGATCCCGTCCTGTCCCACCTAACCGTAATGCTGGGAAATGGGACTCGCAGTTGCTAAAAGATGGCTCAACAGCCAAGACTGGTTTCCCTCCTGTTTCTCAAACGGTTTTAGAAGGAATCTGCGGAGTGTACTGCTTCGACTTTTCTTTTCCGCGAGGACCACAGTCTGAAATTCTCACCTATTGGGCCCGAATGTGGACATCGGAGCCGTTTCGAAACCAACAATACGATAATATAACGGCAAATGTGATGAGCTTCCTCCTTCTCCGCAAAGATTTCGATCTAGCTTCCGATTTTATACGATTTTTGCCGGAGAGTAACTGGGCTAGCTACCTACATGCGCGACTCTACCTCGCAAAAGGCGAGTTCGGTTTGGCTTCAGCAAAATTTAAACGAGCGGCCTTCAAACTTTGTGAGAAGTCACCCAAAATTAATAAGTATGGCGACTAATATTTAAACAGCAATGGGACATTTCGACGTAGAATACACCGATCCTGATGGTTTGATAAATGTTGAGGAACGGGACTTTTTCTCGGATGGTCTAGCAAGATATTACCAACATGTCCTTAACTTGTTCGAGAAATCAAAGGCTCATTCATTTGTCGCCGATTTCGCCAAGTTAGGATTGCAGTCTTTGACTGGCCAAGAACCGGCAGAGACCCGGACCGATCTTCTCTCTCGACTCTTCAGCGCCTCTATACAAACGTCGCGCTTTGATGAAGCGTATTCAGCGTTGACCCGCTATACCAACGTTTCACTGTAAGTGCACTCCGACGATTAATCCGGGTCAGTCCTAACACTTGAATGTAGTCGTAGGGCAGCATTGAATACACTCATCACGTCGATGATAGCCCAATCCCAAGCACCGGCTCTCCTCAAATTTCCATTTGTAAATCTATACAACGACGTTGACGATATTCTCGCATCCCTCTGCCAGAAGACTCTAAATATCTCTACGGGTCCACCGTACCATAAGATTCTCTACGCCTTCCGCATCGCGCGGAACGACTTCAGGGGTGCCGCCTCAATCCTATACGAGCGTCTCCAAAGGCTGCAGACTACATCATCGAAAATCCACGACCCCGAGGACAAGTCGCTTATGCAAAGTTACCTGATGCTGATAAACACCTTAGCATCCGTGCAACCTGACCAAGCCTGGATTCTCGCTGAACAACGAGTTGACGAGAACGCAACAGCCTGGGGTATTGGGAAGGCTAAGGGCATTCTGAAGCGTCGCGTAGTGACACTAGAAGACCTCAGGAAAGAGTATCAAGCGGAGCTAGATAGAGTATCAGCAATGGAGAACGGGCAGTTTGCTTTTGCAGGAGGTGATGAAATGGATGTTCTCTGAAGCAAGGGAAGGTGCCTGGTTCTTAGCGAGGCGTTTTGGGTGAGACGTGTAAGAGTACAGCCACTCGGGAAGGGAGGATATGTAACCCGGTTGGTTGGTAGGTTATTGGTGAATTTATGAAGGCCTTCAATGCATCATTGGTTCCTCCTTTTCACTTAAAATGTTGCTTGCTTGCGCCTTCTCGCCAAAAACGCCAAAATGATACGCTGAACCAATGCGGCTTAGCTAGCGGAAGGCATTAGCGAGGTTTCGCGGTTAGCGCGACCTCCAATCAACAAAGAGTCGCAACACCACAGGCCTGCTTTTTTCATGCAATGGCTGACCCTTTGATTCTGTATACCCACACCTAATACCAAGCATAATTTTCACTTCCTAGATGCTATACTCCCGGCAACAATAGAAATTATAATGGTACGTGCCCCGCAATTCGTGTTCTCTCTTGCATAAAAGCCCACGCCTTTCTTCAAGCCAAACAAAGATACATTGGCATTGATACTCAGCAATGAAGCTGACATTCCTGGCCTGCGCAGAACTCGAAATCCCTCCGCCGCCTCGCCGCCGACCACGGCTCCCTCCAAACCGCCGGCCTCCCCCCAAACTACCTCTTCCCACCCACCGCAAACGGCCAGGACCCTTCCTCGGACCTCACCTCCCTCGACGTGCTCCTCGCCGGCCCCGTCGGCACGCCCTTCGCCGCCGGCGTCTGGAAACTACACCTGGACATCCCGCCAACCTACCCCTCGGCGCCGCCCACCGCGGCGTTCAGGACGCGCATATGGCACCCGAACGTCGAGGAGGCGACGGGCGCCGTGTGCGTCGACACGCTGAAGCGCGACTGGAGCGACAAGCTGCGGCTGAGAGACGTCCTAGTCACAATCAGCTGTCTGCTGATCCAGCCGAATCCAGCCAGCGCGCTGAATGCAGAGGCGGGCAAGCTGGCCGCGGAGGACTGGGACGGGTTTTGTCGCCGCGCGAGGTTGATGGCGGGGATTCATGCGGGCGTTCCAGCGGAGCTGAAGGAGCTGGTGAGGGAGGCGCAGGGGAGGGGGGAGGAGACAGCGCAGCCGGAGGAAAAGGTGAAGGTGAGAGAGAGGGAGACGCCGAGGAAGCGGAAGCAGATGCAGATGCAGGACGTCGTTGTTGAAGAGGAGGAGAACTTCCGGCAGAGGGATAGACGTGCGGAGGAGTCGGATCCGGAGAGCGATTGGATCCCTGGGCCCGTGAGGGTGCCGGAGCCGTTTGGAGCGGGCCGCGATAACATTTTCGGGATTCGGCCCGGCACGCCTGCTGGTCTGGATGGAGAGGACCGCATGGATCTCGATACGCCGAAAAATAACGCGGCCCAAGCATCGCTATTTGGTGCTATGGGCGCGAAGAGCGGGGAGAGTACGACGCTGGGACTAGATTTGAACACGCCACTTCCCGTTTTGCCAGCTTCAGGCTCATCGAGACTAGCGAGGGTTGCGAGGGTGGATGCGGATCTATTCGTTAGTGATGATGCCCAGGAGTCTAGCTTTCGAGCGCTGAGGACATTACATTTCAACGTCCCGCCTCCAGCGTCTGCATCTACAAAACAGCCCGCTAAGGGACAAATCACGCCCCCGAAATATTCACGCCAACCCAAACCCGCTCCCATTCAACCTCCCACCCGTACTCACAGTCAGTCTTTCCCCACAGAATTTTCTTGGTCCTGGGCCGACTCCGAGATCATCCATGACACTGGCACGATTATCGACGGCCCGTCTGTCGCTGAGGTCCTAAAGCGACTGCGTGACTCTGACGGTCGGAGACGGGAGCGCAACGAAATGAAACGGTTCAAGGCTGCCGGGTCCAGTCTGCGGAAGTATAACCGCGGCGCGTTCGGGCCGAGAAAGGGCCTGCATAGACTATGAGAAGCGTGTCAGTATATCTTAGCAGCTTGTGAGAGTTCTTGGTTTTCAGTTTGAGCGTTAGTGCATAGCGAGGGCGTGAGTTGAGGGGTCCTTTACCTGTGCTGTATTGCATGGCTTTAGCAATGGGTTGGGGGCTTCGCGGTTGACATGGTGTTGCACTGGGACATAGTGCTGAGAGCTTTGGCATGGAGTCTCTGGAAATCCCCTTTATCCTATTCTTCGTCCAATAGATAGAGGATGGTGTACTACTATTAGACGTTCGACCGTTTTATGCAACTATATCCTTTTTTTCCTACATCATATATAGTCTGAGGGACTTCCGCAAGATTTATTAAGCGATGTAACTAATTTATATAGGAGCTGTATATAATCTTTAATAAAGTTGTTAAAGTCACCTATATCCCTTAACCCGCTGGTTTGCGTCCAGAAGTTATCGATAAGGACCAGCCAATCAGGTGGCTAGGATCAAACCAGTGCTTAGATATCTGAGCCAGGTGATATTCGATAATTACTATAGAAAACGTGTATGTATATCTAATCTAGGGAGTTGAGTTAATCGATATAAGGCTGCCAGCATTCACCCTTTCTACAGAACGGTATTTTACATACGCTGCAGCCAAATTGAGTCCTGCGTAGCCTTTGCTCTGGTGCTCGTGCATGGTCCAGATCTTTATCGATAAGCTCTGGACACCAGCGGGTTAAGGGATAAGGTCTAGGGCTGTCTTTCGGGACACGTTATATACCTCCTTAACACCTCGTAAGGTTGTAATTTGGCCCAGCTTATAGGCTTAAACACCTAGGTCAACTCTACCCTCTCGAAAAAGGGCCTTTTGCTGTTGTGGTGTTGCCATTTAGGTGGTTGTTGAATAACGCGTCGCGTGTTGGGTGGGGCGGGCCAGATCACGTTATCCCTCCCCCTGGTAATATGGGTCTACGGTTATGGATAAGGGTCAGCAATAGAACCAATAGGATCGAGGCTTCGTGACCATACGCGTACTTTTGATTCTGGCGTTCGCGCACGGTCCAATCTCGTAGGATCCTACCAGGGGAAGGGATAGTACTTTTGCGAAACGACCAGTGGCTGATTGTCCTACGCCCAGACCCTCGCGCCCGTTATGGCCCTGCCATGCACGCCAGCCGCACCCGGTGAGAATGGCCAGTCAACCTCCTCCTTCATAACTATACGTCTTAGCCTTCTTACTATATATTCACCATCACTGCCAACGAAACATGCGGCATCACTCCCCTCCTCCGCCTTGTCTCTTCGTCCCAAGAAGGTACTCTTACTCCTAGTTTTTTAACTAACAAGGTGGCATGCTAACTGATACGACCTAGGCGCAAAGAGACGTCAACATGAACCCCCCGACCGCTAACGCGCCTGCTTTCGGCGATTTTGAATTTCCATATCCCATGCTGAATCCCTATGCCTCGGAGCAAGTCTACGAGCACTATGGTAATGCCTTGGAGCTTAACGGCTCAGCTTTGCAGATGCAACTCCAAGATGGGCGGGTGACGCCTAGCCAAATCCATGTAGCACATTCGTTCGATCCCTCTCCAGCACTTTACACCCATGCGGCCAATAATACGGGATCTTTTGGCGATACTCGAATCACACCCACAATTCCCATGGGCCCGCCCACTAGGCCGCGGAAGAGAAAGGCTCCAACGCTGCGTGCGAGCGACTGGGAGCCATACAAAGCTCGAATCGTTGAGCTTCATATTATGGAGAAGCGGCCGCTTCAAGAAGTTAGGGAAGCTATTAAGATGGAGTTTGGCTTTACTGCTGAGTATGTCTCTTTTAAAGGTAGGCTTCTAGTGTTCTAATATAATCATGTTGTATAGGATCCGGCAATACCGAACACGCATAAGCCAATGGGGGTTGGATAAGAATATCAAACCGGAGGAGATGAGATCAATCGTCAGGAAACGGCAGCAAAGAAAGCTCGTCGAGGTCAATAAAGGCGAGCTTATTTTTCAAGTTAGGGGCTATGGGGTAGAGCCACAAAAGATTGACAGATGGATGAAGAGCCATGAGGTTCCTGAAAGCACCTTGTATGCTCCTAGTCCCGCAGCATGTAGGTTAATATATGATAAGCGTTGTCTATATATGACGCTAATGTCCCGAAGCTACCCCATCCGCTGTGGGCTGTCGAACTGTTTCCGAACGCGGCTCTCCGGTTCCAAGTCCTACATATTCAGCAGCAACCCCCATTATCTCACCAGAAGGCATTGTTCATATGGGCCAGAGCCCCCAAATATCGTCTCCCGCCCTTTCTATCTCGAGTATAGTTCGGCCTCAAGGCGGTAGTTTCGCAGGACAAAGCCCAGCTCCTACCTATCGATCTCTTCCAAACTTTCTACTAAGCGCTCCTGTCATTCCAGGCGTCTTCCAAGGCCAGTCGGCATCGGCACAGCCATATCCACCCGGATTCGCGCTACCGCTGGAAATAGGCCATATGACAACAGGTTCTATGTGGTATCGATATAAACAAACAGACGAGGAGCATCTGCGAGAAAAGCTCTCTTCGGCGGAACTTTTGCACGGGACTAATCACTCTGAAACCTTGGGCATATTATATAAATTAAGCAATGTGCTTATGGACCAGGGAAGGTATAAGTCTGCGGAGGAAGTGACCCGTAGATTGGTAGAAGGTCGCAGAGACGTAAACGGAAACGATGATGTCAACACGTTTCATGCCTTAGAGCTCCTTGGATATGTGTTAGATTATCAAGGACACTATACTGAGGCTAAGAAACTGCATCAAAGAACACTCGAGTTTAGAAAGGCTATGCTAGGAGAGGAGCACCCAGCCACGCTAACCAGCGTCAGCAACCTTGGGTCGGTGTTAGAGAGCCAGGGCAAGTATAAAGAGGCAGAAGCGGCGCAGCGACGAGCACTAGAAGGAAGGGAGAAGGTTCTTGGGCCAGAGCACCCAGACACGCTGGCCAGCGTCAGCCACCTTGGGTCGGTGTTGTCAAGCCA
>Ga0307515_10007239_pt1 | contig 21972 bp, 22 predicted proteins | sample 17_EM_MG_FD_194513 | JGI IMG/M metagenome (GOLD analysis project Ga0307515, IMG submission 194513) | Populus trichocarpa ectomycorrhiza microbial communities from riparian zone in the Pacific Northwest, United States - 17_EM | ecosystem: Host-associated > Plants > Roots > Unclassified | place...
CGATGCAAGCGTGTACCCAATGAACCCATTCCGATGTATGGTCACAGTTGGCCACTACGCCAGAGTGTTTGTTTAATATAGGAGACCGACAGAGAGAGAAGAAACGGCGAAACGGCGGTCGGAGGGCGATATGCAACGCGACACGTGGTATTGTCGCTGGGCGCGGAGTAATCTGCCACCGGGGTGTCTCTGACGGCTCTGACGGAGCGCGTCCACTCTGACGGAGCCATTCCGCCCGGACGGAAATGTTTTTTGCTGATGTACCTGAGCCCATACATCCATTAGAGTCGCGTCACCGGCAATTCCGAAACTGGCCATTGTCCAGAGGTGGCGTACAAATTACCCGCAATTCACGTCGATCCACATCGCCGGCAGCAGTTGACATCACGATCAACTTCCACAGGACTGAATGGAGTCATCGATGTTACGGAAGCTGCGAAGAGCCTAAATGGGCACACACCTCGAACGAAGTGCAGCTACGGAGGATCCCCGCGGTTTTACGCCATACGCACAATTCACATCTAGCGATGCCACTGATGGCAGTTCCAATCGCGAACGCCTGTAACAATACTCAATGGAGTTATCTACGTTACGGATGATGGTAGGAGATTACAGCAGCGGTTACGGAAGTCTTACCATGGTCTTTACGAGTTCAAAATAGTGGAGCAGCAATCGCGGATCGTCTGGCAGCTCCGAATGGGAAGTACAATAACACCCGAATGTACTAAAGTGGCTAGCAGGTACGATTCGCGATTAACTTTGTCAATTATCACCTTTGTCAATTTTCTCCTTTGGCACCTGATTGGATGACCAATTGGGATCGTTGTGAGGAGAGAGACCATTCTGCGTCAACTCTATTCAATTCCATCGACATACACCAATAAGCGAATACGGATGTGCCCATCCAATGGCACAGGAAGAGGGTTTTTAGGATTACAATGCAGATGATTTTACTTTGCAGCTGGGATTCTAAGTATACACGAGGCTACCGGAGGATGGACCTTCTGGGCACTGTTAGTGGACCGGCAGATTCAGCATGTATTTAAGGCGTGGAGATTCAATCGATGTGTCGTATCCCCATTTGGGAATGGACACTATTTGCTTGTCAGACAGTCCCAGTAGGGTGAGGCAAAGCGATTTTTTGGTTGTCAGACCGTCCTAATCGGGAATGACATGTACATGATTCGGCTCATGACCTTGTTCGTACACATGGTGGCTGCCGCAGCGGACACACTGTGAGCTGGAGACTGATAGGAGTTGCCTTGGTACCAGGCCAGGAATCCTAACGTCGACTTGCAAAGCATTCGACTTTTGCCTCTGCAACCCCAGGCTGAACGGAATAGATGGCAGTGGACCGGGCAGGCCATCAGGTATGTCCCGGGAATGTACCTTAATCACGGCTAGGGAGGAGGCGCGTTCCGAAGCTGGCTGTACTTCATATACACAAATCCTTTCAGCTACTGCGATTGAGGATCTACTGGCCGTTGAGCAGGTTGTTTGGCCGTTCTTCCTATGAGTGGGAGTTCGTATAGGGCTGCTGGGAGTGACCGTGGAAAGCATCCCAAGTGGTGAGATAGGCACCGGGCACTGGATGGGCGACCAGGGAGCAGCGGCGGCAACGGCCAGAAAGAGGTTCCCAAGGGTATACTCGTGTAAACGTTGTCGGCTCGCCGAGACACGAAGGGAGCACTGGACGGCGGGGATTGGCCCTATTGTGGCGAACCGTGTGAAATCCGGGCTCCTGGGTCAACTTCCTTGCCGCTCCATATCTAGTACGAATTGAGTATCAACGTTTGCAGATGGAGCCGGCACAACGACAACGATGGTGCCTACAGACGATGGAGGACTTATCCTTATCTCAGCAATATACGGAGATTTCGTGGAGGTTTTCAGCAAACCCAACGCGGAGACATTCCCGCTGCATTGGTCAATTGTTCATTCAATCGATTTGGACTCCAGCAACAATTTCACATTCGCGCGGATATACAATTTCTTGGAGTTGAGTCAAGTGGTATTCACGCAATAGCGGGGAACAAGATCGCGGGCTCAAGAGCCGGATCATGGATTTGGATTTGTTCTGAAAGATCGCATGCCATATGGACTGATCGATGAGTGGGTATTTTCTTATGATGGACAATATGTCACCGGATTATGGGACTGCGATGAAGAATCAATGGAAGACGGACATTATGGAGGTCAGTAACAATGACCTTTTGGGGGCTAACAGAGCTACAGGAGAAGTCACGGAATGCGGCCCATACAAGCGCAATAATGCACATGGTAGAAAGCAATGGCAGGAACCAACTGGATCACAGCCGGAGATGTATCACGGCCAGAGAGGGATCGCGGCCGGAGATGGATGACAAGAGATGGATCCCGTCTCGAGATGGATCGCTGGCGGGTATGCATCGCGACCGGATATGGATGACCGGAGGTGGTTGACAGGAGTTGGATCTCAGGACATGGAACAGGGGGGAGGGATGACAATCAACCTCCTGCCCATTCATGAAGGTATTGAGTTTATACGAGGTTATACCTTTCTCGAGATGACTTACTACGATTTCAAGCTACAAAGTTACAATTGAGCGCACATATGCAGATACACAATGTACTGCCAGGGGTCTGGTTCTAGCGAGTACAATACCGACCACTATTCAGAGCACTATTCAGATATAACGAATTGTGCATCTACATGCCCCAGTTACAACGCCGAGTACGATCCTGAATTAGATCCCGAGTCAATCAGCTACAATGCCGATACCACACAAGCCTTACCAGATTAATCTTTGGTGCAGCAAGGCTCCTTCAACAGGGGGATGACAATGCCGGAATCGCAACAATTGCTACCGCGAACAGTTACCATACCAGAAGTGCAGGAAAGAAGCACTGTGAAACGCATTCACCAATAGAGAAGGCTAGCAGCGGCATGAGCATGCAGGGAAGTGATGGCAAACGCACCTACAAATGACTCAAGAAGCCGCATGTCCAGATCACAATCCCGAATGAGATCCTGACTCAGTCTCAACAATTCTGAGATACACAGCTGCTACTGCAAAACTACTTCAGAATCAAGCCTAACCCACCAATATGGCACACGAAGAAGCCGGAAATGATTCGTCGTCGGCGGAGCTACTATGTACAAAAGGTGGAAGACCGTACCAGACTCAAAAACAACCCCTACCAGAAGCAATCACCATCCCGGAAATGCTGGGAGCAAGCACCTTGGAGCACACTTACCGGCAAAAAATTGCTGCTGGATATTAGTCGATGAGCGTACGTTGAATGATCACCAGCAGAGTCAACAAGTATACTTGGAGAAGAGACAACCAGTGCACCTGGAGATGAAACAACAACTGAATTCAGAAGACAACGATGTGCATACCCAGACATGTGACACCGAGCACACCTGGAGATGGAGCGGACAGCATACCCAGAAGAAAGCCGGCGAGTAATTAGAGATGATAAGTGCACTGATCACAGGGCTGATGTCAACTGTACCTACAAGTGCACCGACTAGGAGGATGATCTGTGCGACCACAAATGCACCTGAAACATGATGGGAAGTCGAGCGAGTGTGATCAATGCCGAACGAGTGCAATTATGTCTAACAATACAGTTCCGAACGAGACCTAAAATGATCTCAGAACATGCCAAATTGTCTACCCAACGGCAACGCGAGAGATAGTCGCCGAATTGCATAATGAGTGAAAGTTGAGACAACTACCGAGAGATCATGACTGAGCATAGCCACCAAGATCTTGGCCGAATGACTCCCAATTGGGATTGAAATGGAGGATTATCGGGAGCCCTACCTACCGAAGGCACCGACTGCGATGTTCACCAAATGGCTTACTGAACTGGCTCTCGAACGACCATACAGGAGGCCAATAAGCCTGCTCAGCGGATGATGAAGGGGTATGAATATAACTACTGACGGTCACTGCGTGAGAGCCACCGGGTGCAAGGGATGATCCTAGATCTCAAGACTGCCCAAACAAGCTATGCACAAGGGCGCAGGAGAGCACAAACGCGGTTGAATATATATGCTATTAACGACGATTCCTGGAGAAGCGTATGAGATAGTTACGAGGTCATATATGATTGACCATCACCGCTGACTATGATACCTAGAGCAGAAGCTTCCAAAGCGGCAATAATGATCACTGATGGGCAGGGCCTGCGAAGGTCATGAGGAATTGGGACAGTTTGAGTGCTAGCACACTTGGAATATATATGGTGAATATGACCAGTTACTGGGATGCTTACAAGTTAGATATACCGATGCAACGGCTGATGGCGATGGCGATGATGATGATGAGCAGCGAGCGGAAGCCTCCATCCATGCCGAAGAGTCATAATGAGATTCATACTGTAATTGCGGATTGCGGATTTCACCGATATCACTGTGTCCGAACCCGACAACGAGCTACACTTGGTACCAGTTACGAGTGCGAGATTGGATAGTCGGTTGCTGGACAATTCTAAGTGGAGCTTGGAGGACGGTGTTACTTTAGATGTTCCTTGTTTCTGTTCTCTTGTCTTCTCTCTACTTCTTTCCTTCTTTGGATCTCGGCCCAGTACAAATGGCCTCGGCACGGGTTTCTACCACCTCCGGAGATAAGTGAAGTGGAGGTGGAGTTTCCCCCTACCCCGGATCCGCAGAAAGACTACCATATGGTACTGGTCGGTTGTGGGACTCATGGGTTCGTACATTAGCGTACATAGAAGGTTTGTTCCATTGTTTCCTTTCCTACTCTTTTACCGGGTTATGCAGCCCAGGGGGAATGCACCTAAAGAGGGGGATAATGTAACGGCACGGCTGTATGTGACGTGTCCAGGGCCGCGCAACACCCGCTTTATATATAGTCGGCTCGCCAAGAGCCTTAGATCTCTAGTGATAACCTTACGTTTATACTACTCTACAATATTGACATCCACCTTTGCAACCATATCTACTGATATACCATCCAACGAGGCCATGCACGGGCGTTTGCCTTTACATACGCGAAGTGCGAATTCAGCGGCCACAAAACCGCCCTGATTGAAAGCATCCTGACGCGATGATCCAAGACTTCAGAGCATTACTCGACAATACGCAAGACGCAATGCACCACGTGGTAATATACAGCGGCACTCGGGAGTGTATTAAGCATAAGATTTGTACAAAGACGTATATATCAGATGAACAACCGCACGCAATGGAGCTCTGTATTAACCATGGGATTAAGGTCCAAGTTGAGGGTTTAGATGGTGAACGCATCTCTCAGATGTGCCGATGCACAGGAAGCCTGAGCTGGCGCAGAGGGGATTGATGGAACGACTGGGTATGGGTACAGCAACGCCTGGGGAGGTGTTATGGCACTCAGAATTGGCCTCTCCCGGGGCACCTCAAGAGACAAGTCAAAATCACACTCCTCAATGAGGATGGAGCTTTCTTAGAGTACTGGTGAGGTCTGCGGCACACTACAATACATGAAAACCCGGGTAACTTACATCCCATCTTGAGAATTGTAAAGTGAGAACAGCCCTGGCAGTCGTTGTTTTGCACGGGCACAGCGTGCGAAATATTGTGGGCTGCAGGCAGGTCATTCCAGAGATCGCTACTAATAATAAGCCAGGCGACGGACAGAATGAGCGATGTATTGTCAATACCCACATAGATCTGGCGACTTGGAATGATGTGTATAATTAATAAAGAGAGAATTGCATATTGCGCACAGGTAGAAGGAACGTGAAGAGAGATTCTCGCAGCATCACCCATCACATTGCAATCCCGATGCAAGCGTGTACCCAATGATCCCATTCCGACGTATGGTCACAGTTGGCCACAACACCAGAGTGGGCATTCAAGATAGGAGACCGACAGAATGGTAAGAAACGGTGAAACAGCAATTACAGGGCGATATGGAACCCGACGCATTGAATTGACGCCGGGCGCGGAGTAGTCCGCCCCCAGCGTTTCTCTGACGGCTCTGACGGAGCGCGTCCACTCCGACGGAGCCATTCCGCCCGGACGGAAATATTTTTCGCTGATGACTCAGCTTGGCGGAGGACTGCACTAAGGCGGGTATTTGGAGATTCAGGGATGACAGAGATGGGTTGGGCGACGGAATCTTCAGGAATACAGCCGTAATGGAGATGGATGGAGCGAAGGGGAGTATCTTTTCAGGAGACCCTGGGTTAGATAGCATCTCATCTTATCTTGTACCATCTTAGCATACAATGAATTACTTAGTCTAGCTTTCCAATCATTGTATCTCAGTCGATCTTCCTGAGGATTCGCGGAACCGCACAATTGGGTGGATGCTTACGGCCGTGTAGTGGGATACCTTCTCACCCTCTTCCTACACTCCTCGAGCCAGATACACTCTTTCTCATGAATTACTTTTGGAATGCAGCAAGAGCTGCGGAGGAGGGCGAAAGATATGCTCTCTGCCTTCTCGCTCCACCATTGCACTGCAAATGGAGCCCAAATCCGAATTGTGGTTCTGTAAACCAAGTACGGAATGGTGGCAAAGACCGCCACTTGCTGATACGGGAATATATAGAGATAAGCAACTAATGTAAGGTGCTAACAATGTCGGATTGGGATGCCGGATGCGCTAAGCCTGAAACATCGAAGTCACTCAGAAAAAAGCACCGACCTTATACTGGATGGATTACCAGGGAAATGGCGACGACCTAACTCCGGACTAAAGGCACTGACCTCGTACCAGGACAAACACTGAGGAATTTGTGCTAACCTAACACCAGATGAAAGAAATGATCCTCGGACCAAGATAATCATCAACAAGACACACTGACCTAACACCCTGATGAACGGCACCCACCTCACAGACGGGATGTCAGGGACAGACCGCATTCCAGGACAACAGGCACCGACCTGACACCAGGACAAGAGGCACTGACTCCCCAGATGGGTCAACAGGCACCGACCTGATACTGGTACAAAAGGCACGAACTTAGCAGACAGGACTCACTCCGAGAACCAGCACCCACCATATACAGGGATGAGATAACAGAAGTGAAAATTTTACACCAACCAAGAACTAGGGAAGACACGATTCTGAAGGAGTACTAAGACAAGGAATTAATGATGCTGGTATGATTAGGAAGGATGCTCCTGAGAATACTTCCAGCTGTAGGGGTAGAAGTCGCAGGGAACAGAACGCGAGAGATTGACAACATGGCAGGAAGCTAACAGAGATGATGTTGAAAGGCGGTGAAAAGGGGCTACGAAAAGAATGAAAGACAGAGCGCACCTCAAACACAGCGTCAATTAACTCAACTACCCTTCCGAGTACTCACAAACCACCAATTGACCTTAGATCACCAATTACTGCTAATTCAACAGCGAGACCACCATCCCATCTCCAAACTGCGGGAAACAGGGTCATGATATCAACTGACTACTCTCGATCTACTTCTGCCGCCTGTGCCAGTGGCCATACCCATTCCTCCAGTGCTGAACCCTCAAGCCACGTCGTTTCCTCCACCAGCACTGCACCTTCCGCTAACGCCTCGCCTAATCACGTCCATGATGAAAGGCAATTCATCCAGTTCATGACCCTCACCATCGCGAAGGAACATATGGAAGAGCCGCTTCTGGGCACCAAGGGAGCACCAGACTTCCGAGGAACAGACTTTACCAAATTCATTCAAGCTCATGAAGACGTCTTATGTCGGACAGGCACTGACCAGGTGACTGATGATGTCATCGAGAGCTTCCCGTACTACTGCTCGGAAATGATCCAGCCATCGATCACAATGATGAACATATACCTCAGTAAGGACTCAGCGTAGCTGATTGGGAATTGATGGACGCCTTCTGCCGCACCGATAGTAGAGCCTATATGTACACCAGATTGTACATGGAGCGACTTTGGAAGGACCAGATGCACCGTGGGATCTTCGGCATGAAAGTGTGTATCATGACCTATGACAAATTCAGCCGCATTATGATCAAGAAGGGAGCTTTGGCCGAGTACTCACAGGTTGAATTGTTGCTTGTAGCCATCCCAAGAGATGTGAGAGCCAAAGCAGTAATGGAATTGGAACTAGATCCCAGAGACCCCTTGACTTTCACATATGATCAACTCCCAAACATGACACTGACAAACATGCGACAGCCGATGCCCTCGCCGTCTTGGATGCCACACAATCACGTATGGTGCCTCGGGTCTCTTGTCACTCAATCACAGTTTGAGTTCCAATCTCACACATGCTTGTAGTGGTGAAGGTTCCGGAAATCCCTAGGGAAGAGACCCCGGCGCTGTATTGGGCAGGGTCTGACATGAGTGATATTGTTAACAATAATGTGATATCAACACCGGGAAAAGATATTGTTTGAAGTTTGTCTTGGAAAGGTCATGACAAAACAAGAGTCAAAACTGTTTCAACATCGTAACTTGCATTGCTATACAAGAGATCGAGTAAAGAGAGATGAAAAGGAAATCCTCCAAAGTCTAACAACCTCTCTTTATATAGAACTTGTCAGCCACCATCGAACCATTCCTCCAGTGCTGATGTACCATCTGAAAAACCAATCGTGATCTTACACACCACCAACACATTCCCTTAGCAACAACTCACTCCACATCATCCGAAATCATACTACCTGAACCCACTCCCTCATCGTAACAAATTTTACCGCAACCATCTTGCCACAACTCCACACCCTTTCCATGTCTGTCAACATCTCCATCCTTCCATAACACCAATTCCTTCTAGAAATTCCTTCCGATCCTTAACATCATCTCAGCCATGAGAGGCACTAGCGCGAACAATGGAGGAAATTTTGATTGCTAAAGACAAAAATACAATCGACATGAAAAAGCACCATATGATGAAGGCCTTGGAAGTGTGGACCTTTCAGCTCCACAAACCGAATGAGCCCAGACACAGAGGCCACCAGACTGCCAGGGCGTACAGCATCCAAGCTGACCATCCACCTCTGCATACAGCAAGGACAGTCCCACGTCAGAGTGCACCCACCCGACCTGCTAACTACCGACCAGGACCCAATTGCCCGCAGTATCCACGGCAATGTCTAGGACCCTCTATTTATTGTAATGAGCTAGGAAACATCTATATGTTCTGTTCCCATAAGTGCACCAACCTAGCAAAATGTATAGTCCACCTCAATGAAATTGCAAGACTAACCAAAGGACTATGAGGAGGAAATGGAGGTGAGATATCCGGATATAAACTGGAAAGAAAATCATTTTCAATGGTGGAGTACACCCGTGAAGCAGCTCGACAAGGGTAGAAGCGAGGGGGATTAACTGCTACCGCTGCACCACAGCCTCCTCTGCCCCAGCACATTGAATGATCTCAGCTGTTTCAGTGGGCAAGTAATCATGTGACAGCCATTCGCTCGGGGATCGCCCGACAGCTGTCGGAAATCAATGGGTAATACTCTATTTGGTCTATAGGTAGTGGAGGTAGGGCAGAAGGTAACGATGGCCGTACCGAGGAATTTAGCCATGAGGAACAAGAGCCACAGGAGGGGCAAGGACACTGCAGTGCAGGGCAAGAGAAGGAAAGCGAGATGGAGGAGGAGAGAAATGTGCATTTAGAGGAGGAAGAGGGGAAAAAATGTCCACGGTTACACATATGCAGACAGGATATTCCTTCCTGGATGACAGAAGAAAGAGGACGGACACAGTGACCAGGGTTGATGATATACGGGCTCGCATGGAGGAAGAGGTTGCGGAGTTATCAACGACCGCTCATAATCAGGACAAGTGAACTATCAGCAATGCGGTAACACTCAGGAAAACAACTGGCAAAAACAGACCACATTGTGGAAAGGCATACGCCCGTGTATGGCCTCGTAGGAAGGAATATCAGTAGATACAGTTGCACACGTGGATGTCAATATTGTAGAGTAGTATAAAGGTAAGATTATCGCTAGAGATCTAAGGCTCGTGGCGAGCCGACTATATAAAGCGGGTATTACCCGGCCCTGGACACGTCCCATACAGCCGTGCCATTACATTATCCCCCTCTTTAGGTGCAGACCCCCTGGGCTGCATAAACCCGTACAAGAGTAGGAAAGGAAAGGAAACAATCAAACAACTGTTCAACGTACGCAAACATACGAACCCATAAGTCCCACAACAGATTAGTACTGTATGGTAGCCATTCGGCGGATCCGGCGCACGGGGAAACTCCACCTCCACTTGACTTATCTCTGGAGGTGGTAAAAACCCGTGCCGACGCCATTTATACTGGGCCAAGATCCAAAGAAGTAAAGAAGTAAAGAGAAGAGAAGGGAAGGAACATCCAATGTGACACCGTCCTCCATATCTCCACTTCCGGGATGTCCGGCATCCGACTATCCAATCTCGCACTCGTAACTCGTACCAAGTGTAGGTCATTGTCGGAATTAGGCACAGTAATCTAGGTGAAATCCCCAATCATAGTATGAGCCTCGTCGTGACTTGGCGGCATCGATGTTGGCTTACGCTCGCTGCTCATCATCGCCATCGCCATCGCCCTCGCCGATTGCATCGGTATATCTAATATGTAAGCATTCCAGTAACCGGTCATACTCACCATACGTTGACGTGCGCTAGCACTCGAGCTCTCCCAATTCCTCGTGAACTCCGCAGGCCCTGCCCATCAGAGATCATTGTTGCTGTTTTGGAAGTTCTGGGCATGGATTGTAGCTTCTGCTCTCGGTATCATAGCCGTCGGTGATGGTTAATCACATATGACCTCGTAACTATCTCGTAAGCTTCTCATGAAAGCGTCATTTATACCATATATATTCAGGCGTGTTTGCGCTCTCCCAAGCCCTCGCGCATAGCTTGGTCAGCAAGTCTTGATGTATCTGAGATCATGCCTTGCAGCCGGTGGCTCTCACACGGTGCCCGTCAGTAGTTATATTCATCCTCCGTCAGCATCAGCCAAGCTGGCTTACAGGCCTCCAGTATGGTTGTTCGGCATTCATTTCGGTAAGCAGTTTGGTAAATATCCCAGTCGGTGCCTTCAGTAGAGGGCTCACGATAATCCTCTTATTCAATCCCAATTTGGAGTCCTTCGACCGTCATCTTGGTCGCTATGCTCAGTTATCATCTCTCGGTAGTTGTCTCAACTGTCTCACATGATGCCATTCGGTGACTGTCTCCCGCGTGGCCGTTCGGTAGACTATGTAGTATGTTCGGAGATCATTTTCGGTCTTGTTCGGACATACTTCGGTAGACATGATTGCACTCGTTCGGCATAGATCCAGCGAACTTGATCTTCTCATCATCTCTCTGGTGCTCTTGCAGTCGCACTGATCATCCTCCAAGTCGGTGCACTTGTAGGTACACTTGACATCCGCCCTGTGCCCGGTGCACCTATCATCTGCAATTGCTCGCTGGCTTTCCTCCGGGTATGCTTTCCGCTCCTTCTCCAGGTGTGCGTGCTGGCACTTGTCTGGGTATCCATATCATCGTTTTCTGAATTCGCTTGCAGCTTCATCCGCATGTGCACTGTTGACTCTTCTTCACGTACGCTTGTTGACACTGCTGGTGATCTCTGCCGGTCAGTGCGCTCCAAGGTGCTTCCTCCCCGCACATCCAGTACCGTGATTGCTTGCAGTAGGGGTTGGTTTTGATTCTGGTACGGTCATCCCCCTTTTATAAGTCGTAGCTTTGCCGACGACTAATCTATTTCGGTTTCTTCGGGTGCCATATAGGTTGTTAAGACTTGATTCTGAAGTTGATTTCCGGTAGCAGCTGTTTATCTCGGGATTGTCGAGACTCAATCCTGATCGCTGGGACTGAGTCGGGATCTCATTCGGGATTGTGCCTTGCGTATGCGGCTTCTTAATTCATCTGTAGGTGCGTTTGCCATCACTTCTCTAGGTGCACTTTTCGCCGTTGCTAGCCTTCTCTATTAGTGAATGCGTCTCACGGTGCTTCGTTCTTGCACTTCCGTTGCGGTAATTATCGGTAGGGGTTGTTGCGATTCCGGCACTGTCATCCCCCTCTTGAAAGATTGTGGCTCCGCCAAAGACTAATCTCGTACGGCTTCGTGATGTGCAGTATCGGCATTGTACCTGTGTGACTCGGGATCTGATCCGGGATCGTACTCGGCATTGTAAGTCGGGTATATCGCTGTTTAATTCGACATCTCCGAATAGTGCTCTGTGTAGTGCTCGGTATCGTACTCGGTGGAGCTATGCCGCCGGTAAATCCTATGGCTGCATATCTACGTTCCAGTGTAACTTCGTAGTTTGAAAACAAAGTCGTGATCTCGAGAATAGTATAACTTCGCATAACCTCAATATCCTCATCAAAGGGAACGGGATTGGTTGCCATCCGTCTCCAGTGATCCATCTCCTGAGATCCATCTCCTGTCATCCACCTGTGGTCATCCATCCATATCCGGTCATCCATCCCTATCCGGTTGCGATCCATATCATGCCGCGATCCAGCTCTGAACAGGATCCATCTCTTGTTAACCATCTCCGGCCGCAATCCATTTCCGGCCGCGATCCATCTCCGGCCCTGATCCATCTCCGGCCGCAATCCATCTCCGGCCTCTATCCATCTCCAGCCACAATCCATCGCCGGCCGCGATCTCTCTCCGGCTGTGATCCAGTTGGTTCCAGCCATTCATTTCCACCTGTGCATAATCGGGCCCTTATGGTCCGCATTCGTGACTTCTCCTGTAGCACTGTAAGCTTTCTAAAGGTCATCTTTACTGACCTCCATAATGTCCGGCTTCCATTGACTCTTCATCGCAGTCCCATAATCCAGTGACATATCCTCCATCATACGAAAATACCCACTCATCGATCCGTCCATATGGCATAGGTTCTTTAAGTCCAAATCCATGATCCGGCCGCGTGAGCACGTGATCGTAATCCACGCAATTGCATGGATATCGCTCCACCCAACTCCGAGAAGTTGTAAATCCGCCCATATGGCAAATTGTAGCCGGGTTCAGAATTGATTGGAATAGACCGATGCGGCGGGAGTGTCTCCGTCTAGGCTTTGCCGAAAACTTCCGCGAAATTTCCGTATATCGCTGGATAAGTCCTCCATCATCTGTAGGCACCATCTTTGTCGTGGTACCGGCTCCATCTGCGAACGTTAGATCTCAATTCGTAATATATATATATGGAGCTGTAAGGAGGAATATCCAGGAGCCCGGATTTAAAACGGTTCGCCCATGGAAGAGCCAAGCCCCGCCGTACAGTACTCCCTTCGTGACTCGGCGTGACGACAACGTTTACACAGGTATACCCTGGGAACCTGTTTCTGGCCGTTGCCACCGCTGCTCCCTGCTCGCCCGTCCAGTGCCTGGTGCCTATCTCACGACTTGAGATGCTTTCCACGGTCACTCCCAGCCGCCCTATACGAATTCCCAATCTTAGGAAGAACGTCCAAACGACCTCCTCACTGGCCAGTTGATCGTCAAAGGTGTTGGCTCCAAGTATTGAATATCCGGATCACCGCCACCTCCTTCGGAACACGCCTCCTCCCTAGCCGTGATCCAGGTACATTCCCGGGGCATACCTGATGGCCTTCCCAGTCCACTGCCACCTCTTCCGCTCACCCTGGGGTTGCTGAGCCAAAAGTCGAATGCTTTGCAAGTCGACGCAAATTCTCCAGCTCACAGTGCGTCCACCTCGGCTGCCACCATGTGTACGAATAAGCTTACTGAGCGATCACATACTTGTCACACCCAATTGGGACTGTCTGTCAACCAAATAAGGTCCTTGCCTCACCCAATTGGGACTGTCTGAGAACCAAGTAACCGTCCATTCCGACATGGGGATACGACATATCAATTGAACCTCTTTGCGCTTTAAATACATGCGGAATCCGCTGGTCTCCTGAGAGTGCCCACACGGTCCATCCCCCAGTAGCCACGTGGTGTAATGGGCAGGGTCAGGCATAGGTGATATTAGTAACACAAATGTGATATCGGAAGACAAGGCAAAATGCTCGAGATTCGTTTCGTGGGAAATCTAGAGAAGACAAGAGTCGAAGCTGTTTCAAAGTCGTAACCTGCTTTGCTATACAAGAGAACGAGTACAGAGAGAAGAAAAGGAAATCCTCCAACGCCATCAACACTCTCTTTATATACAGTTCGTCTGCCACCCTCGAATCATTCTTCATGCTCCGATGTACCATCCGAATCTCATCCCATGCTCTTACACACCACTCCGTTATTCCTTATCGTAACAACCACCCCACCTCTCCTGACGTCGCAACACCTCAACCCACTTCTTTATCTTACTAAATTATACCGCCACCATCTCGCCGCTTCCTCCGCGTCTTCGAATGTCTCCTTGTTTCCGTAATACAATTCCTTCCACACCTTCCGTATGTTTCTTCTATTATTCCCAAATACCTTCGTACCTTCTTGCGCCGTGACAGTATCCCCCCCTTAGGTTCGAGGTCCTCGGAGAACACTCTCCAAGGGTCCGGGTTTTTCTGGGTACCGTCCATGGAACTCGTCCACAGCCTGTAATCCATTAACGAACTTCGCTGGTTCCCAACTAAGGGAATCATAACTCGTCCATCAAATAAGATACTGTAATTGATTTCGATACACTCGGCTATCCTCGACGCTCGATACTTGATATTATTCCTCGCCATCAACTTCGACAGAAGGTGGAGGGGGTACTACCTGTCCCTCCAACGGATCATCAAGAACGGGGTCCAAAAGTGAAACAGGTTGTAACCGGTGAATCCGAATTGACACTAGCAAATCCAACTCATGAGCATACGGGCATACCTGCTTCTGTACCCGAAAAGGTCCCAGACGTTTCCAATCCAACTTACGAGTAGGGCGAGTCGTTCTTACATGTCGTGCGTCCAACCACACCTTGGATCCAACCTGAATATTAGGTCCCGGAATACGTCCTCTATTCGCACCTTCCTCTTGTACCGCTTGACTCTGCCTCATCTCCACTCTCAGGTGCCCATGAATCTGGTCCATTGCAGCCTGAACTCGATCTGCCTCCCACCGTCGTTGGTCCCTTTCCTGAGTCGGTTCTCCGGCGAATGACATCCGTGGATCCACGCCCTGAACTGCGAAAAAAGGGGTACACTTAGTTGATTCTGACAGTCCATTATTCGCGGCGAACTCAGCAAGGGGTGACCACTGCACCCAATCATCCTGCTGATGGTTGACGAATATGCGGAGGTATTGTTCCATTCCTGCGTTCATTCGTTCAGTCTGACTGTCTGTCTGCAGATGAAACACTGTAGACATTCGTCGGTCAATTCCCAACCTGCTGCATATCTGACCCCAAAAGGTCGAAGCGAACTGAGGTCCTCAATCGGAAACGATAGACTTTGGCAACCCATGAAGTCGTACGACTTCTCGGAGGAACATCTTGGCTAATCCTATAGCATCTATTGTTGTATGGCAGGGAATAAAATCGCGCATTTTCGAGAGTCTATCCACTACCACCCAAACCGCATCAAACCATTCGCATTCCGGAAGTCCAACTACAAAATCCATTGAAATATCTTCCCATGGTTTCTCCGGTACCGATAAAGATCGAAGTACTCCGAACGTTGCATGCCTCGTAGTCCTAGATCGTTGCCAGCTGTGGCAATTTCGTACATACTGATCCACCTGCTTCCGCATTTCCTTCCAATAATATTGTCTCTGTAAATGGTCGAAGGTTTTTGCTCGTCTTGGATGTCCAGCTAACGCAGTATCGTGATGCGCCTGTATTAACTGCAATCGTAACTGATCTCCCTCAGGAACGTACCGCTTCCCTCTATACCATATCTGTCCTTCTTTTTCCACGCACTCTGCTACTGTAATATCCTTTAGGCTACCTCCCTGTCTGATAGCTTCCAATATCTTCTTAGGTAGCAGATCATCCATATATGCTTGCGTAAAAAGATCGGTTATCGAAGGAGTGTCCGGTTCGGGCATATTGTTGGCTGATATCCTCAACTGATCTGGAAGATTATGTGGTTTTAAAACAACCTGTTCCATATTTTTTAATCGTTCATCCCCCCCCTCAGGGAGGTCTCCCAGCCTCCTTATCAAGGCATCTGCTTTTCCGTTTGATTTTCCAGGACGGTAGACAATTTCGTAATCGAACCGTGTTGAAAATTCGGACCACTGTGATTGCCTCCTATTTAAGAGCTTTTTTGTCATGAAATATTCAAGATTCTTATGGTCAGTTATCAATTTCAAGGGGTATCGAGCACCCTCACACTCAGGTCTCCACTCCTCGAGTGCCTTGATAATCGCCATCAGCTCCTCATCATATATATCATAATTGCATTCTGCCGGTGAATGTTTCTTTGAAAAATAAGTCCCTGGATGCAATACTCCCTCATCATCATACTGAGACAACACTCCTGCGGATACATAATCCGATGCGTCCGTCTCAATAATCGCTTCCCTCTCATGGTCGAAATGTCGAAGTGCCAGTGCTGTAGTAAACGCCTTAACTATTTCTTCGAAGGCGAGCTGTTGTTCTGATCCCCACACAAACAGTTCATCCTTCCTTGTCAGTCTGGTTAGCGGCTCTGCCTTCTCAGAATACTTAGAGATAAACCGTCGATAATAGTTGCAAACCCCCAGGAATTGTTGTACATAAAAAAGATTATTTAATCGTCCGTTTTCCGTCTTCTTTTCCTTACTCCAATTCCGTACGGTTTCAACCTTATCCTCATTCATCGAAATCCCTTTGGTTGATATAACTAATCCCAAATACCTTACTGTTTCTTTATGAAATTCGCATTTCTCTGGTTTAAGGTACAGCCCTGCCTCCAATAACCGTTGCATAATCCACTTAACATGGTCAACATGCTCTTCCTCGGAGTCACTATAAATTGAAATATCGTCTAAGTATGCTGAGGCGAAATCATCCAGTGCCTCTCTAATGGTGTTATTAATATAGCTTTGGAAATCTGCTGGTGCATTTGTTGTGCCAAACTGCATTACCGTAGGTTCATATAGTCCATATCTTGTCCGGAACGCTAACTTATGTTCATCCCCTTCCTTTACCTGAAGTAAATTGTACGCTCCTCTGACATCTAACTTTGTATATATCCTGACTTTTCCTAAAAGATCCAATGTTTCTTTTATTAGTGGAAGGGGGTATCTATTCTTTATTGTTTTACTATTGATATCCCGGTAGTCGATGCTGAATCGTAACCCTCCTCCAGGTTTCTTTTCAAATAACACTGGGGCTGCAAAAGGCGAAGATGATTGGCGAATAAACCCCTCTGACATATTTTCTTCCAGCCATTCCTTCAAGACGACTAACTCGGCCCTGGACATTGAATATAATGGTCCCCACGTTGGTGTTTCTCCATCCCTTAGGCGAACTTCATGATCAATTCCGGGTCGATGTGGTGGTAACCGATCTGCCAGTACCTTACTAAACAGCGGAAGAAACTCATGATATTGTTCAGGTATAATTTCTTCGAGTGGGCGTTCTTTCAAATCTTTTGCCTCAATGGTTTTATTAATGACATACAGGGAAGCCTTAAACAACGCAAGTTTTCCTCTCTTGACAGTCCTAAAAAACGAAACTCCATTAAGCATGGCAATATCCCCTCGAAATGGTCTCAAGGGTCGAATTTTTGGTTAAAATATATCTTTTACTTGATATACGGGCTCTGGTGGTTCTTCTGTAACTCCCTGTACCGTTACTGATGTATCATGGCAGTGCGTAATGCAATATTGTGAACCGAACATAACGGTGTTGGATGCAAAACGCACAGCTACATCGTGTAGCCGTAACCAGGCGATCCCGAGGACAATTGGATAGTGTCCTAACTTCGTAATGAACATGGGTAGCTGTCCTTTATGTTCTGGTATTTTGATTCCGACTTTAGCGACACGCGTAATGTGTCCGGATTCAATAGGTCTTCCGTCGATGACGTCCACTTGTTTCTTTTCCTTCAGTTCTTGAAGTGGTATCTGATGATGGCGAGCAAACTCTTGATCCATAAATGCAATGCCAGTAGCTCCGCAATCAGTCAGCGCATGCGTAGGTATCTCTTGGTTATTGACGGTCAATGAACAGGTTATAACTAAATGTTTGCCTTCCATTGATCCTTCCAATACCTCCACCTTGCTAACTGATAATCGCGAAATTCCAAAACATCTCAAAGCATTTAAAACCAAACTTTTCCCGTCAACCAAAGCGCCATCCTGCTTGGGTTGACCTAATCTTTTCCCGATTCCTCGGAACCATCCTTGGTTCCTACTTCCTTAATTTCTGCTCCAGCCGCCTTGAACATCTGAGCCTTCTTTCTCGCCGCACATTCTGCCGCCCTGTGATTAAACCCACCACAGTATAAACACCTCCCATCGGCAAACCTCTTTGCTCTTTCTTCTGCCGAAATCCTTCTTTTTCCTGCGCTATGGTCCATTGGCGCTGGTCTGTTATATCTGGCGACCGTTCCAGCAGGAGCTGTTTCTGGGGCTCTCGGAGCCGGAGGGGGCCTGGAGGAGGTGAAACATATCCCACTGCCTTTATTTTGCGCCGCTTTCTCTGCGCGCCGTTGTCGTATCTGATTATCCTGCTTCTGACAAACCGTCACAAACGCGGGAAGCTCTTCAGGCATATCACTATAGGTAAAGGAGTCCTTCATTTCTTCCGACAATCCCATCCTTAGTGCAATTCGCAGGGCCGAGGGATTCCAATCCAGATTGGCGGCAATAACTTGAAACTCAGCGTAATACTGAGAGAACTCGCAGTTCTTTTGTTTAATCTCCAGAATTTTTCATTCGGCGGTGGCTACTCGGTCGGGATCTCCAAAAGCTGCTTCCAGGAGTTGTAAAAAAGCTGGTAGGTCTTCCAGCCCTATCGTTACATCTTCCTGGACCTGTGGCAGAATCTGACCCATGGCTACCCGCCTCAGGCGGTTGAATGCATACCGCATTTTCGACTATTCGTCGGGAAAGCTGGCGGGCTTGTGTCGTATGACCATCCGGAGTTGAGCAATCCAGCGTCCCAACTGAGTTCGATCTGTTCCTGAAAAGTCTGGGGAGTCGGGAAACTTCTGGCCTCTGTCCTCCGGAGCCTGAGGGGCCGCCGGAGCTGCTCTGGCCGCTAGAGTCAAGGCGTTGGCTAACTGCGTCCTCAAACCGCGGACTTCCTCTCCAGATTGTCGTGCGTCTCGGGTCATGTCGTCCAGTTCCTGTTGCAGGTCTGCGTTGGTTCCGGGAGCCGGTGGTCTCCTCAACGCTTCGTCCCGTTCGTTCCTCAGGGTCTGTATTTGTTGTTCCAGCCCGGTATGGTCGCACTGCTGGGGTAGGAACTGCCTCGCTTGCAGGTCTGTGATCTGCCGCTGTAGATCGATTATTTGTTGTAGGTGCTCGCGGACCCTCTGTACCTCTCGAATTGGTTGGGAGTATTGTGCCACCCGCATCAATACTTCCTGCGTTTGCGCGAACACCTCCCTCAGCTGTTCGTGCCCGATGTTGGCTTTGTCGACGTCGATGAGTGCCATGATGGTGCCCTGATCCTCGATGGATACCAGGGCCGCTCGGGGTTCCGTTGAATCTGACATTGCAACGAATCAAGCACATCTACCAGTGCCAATTATATGCGTCAATTTCAGAATGGGTCGGAGTCAGGGGTACGATAACAATCAGCGGAATCCCAAGAGATTTTGTTGTTGTTGCTGCTGCTACTGCGCGTCCGATTGTCGAATGTGTTCCGGCGCAGTCATGACCTTCGCAATCGCACGGTTGTTCGGGGTCGCAAGGAAACCAGGAGTGTGCTCCTGTATACCGAGTCCAATGCGGTCCAAACGCAGGATCGTTACTGTCGAGTCCGCCGCCTTCCTTAGCTGCGTCTGTCTAATAAGTATTCCACGGGGAGGGGACAGATGACTGTTCCCAAAAATAAGCTTCGAGGGGTTCTTCCTCGAAGGAGGCTGTAAGTAACTCTTCGATACTTTCAAAAGCGTTCAGAGGTTCGGGTTCGAAAACAAGGCAAGGGATGCCAGCAGGATCAAACCAATTCGTCCGAGAAGTGCACTTACTGTCGTACTGGTGCATTCAAATATGGTGATCGATGAGGGTACTGACGGATATCAAATCAAGTAAGTCCTGGTAATTCATCGACGCAATCATTGCAAACGAGTATCCAACGATGGTTCGGTGCTAAATAAACCCAACAAGAAACAGAGCAAGGTTCGGGACAATACTTACACCCGGTCGAGGGATGCAGGCACATTCAATATCAGGTACGATGTTGTAGGACTCGTTCTAGTGTAACGGGCGGGGTCGGGCGTAGGTGATATTGGTAACACAAATGTGATATCGGAAGACAAGGCAAAATGCTCGAGATTCGTTTCGAGGGAAATCAAGACAAGACAAGAGTCGAAGCTGTTTCAAAGTCGTAACTTGCTTTGCTATACAAGAGAACGAGTCAAGAGAGAAGAAAAGGAAATCCTCCAACGCCATCAACACTCTCTGTATATACAGTTCTTCTGCCACCCTCGAATCATTCTTCATGCTCCGATGTACCATCCGGATCTCATCCTATGATCTTACACACCACTCTGTTATTCCTTATCGTAACAACCACGCGACCTCTCCTGACGTCGCAACACCTCAACCCACATCTTTATCTTACTAAATTATTCCGCCACCATCTCGCCGCTTCCTCCGCGTCTTCCAACGTCTCCGTCTTTCCATAACACAATTCCTTCCACACCTTCCATATCTTTCTTCTATTATTCCCAAATACCTTCGTACCTTCTTGCACCGTGACACGTGGATCCTTAGAATCCCGGCTACATCATCACCATTGTATTCCTAAAAACCCTCTTCGTATGCCATCGTATGGGCACATTTCCGCGTTCGCTCGTTGGCGTATGTTTGATGAAATTGAATAGAGTTGGCGCAGATGGCTCTCATTCCTTACAATGATCCGATTCGGTCGTCCAATCAGGTGCCAAAGGTGCTAATTGACAATGGTAATCGCAAATTGTATCTGCTAGCTACTTTAGAACATTCGGGGTTATTATACTTCCCATTCGGAGCTGCCACACTATCTGCGATCGCTGCTCCACTATCTTGAACTCTGCCCATCAATAGACGAAAGATATCGGTAATCATAGTTGTATCATTGCATAGCCGCTGCTGAAACTCCTCGCAGCATCAGTAACATAGATGACTCCATCGAGTTGTGTAGAAGGTAATTGCGATTGGAACTGCCATCAGTGGCATCGCTAGATGTGAATTGTGCGTATCGCGTAAACCTGACGTGATTCTCTGTAGGTCCAGGGAATATAATCGTAGGTAAACTTGGGTGTGCGATTGTGGCCTGTGTCGTCTCGATAGTTTGCATGCGATTGCGATTGTCTGATAAGGATCAAAGATATCTAGGGAAAAGGGCCGGCTTCAGCATTGCCGGCGACGCGACTCTCGTGGACGTATGCGATCTGGAATCATCCCTGTCATCGTCAATTGTCTCAATTGGATGGTAACTTATCCGATCTCATTGATCCCACGATTGATAGCCTTTGAGTTCTCCTATGACGAATTCCTTGCACTTGACTTCGACTCACTTCGTCACTGATGCGTCTCCAGGCCGGTTGGCCTCTGGAATCAACTTGGAATAGTCTCTGCTACTGTTAACTTTAACTTGGTGGACAATTCATGCCTCTTTTATATCTGCGATTCGTGGATCTCAAGTCCATATGATTTCTCATTTGTATCTGTCGCGACGCGTCTCTGGCCAATTGGCCTCTGGAATCCACACGAAATCGTCTCTGTTACCGTTAACCTCAATTCAATAGACATATCAAAACACTTCGCTGATGCGATCAGTGTGCTCCCAAATCTGTATAATGTAACGCGCGTATCGTGATGCGTCGGAAAGGGGTAATTCATGCAATCCCGTATGCGAAACGTATCTGAAATTGTAAGAGCGATAATAGTGTAAAGGCATACGCCCGTGTATGGCCTCGTAGGAAGGAATATCAGTAGATACGGTTGCACACGTGGATGTCAATATTGTAG
>Ga0307515_10007240_pt1 | contig 21971 bp, 10 predicted proteins | sample 17_EM_MG_FD_194513 | JGI IMG/M metagenome (GOLD analysis project Ga0307515, IMG submission 194513) | Populus trichocarpa ectomycorrhiza microbial communities from riparian zone in the Pacific Northwest, United States - 17_EM | ecosystem: Host-associated > Plants > Roots > Unclassified | place...
TATTGCAATAGAAATAATAATAATAATAAAACAATTCTGAAAAAAAAAACCCATATATAAATTTTGGCTTTGTTTTTTTTATTTATAATAATCAAGGAATTTTATTGAAGAAAATGATTGAGCCATAGAACACCAAGCTAGCACGAGAGATAAATACAAGACTACAAGACTATTTACAAATGAAAAAAAAAAGAAAAAAAAAAGAAGCAATCAAGATAGCAACAAACTAGGTAGACCTCTATTTGTTAAACCATAAAAGAATGATTTCCGAACCTCTAAACAAATTCAAATCCATGTATCTGAAGATTCCAGTAACATTCAACCAAAAAGCCAGGCAATGAAGAACTAACTCAAATACTGCATCCCAATGAACAGCCTCTTTCTGGAAAATCAATTTGTTCCTAGCCTCTTTCTTTATAATTTTGGCTTTGTAAAACTAATTCTTACAAATTATAAATATGCTATTTTATTTTTCCCAAATTCGATCTTATTTATTCTAAATTCATCCAATACCAAACAAGGAGAATGGAGGGAAATCGTTACAAACTAAAATCTATTTTATTTTTCCCTGAATTCATCCCCTTCCTTTATTCACCAGTACTCCTATTTAGCCCATTGGCTATATTTGAAACATCAAAAGCTGCATGCTACTGATCCTAAACTATATAAATATCAGTGCTGCTAGAAATTTCATTAGCCCACAAAAAAGTACGATCTTGCAGGTAATATTCAGGCCTCATTTGGAGATTCATATTGGTAATGTCCAAACCATGGTACATATGGAGCTTCAGCTTCAAGTCCTGAACAGTATTACTCCGGTGGGCTCTCACTTCGTACCTGTGGTATTGCCCGTCTGGGTTTTTTCCGATGATTCCAACAGTGAAAAATATTTGGAGGATAATTTCAGAATCATCAACGACTTCATAAGTTTCTAATTTTATGTAATTTAGCAACAACAGCCCGTTAAAAAGCAACTCTTGGTTCTCCACAGCATAGAAATTAAACATACGATGGACTGCCTCTTTTAGGTCCTGGACAGTTGCATCATTTGGAAGTTCTATGGGGAACCTTGTACCATCAATAACAACCTTGACCTTCAATGTCTGCAAGAAACACATTTATATCATAGTTAACTCAAGAATTTATCACGGCATAAAGCTATGATATTAGCAAGTGAAAATACTACATACGTCAAGAAAATCAAGTTCGATGAAAGATCATACCATTATTTTTTCTCTCAAGTTCAGATGTATGTAGCTTAATTCTGACCTAGTACTGCCAGAGAGAATGATTTAGGTCGGCTATGAGCTTTTGATGGGTATGATTATGCCAATAACTCTTAATTAAAGCATATTTCCAATATGATTTGGATGCTTTTTTGGTTTGGTAGAGAACTTGTGAACTGACTGTCAGAAGATCATTCTATTAACATGTCAAAGAATGTGTGTTATTTGCTTCTCCAAGAGAGAAAAAAAGGGAAGAAAAAAAAAACAAGACTTTCAATTGTACAACATTGTTCAAGTGTGTACTTATTACTTGTTAGTAAGGAATAACATATATTCATAATAGAACAACATATATTCGACATACTTTTCAAGCTCTAAAAAAAATAGCAACTGTGATTAAAATTGACTTTTTTAATGTCAATAAAGAAACCACCAACGATTTGTTTTGCCTATATGAATCAAAACAATTTTTCACTCAACAATCTTTCAATATCACTATTGATGGAGACCATTTGTGTAATGGTGGATTTTTCTCACCTTAAACTCTCATATTTATTATCTGAGTTTAAAAAATTATACCCTTCAAAAAATGTTTATTCAGTTTTAATTTTCATTAATGAGAGAATTATTAACTCTCCTCGTAAGAATAAGGATACTAGAGAGATTTTCTCTCCCTAATAAGATAAAATCTATCCTTATTATGTCAAATTACTTGACAATTGGACTTTCCCTTTTCTCTTCTTTTCCATCTAATTTGAGTTAGGCCTAACCATGAACACTCAAATATAAAATATGGTCTTCTGATGTTGAACAATCACTAATGTTTCTTCTGTGGTTTTTTTATTTTCAAAAGATCCCCATTCTGCAGAATCCTTTGGGTTTCTTTTCTGCCTATTCCAGGCTTTATCTTGTATTCTTACGCTTATATATATATATATATATCACGGTACACTCAGTGCTGAGAAACGGATTCGATCAGTACAATACCACGCCTATAGAGTTCTTTTCGTTCTTGAACCTAAGTACATAGAACACCAAGCCAATCTCGAAAAATAAAAAGAAAGTGAACTTTGAGAAAGATTGCATCCTCGCATAAAAGAAAGGACTAGGTTAGTAAAGATTAAGGTTTTCACCTGAAGGGATCAAATAGAACCCTCTTGCTGCTGTAGGTGCGCCAAGTTTACTCACCTACTATATTTCTTGGTTTGATTTTTTTTTTCACGCATCTATTAATAAAGGAAGAATCCACACTTTTATCATTTGAAAATGCCCACAGGGTGTCTTGTACCATCAATAACAATCTTGATTCAGTTTATCATCTGGGATTTCCACAGGGTGTCTTGTACCATCAATAACAATCTTGACCTTAATTGTCTGCAAAATACCATATATTTCAAAGAAATAATAGTCAAATTCATTTATAGAGAGAGATTATTGGATTGGATTGGATTAATTAGTTTATATAATGAGATTATTGGATTGGATTGGATTGGATCAATCAGTTTATTTAATTAGTACAAGCATAATGAAATAATTAGGAAGACTGCGCATGCTTCCTTCTTTTCTGTCTTTCATGCCTTGAAAAAATACGAGAATAGCATTGCCACACACAAAAATGAAAATTCTTAAAAGGTAAGATGTACGGTTTCTAGTGGCCACAATCAATAATGATAAAAAGAATAATTAATTACACAATTATACTCCTCTTTCACATAAATATAGGATTCAACATAAAAAAATTATTTACGAGTTTCATGATAAACTGAATAATTCCTTTTATAGAGGTACAATTTATTTTTTATGGAGTAAATTATAAATTTAAATTTACACCAATTAATAATATCGAAGGTATGTGCCCATAATTCCAACCAAATATTCAACATTTTACAAATTAATTATGGGTTATAAAAGCATGTATTAAATCCCAAAGCATGCACGTAAGGAAGATGCTTTCTTGATTTTGCTAATCTTTTGAGACATTAACAGGGATGACAAAAGAGAAACAAATTAATTACCATTGACTTGAAATATTGATCAAATTCTCCAAAAAATTGGAAAAATGAATGAAAGAAAGAAATTGCTCAAATTAAAGAAAGCATCCTATGAATATGGTAGAAAGTATCCATAAATATATACCAACAACACTGAAGAATTTTTAACATAATCTTGAACAAATTAACTATCGAGTAGTGTGAAAGTAATTTCTCATCACAAAGGTTTACGTCTTAAAAATCGAAGCACAAAAGCAATATATGCTATCTAAGTATTGAAAAGGAAATTTACTAACACTGCATGATCATAACTTGTTCAAAGAGTAGAATGTTGATGCTGAGCCTAAAGTCAGTGCTTGAGCCTTGATTTATACAGTTAACAACCCTAGAAAAATTGAAGCACATGTCATGGAAAATTACCCTAAGGAAAATTCATGAAATACTAAGATCCACTGGTTACTCTTCCATTGAAGACATCAATTGTATCACCCTGGTTAACACGGTGCCACCGAAACGATCGATCATCGTCCATAACATCCTGTTTATGTATGAAAAAGTACCCTTCTTGTGGAAGATGGAATTGATTTTTCTGTTGCAAATCTTGCAGCTCTTTTCTAAGCTCTCCAACATTATCCGATGGATTCACTTCGACAGGAATCTTCTTAGTGCCACACTTGGTCACAACAATCACCCTCAGTTTCTTGAAACCTGTAGAGCCCCCTTTTGATCCTGAGCCAGATGGTGATGGCTTTACGTTGACGCTAATCTCACTATTATACTTCAACTCACATTCATGTAAAGACTGATGATCTTGCAACTCCGCACCATTCGATTGTAGCACTAATCTTTTAACTGGAACTGGCTCTATCTCACGAATCTTTTCTTTTAGATGTAGCACAGTATCGCTCATATCCATTTCAAGAGGGACAAGCGTTTGGTTTGATGGAATCTTGATACGCAGCTGAACTTTCTTGGAGTGTGAGGTTTGTTCAACCTTGTCTTGAGGTATTTGATCGGTTTCAGGGGTTATAAGGAGTTGAATGCGAGAGTTTTGGAAGATTTCACAATATTCTACATCTTTATCATCTTGAAGAACTTGGCCATGAAAAACTAGGGTTTGCTTGTTTATAGGTATACCATGGTACTTGTGTACCTTCTCTTTGATCTCCGAGACTGTATCAAAGAAACCCACTTCAATGGAGAATGGCCCGCCTCTTTGGGGCTCAAAAATGACATCCATTGACAATGATGGCTGTGGATAAGGTATGGATGGCAATGGAGATTTTGTGGGGGTTGGGATGTGAGGAGGGTTTTTATGTGTTGTTGTAACAGTATGCGATTTTGCCTAACTGTGTGGCGATCGCGAGATGGAGGGCGAGATGTGAGTATGGATATATGTAACTAATATATATAGGTATATTAGTGTTGATTTTTGAAGGCTTTGAGAGGAGATAGGAAAAGTGTTTCCCTTTTGCCATCAATCCTGCTGGCAGCATATCTTGTCTTATTTTCAATTCTATGGATTTGGGTAGGGTTGGATATTATCTTCTTTTTTTGCCTTCCTCGCATCACTCTTTTATAATCTTATCATAATATTTCCTCTAAAAAAAAATTAAATCTATAATGGGAAACAGATAAATTCTAGCTCATCCGAAGAAAATCTCTTTTTTACAAGAGAAAAATAGCAAAAATAGAATGTAAAAAGCTGTTTGCCTTGAGCTATCACATTGCAGGATCATGTGAGATTTGTTCTTAAATCTTAATTGAATCTCATGAATCTAATGGCTCATAGTTTTCTTGTAATCTATTGTCGTTTTTTCCGATGAATTATATATCCTCAATTTAAAGATAAAATACTAAAAATAGATTTTAAAAAAATTAACCTAGGATCACATAAGATTTATTCGAATCTAATGGCTCATAGTTTCCTTGTGATCTGATGTTTTTCCACAAATACCAGCCATTTAAAGAAAAAGAGCAAAAATAGATTATAAAAAAACAAAAGAAATTAACATTGCAGAATCACCTGAGATTTATTCGAATCTAATGGCTCGTAGGTTTCTTGTAATCTATTATGATCAGTTTCTTTTTTTCCTATGAATATCATCAATTTTACACCATTCAAACCTTCAGGACTTGGAGAAAACCTGAAGCAAACCGAGTAAGTTGGCCATAACCTGTGATGCAAACTGTTTTTGGAAGTTTTTTTCTTGAAAAAATAAGAAATTTATATTTTTTAATGATTTTTATATGTTAATTTCAAAAAATAAAAAAAAAACTTGCAAAAAACATCAGCATTACCGAGCTCACACACTTAGCAGTGAGCAGAAACATAATTGGCTAATTATTTGGTTAGTTTAATTATTGATTTTATTTAGCAAGGGATACGGCTATAACTCACATTTGATAGTCCATAACATTGATAGCATTAAGTAATTAAATCGCTATCAATGAGCATTTGCTAATTTATATCATAAGCATTTTTCTTTCCCTTTTTGCTTCTTTTGAAGTGTTTTACAGAAACATTTTCACATAGCAAACTGTTTCAAGTGTTAAGAATTTTTAATACGATTAAGAAAACAGATTAGGGGCTGCTTAATCATGCATGTTGAGATTAAGAGCTATGCATCAAACATCAAAAATCCAGATATACATTAAAAATGAAAAAAGAAAATGAACCTCTTCCCCTTGGCTTTAACAATATTTACAGAGAGGTAAAGCCCTTTATGGTTAAGCTCAGGGGAAATGGTAAACAAACAGATGAAGTATGTTATACTAGTCCTGAGAAGTATAAAGCTGTACGGTCCTTGGCCAAACCTGGCCGTAAACATCCTTCTTGCTATAGCGCCGGTCCCAAGACCAGGGAACATCTGCCATGACGATAACAGAAGTCAGATGCATGCAACAAAAAACAGGCAGAAATGAATGGGAAAGAGATAATGACCTTCTGAGCTGTATGGTATAGGAGGGAGTTCATAAGGCACTGGCAATGGAATCACTTTGGATGCCGAATCGCTTGTTCCTTGCCATTTCAGAGTCACTAGTGTTGTTCTCAACTCTTCAGAATCAGCTAATGATCCACAATTATCCTGAAACTCAGAGGGCAGTAACTTGTCAATAAATCTCATATAACGGGGGTAGACTTGTCATTAAATCACACTAAAAATTAGTATCAAAAGGCCCAGATATAGCAATTACCATGGATGGACCTCCATTACTTGTGCAAGAAAATCCAGAACCATATCTTCTTATGGAAGATGGTAGAAAGAGCACTCCCAGCTGGAAGGAATCACACAAGATGAATTAAGGCATCGATGTTTCTAGGGGATCAGAAGGCAGGAAACACATGAAATTGTGAACGTATGAAAATTAACCCAAAAAATATGAAGGAAAAAATCATAATTTGTTAGCGTTTGCTTATTGTCACATTATTGTCACAGAAACATGATTTGATGTTCAACACTAACTTTAACCTTTTTTGGGGGTGGCATAGTTCCTCATGCACATACCTCGTATGAACGGATCATCAACTGAGAATTATTCTTCTGCAAAGCCCCCCAGGCTGCTTTGCTAAGATTTGATGAAGTAAGCAAAAACCAACTGTTTGGAAAACGTTTAAATTCAGGTTCAATAGTAAAAACTTGATTGACTTCTTGCAGTCATTTAGCTCTTCTTCAGGCCACGCAAAACTCTTAAGAAACCATTATAAGTGAAAGAAAGCAACCCTTACGCAAGTTTCTGGCCGTTATAGCGAGTGAAAGTCTTTATATGAGGCATCGCCCGACTGAAACAATGGAATACACAAAGTTAAGTGTCTTTCCCCCAGTTTGAAGAAGCAACCACAGCAAAAGAGGCAATGCATGTGCTCACAACTTAAGTGGCCATGAATGAAAAAACCAAGATTTGGTAATGGAATTTAAATGATACAAATGCAGTTAGCATTTTGTAATCCAAACTGTCACTGGGAATGAGATGGACATATACCAGCGGCCAGAATGGGAAGCCTTCCATTTAGCCCAATACTTCTTCAAAAATCCTTTCTCAACATTCTTTAGTGGGCCTGGTATAGCATTTCCAGCTGCATAACCCTGAAGAAAAAAGTAAAACAATCATAAGAGAATAGCCTTGGACTTTTACTAGTGCAAAGCATAGCAATAACACTAGTGGAAAAATATGAACATAAAATAGGCTCCTAGAGCATACAACATGAGAATTGAACTATTCAACTTCATTTTCGAACATTAACAATAGATAACATTAAACAAGACAACAACTTTCCAATAGCTCATAGAGCAGCACAACAAGACCCACATTTACACATTAAAATACCACGAGTTACAAGAAATCCCATAGAATTAGTGTTAGACTTGTGTAATATGATTGGTCAAACCAAGTCAACTTGACTTTTTCTTTACAGCATTGAACTTCTCCACTGGATCAATCATAATTGGTTGTTTATGAGCATAATTTCTTTAACATCTTGTTCGCAAAACTACACAACCACGCAATCTTTTACTTTCTAGCAGTGGGAACTTCAAATCAATCAAAAGATAATAATAAATAAAAATACTTGGCATCCAAGGCAAGAGAATTTTGAATTGACCATTCATATCCAAAGGCAAATTCATTTGAAATAAAGATGTGGGTTAACAGTGATGGTTGTTTCCATCTGGCTTTATTAATGATAATGTCAAAATTACAAACAAGATCAATGCACATAGCCTCATTTGACCCACATCTCAATAATATTCAGAAGACAGCTGAAAGCAATCCCTAGCCCCCCTTCCTCCAACTAAACCCCAAAGTGGGGAACATAAGTTGGTTCCTGGCTACCATGTGTCAAGTTTACTGGCTGGCTGTTTTAATGCTTTCAACATCTTATAACTCCATAAAAGACAAGCAATCTAAATGATACCCAGGTCAACCTATTATTCAAGAAAAGCCAAAGTTCAAAACCTTAAAATGTTTAAAGATAACCAAGGATTTCTGGAAAACAATGCAAGGTGCAGTGGAAAAAGCTCAAAGAAAAGACCTACACGTTAGTACCTCTAAGGAGCATCTGACATCCTCTACAGTAGGCCATATTATTTGAGGCACTCCAAGACCAAGAGGTGTTTTATCTTCAGCGTATCCAGATGACATTGAAATGGCCAGTTCAGTCATCCACTTTTCATCCAAAGAACCAAGGGAAGAGAACTGCAACAAGGAAAGAATACGAAACAATTCAATAAAATTTCTCAAAGCGGAAGAAAGTGCATGGTAGCACTAGTAATTTCCAAGATTTCACCCACAGCCCATTGAAGAGTTCAAATAACTCTCTCAAATAACTCTCTCATCTGTAACACAGGAAGATCAGCAGACTGCATCGCATGAATCAACTAGTCAGGTTTTAACTTTTTTTACAAAAGAAAAGAACTAAAAAAAAACTACTGATTAAGATGACATGTTATTTCACTTCAGCACCTGTTCACATCAAACCTCAATTCTTACATGATCAGTACTCATTATACTAGTAAAAGAAGAATCCACCATACCTGATAAACAAGAGGAGACCTTTTAAACTCATTGTCGAAGGTGCATTCTTGAAGAACACTTTGTAGCTTCATATGTCCCCACTTCCTTAGATTGGCACCAGTATGATATCCAGGAACAGATGCAATTAACCTGACCTGAAAATTGTGTAACTAGGTTCATAAAGATATAACATTCCCAGACAAAAATTCCAGTAAGAATAAGAGACGAAAAAATACCGCTGCATGGCTATAATCAAATTTCTTGAAAAAGGATGCATTGATACTAATACTCCCAAGGTTTGGTAACTTTACAGTAAATTCAGGCCACTGTAGACATTAAAAAAAAAAGGATTATACAGAAAGAAATACATAGGGGAAATATCCCTAATCATCTCCGCTCCAATATAATTATACCTTCAACATGCTAAGATAATCAACCAAGTCATTTTCAAATCCACATCCTTTTCCAGGCTTCTTCTCCTCCTTCCAAGGGAAATCTTGCATCCACAAACCTTGGCTTTTGTTATTCCAGTCAACATATATTAAATTTGCTGTATGTACAATAACTCGCACTCCTCGAGGATAGACAAGAAACATAGCCTTTGAATGGTGTGTCCCAAATGAAATGGGTAGCCGGGGTTTGTGCAGAATCCAATTTGCAGGCTTCCTTCTCTATAAAATACTACCGAAATCAAAATCCCATCACCCAAAAATAAATCTTCAAATGCTTAAATTGAAGACTCCTATAAAAACCATCTACAATCAAACCTTCATATGCTCCAATGTACCATCACCCTCCCCATGAATAACCATGACATTAGGAACTTTTGCAATTGTCGGACATGCTGCATCAGAAAACGGAAAAAACAACGAAATAAACCAGATTAAACTACCTAAAACCAACACTATGCAGGGTGAGACAAAAAAAAATAAAAAATAAAAAAAGCTCACCAGACAGTAACCAATCCATATCCACCATGTAATTCGAAAGTATAGCAACAAGTATATCTCCCTACACAAAGAAACCAATCACTCAATCAAAATCTTCCATCATCAATATACCAATAAACACTACAATATAACTCTTCCACGTTCGCACAAAGTCTCATGCTCAAATTTAACATCCTTATCCAATTCAGTCACAACAACAACCTTACTTAGAAACAACAAGAAAACACCATTACCTTAATCACATCATTTATCGAAACACAAGACGTATTAGCCCAAGCTGGCAACTCTTTCACTCTCAAAAGCCGAAATGTCAACGCCAATTCATCCTCCGAAACACCAAAATCCCTAATCGCCTCCTCCTCGCAATTCCTCGGCGGTCCACCACTTTCCATCTCAACCTATAAATTCCAATCAAATAAACAAATACACTAAAAAAAATTAAATTACACAAACAATAAATAAATCAAATACCTTTGAGCTACTACTAATCCCTTCTCGAATCTTCTTCCGCTTGCTCTCACCTATACTATTTTCTCTTCCCTCGAAACAACCTCGCTTCTGTAAATTACTATTAGGAGTAATTAACACGTACTTATAAAAATAATTACCAGGGATTAACTCAATAATATCATCGTTAATTATCTCCGCTTTCTCTCCGGCTCTCAGTTTCCTCCTCCGTTTCCCCGATTTAACCACGGCCACCGGATTAGTCCCCTCCTACAAACAAACTAATCGTTAATTTTTTTCGAGACAATTAAATAGTAAAAAAAAGAGAGAGAGAGAAATAATAACTGACCACGGTTATAGTGGATGAGGTTAGGGATAGGGTTAGGGAGAGGTGGTTACGGCTGAGTCTTTTATCGGAGGCCGAAATGTCGTTCCTGCCGATGGTGTTTTGGCCGTTGGAGAGAGGGAGTTTAGGGATTGAAGCGTTTTCTTCGAGACTTGGACTCAGTGGAACTAAGTAGGCGATAGGTGAGTGAGTCATTGTTTCCGGACTCGGTGTTTCGGTCTCAGGCACCGAGAGAGGGTTTTGGGGAAGAAGACGGTGTGTATATTGAGGTGTCTTGTTGGTATGAAAAAGAAAGGGCAAACTTCAAATTTAACCCCTAACTATATAGATAGTTTCAATTTCACCCTTAAATAAATTTTGTATCATTTTTATTCATCCAATATTTCGTAACTAAGTCTTTTTATTAGCAATGAATTCCATCTAAATTATAATTTATTTGCAAGAAACATTGTCTTTTTATAGAAAAAAAATTATAGTTAGCTAGCACAATTTTGAATTATTTATTTTTTTATGTTTTTGTAATCTAAATTATTTAGAAAATGGATAAAGAACTTGTTTTGGAGCCAAATTGATACTATCCCAACATTCGGGGATATATTTGAAATTTGCCTAAACAGAAAAAACAAAACGGTGTCGTTTGAAGAAAGATTCAATTTTGAAACCAATCCTAGCCTAACCATTTCTGGAATAAGAAAAATGTCAGAGCTGACAAAATTAAAATTTATATTTCATTGGAAAAAAAATTAAGTGATCCGAGAAAGAATTCATACAATGTCATAAAACCCTCTAAGAGGGTACTCAAAGCTTCATATATTGGATGTTTATCAATACATAAGTTTGTTTAAATTGCAAAATTCACGTTGCTTTCATATGATAGAATAATTAAATAGATCAACTATTTCCGTACAACATTTAAGCAGGAACTCATATATTTGTTATCTATCACCAAAAAATTGTGTTGTCAGCATTTAAGCAGGAAAATCTGCTATCTTCTACGCTTGGATTCTTTACGAAGATCTGCAAAATAGGTCTCCAAGTTAGACTTCTCCCATAAACGTCTCTGAACAAGATCTTCCTTTGTTGATTCGTCTGAAAAACATGAAAGTTAAAAGCAGCAACTCAGTGAACCAATTACTTATAAGCTCCGGACATGTTAAATCAGAGCGAGAACAGAGTCTGGAAGCCACTGCTGATTGCATCCATCACATGATTCCTATACAGCTAAAAGACATGTTTGACGATGCCAAAGTTTGAAATATTTGGCCAACTGTGTAACATGGTCATGAAATCTTACGAATACTGAGCAACCTTTAACTGATTAAAAGACAAGCTTGTAAGGCTATCCATAATTAAGCTATCCTTTAATCTGTAAATCAAACCCTACTTAATGCCTTGGCAAAGTTTCCTTTATATTGATTAACACAAACACAACGGATGAACATTTAAGTTGGTAGTTGGAAATATCTGTAAGTGATTACCAATGCTGCCCCATGCATCAAGAGGCACTCTCAGGGATCTTCGTGTTAGGTAGACGGCATCTTCCCAAGAATATGGTGCTTGTTTCACCTTGTATCTCCAGAACCAACAACCATTCCACAGTAATAGCTGGATGAAAAAGAAAATCAATCAGGAATGTTCATAGTCATAACTTAAGATTCAATTCTAAATGAGCATTATGTGGAGACAACAATAAGAACAAAGAAACAGATCAGTAACAATATTCTAATATACCAAGGTCTCGCCTGAGCTGGAAAAGAGATTTAACAAGATGGGTATTCTAACCTTGCCAATAGTGTAAGGCAGAACTATAAATCGGACACCAAGAAGTTCCCAGATGGAAGGTTTATGAGCGCCCTTTATGTCCAGTTCAAGTTCTTTGCTGAGATCTTCCTCCACTTTCCTGCCACAAAAATATATCTTATGATCACAAAGAGAGTCTGGCAAGATTAATGCACACACTTATCAGACATAAAGGTTAATGAACAGATTCACAACCATCAGTCAGATGTATCTCATAAAAGATCAAAATAATTTCATACTTGTCCATCTGCTTGTTGCTCTTCTTCTTATTTGTAACTCCTCCACTGCGTTCAAGTTCCAAAGCCCTTAGTCTATTTTTATAAGCAGGAGTTTTCTTGACCATTGCTACAGCCTGCAATGACAAGAAGAATTAAAAAAGAAAAAATCTGCAATCTGCATATGAGAAGCTTTTTTTCCGACAAAATATTTATACATAAAATCACACTGCAAATCCTTCAGCCTATAATTTCCTTGCCCTGCTTTACTGCCATTCAATACATATTCATCACAAAAAAGAACACTGCACATGACAGAACTTTCAAAGCAAAAGAAACAGCCACCATGACATGTGTATTGCAATAAATCAAAACTAAAGTTTCTGCAAATAGAACCCATGCTAGGTCAGCTACATCCAAAAAGCACAACAATATCAAGTTTAGCCGCAGTTAAGTTTCGGGACAATACCTGATTATACCTTGTCATCTCATTCATATACTGAAACCCTGAGAGAATCAGAAGAAGACCAACCAGAACAAAACGTGGATCCTACAAAACATACATATCAAAGTTAAAACACAAATTTAACCCAACTGCTACATCTATCAGCTACTACCAGCAGCAAGAACACTAAAATTCCAATAAATCAACATAGGCTTTCTCACCGTTTTGTGACCATAATATGCATGATAATAACGAGCCGTATTGTAAAACACCTATAAGAAAGAAAAGCAAACACCTTTAATAATTTTATTAATCTCAGTTTCAATAAATGTGAAAACTCATCTATAATAAGCACATGAACGGTCCATATAAATACAAATGCTTAGTATATTCACCAACTAATAATTCAAATCATTCACCAAAATCTTCACTCCCCCGAACTTTTTTGCAATTCCTTTGAATTAAATAAAATTATATAAAACTAAATTAAAAGTTTTAAAAAAATCCCAATCCCTTCCTATTCAATAAAATTATATAAAACTGAATTAAATGAAAAAAAGAAGAAGAAGAAGGAATGCACCTCCTCTGGATGAGCAATTGCATAATCATATTGCTCTCTTGTAGCTTCATCTTTTAAAATCTGTATTTCCCAAAAACAAATAAAAAATTAAGCAAAAAAAAATTATGAGCAAAAATAAACAAAATTGAGCAAAAATACTTTTCTTTACCTCATAAGCATTAGCAATTTTCACAAACAGCTTTTTGGACTCCGGATCTGGGTTTTTATCCGGGTGACTAACCATAACCCATTCAAAAAATATATATCAAAAATTAAAATTAAACAAAATTAACAAATAAAAATATGAAAAATAAAACTTACTGTTTCAACGAGAGTTTATAATAAGCTTTTTTTATCTCTGAAGCATTAGCAGTTTGCGTAACGCTGTAAGAAATAAAAGCAAAATCAGTAAATTGACAAAATCAAAAAACAAAAGAAGCAAATATAGTCAAATAAGAAAGCTGACCCTAGTAGATCGTAGCAATCATCTTCGTCACAATAGATAGCTGATGATGATGGAGAGATTATGAGGATAGAGAACATCAGAGTTAGTGCTGCTGCGCAACACCGAATCGTTGCCGGTGGCGCCATGGTAACGGAGTAGAGTTCAATTTTGATTTGTTGCTGTTTTGGAGAATAGAAGAGGAGAAGAGAGGCTGTTGGTTTTTGTGCAATTACAAAAGTGTACAATTTTAATAAGAGGAAAGTAGAGAAGCCGAGGGGAAAATGTCATTTCACAAAGGAGAGAAAGTCAACGGATTGAAATACTGGATATGGGCCGTTCAGTACATAGTTATGAAATCGGTAAGGGGTTTGACCCAGCCCAAGGTGAAGGAATCATGTCAAATTCACGAGTAAACGGGTTTGCTTAAATTTTTTTACCAAAACAATTGATAAAAATAAAATATTATGTGCAACTAAATCTAAATCAAGTTTTAAATTATATTTTTCTGTGTAGGGGTTTAAAACCATGTTTCAGATGTTGAGATATCAAAGTAGCTTAGATTTTTCTTTAGAAATTGATGAACCAAGATTTGTTCAATATATCTTTATATATCCTTACCAATAAATATTGAATCAAGAAAAATATATAGGTATAATTTTCTTGAATTCTTGGATGCGTCGGGTTAGCACGCGCCAACACCAAACACACTCCAATGTAGGAGCGCTATGTCTGGTGTTAATCAAACCTAGCCTTACTAGGATTGACAGTGTGCTAAGCTCAGCCTTCGGAACAGAGGTTTACAATCTTCGTTTTCTATTACATATATATTTTCAGAGTACTTCTCTCTGGAATATTATTGTATTTTTCTTTTTAAAAAGATATTTATTTAAGTATCGAAGAGTCCTCATCTGCACAAAAAAAAAAATCTTTTGCAGATAATAGTCACATGTCACCTTGTCCTACCAAGTATCAAATATAACTTATCAACCACCTTAGCTGGGGAGAATTGATGAGATTGCTAGAACTAATTGATTAACCGATTATCCAATACAAGAACTTTATTCCTAAACAACTTGGATTTTTTGGGACATCATCAGAAATTATTCTATATAATCGGAATTGTACTTCATGGATTTCATATTTATGTAATAAGAGTATAATTTTTGGTATAATTAACAATTTTTTGATGTGATAATAGATATGTTGATTTGCTTACTATAATAATTTTCAATCAATTTACCAATAATATAATTAATTCATATCTTTTATAATATAATGATTAAGTGAGATCCAAATCAATATTAAATAATAAGGAATTAAAAATAAATGTAAGATTAAATTATTTAACGAGAAATGCAATGGTTTATATAACCTGTCTATTATAGAAATATGAAATATTTTAGTAAGAATAGTTTAAGATTCTAGGTATAATTAGTGAGAAATTATTTAATTTTTTTCCTGTAATTTTGGTTCATTTTCAGTTATATAGGATGAAAGATAGTGATACAATCATAAACGGATTTTTTATAATACTAAACTACAAACCATGATCTAAAATTCTATGAGCAATATGAAGAAAGTAAATTTCAAATGACAATAGCAAATTTGATATAATTAATATTTAAATTAAGTTCAAAGATTCCAAGATAGTGGCGAAAAGCAAATTATTACATGATTGACAAATTAAGCAGGGGTGAAAACTTGTGTCATCCACTAAGTTCACCCCTATATTTTGTCAATTTTATTATTTTATCCTTAAAATAAGCAAAAATTAAAATGACGAATACATAGATAATTAAATAAACTCCCGTCGATCAGATCGATGCCCATCACAGAGCTCACCCATCACAAGCATAAGTTATGTTGCAAGAATTACTAACATAAAGGGTATATTGATGTGCAGGTTTCGAGAGGAATACAGGCAGGCGATGAAGCAGGCCACACACACACTCTTTATCTAAAGCTCCCAACCATTTGCAACAATTTTCTTCTATAGATCCATGATGATTCTCTTTATGTATCATCTCTCGATGCTCGTGTTCAACATCAAGCGAGGGTGAAGGCGGAGCCGGGGAGGGTGAGGGTGGGCTGGGAGCTGGAGAAGGTGGAGATGGATGTGGAAATGGTGTGTATGGAAGCATAGCACAGGCATAGCTTGCTAAAGAAAATTGATTCATGCAATGTGGAAGTAGAAGGTGGTGAGCATAGGTGTTGGGCAGAAGTAATAATAAGAAGGTTGCCAAAAACGTTAGTGTCGTTGTCTTGATTAATCTTTCCATCTTGGGCATTTGAGCTTGTGCTCTACATGTTATTTCCTGTCCTAATTGCTCCTTTTATACTTGAGCTAGCTCGTCTTGAACTTCTTACTAGCTAGTAAACGTTGTGGAAAAGTAGTCTTGTTATCTCTATTCATTAGTTTTGTGTGATGAGTAATTGGTGCTTAATTTGTTAATTAATGACGTTATGGAAGAGTTATGTTAGAACTATTCATTGGCTTTGTGTGATATCTAGTTAGTTAAAGATTCGATCCTTGGGAGAAGATGATTTAATTTCAGACATTTTGTAGCATGGTTATGGGCAATATCAAGAGAGGGGACCAATTACCAATATTGCTGTAGTTTCTATGTAACTTGCCATTACAGACTGAGTGAATATTTTTATCAATCTTTTAAATAAAATTAATGAGTATTTTTGCTTCAATTCATGTCTAAAGATATGAACTATATATATTGCTATTTAATATATTCTTTTATTTATTCAAAACTTACATAAATTCATACTACTTTGTACTAATAATTTAAATTAAAAGAGAAAATAAAAATAATAAAATTAAAATTTATAATTGTTTATCATTAAAAATCTGATATCATATCGAATAATCAATTCAACTCAAAAACTTAAATTATTATAAAATTTTAATATATGATTTATTGTCTAACAATTTTTTACTACTCTTAAATTAAACCTAAGCTTTTGGCAGTGAATTAAGTTTGGGTTGGAGTTTGCGTGGAATATATATTGGCAACAAGGTTGTGCATTCGGAGTGGGATGACCATCACCCATGTTTACAGTACTGAAGCTAATACATGCGTTGATGACTTGTTTTCCAGAGCCTCGAGCTTGTTTGAAGGAAAAATTGTAGAGACTTTTGTAGCATATGCGAGCCTAGGATATGCAAGTAGCTAGCTTGTGTTTTGAGCTTCGAAAAATCAGAAATCCACATTTATAATTTTATTAAAAAATTAAAGATTTATATTTAATTGTGCTATCGATTAATTGATATACTGAAAAACTATCAATTAATTGGTTTTTTTAGTTTCCTCAAAAAACAAATCTTGCATAATTGTTTTTGAACTGTTCGATTTCTGTCACTTGTAAAGATTAACAGATTCATATCATAATTAAATTTTAATCATAAAACTATATATGAAATTTATTTAATTACATTAGAATTGAATTGGGTTCATATTAATCCATTAACAACCCTAGTTAGTAACAATTATACATAGAAATAACCTGATATATGACTAATTAATTAGTGCTTGTATTGTTTCACGTTTAAGATTGTTAATTACGGCAATTTATGTAGATTAACCTTAATTAGTATTAATCTAGGAATGGATTATTTGTTATGTAGGAAGATCTAGACCCATGTATAACATGCTTAGGGAAAAGCTCAAATGATATTCAATATCTTAAGAATATATAATTAAGAAGATATTATTGAGCTGAAAGTAATTATTGAAAGATATTTCTCGAAATGAGAAGGAGTGTAGGTAGTCATAATGTCGAAATCATTTCATCATCATTGTTTACGACCACATGAAGATTATGATGCAGAATCCTACCTGTGTGGTGATTTTGGCTTGGCTCACAGAGTCTTGATGATAGCTGCATGCAGCCTGTAACTAATTTTCCTCATCTTTCAACCTATCAAGATCCTTGCTTGCTTAATTTAATCTTCTTTTTTTTTTTGGTTTGGACACTTAAAGCTTTTTTATATATATTGGAAAAGGTAGGTGCATTATTTCACGCTTTTCGATAAAGAATATCGAGTCATTATCATACCACTATTTTATCTAAAACGACCTCATCGTGTTTATATAGATGTCAAAACTTAAGGTCTTTTCAATAATAGTTACGATTATATATAAAGATATAGATACACCACCAACTATAAGATTTGATATGTAGATTTGAACTCTTGACTTTATGGGCGAGCGTTTTACAAGAAGCTCACTCATGTTAAATATCTATCTATTTATTTTTTAAAAGTTTTTTTTAACGTATAAAGACAGATGCCAAAAATCAAAAACACAAAAACAATTTTGGAAAAAAAATTATGTATTCTATAAAATTAATTTGGAACCTCCCCCATCCTTATAGGTCACAAATATACAAAAATCTCTCTTCCTCATTTTTTTTTTATGAATTCCATCTCAACTGACAATCACGTCCATGTAATTATATGCACTTCGAAGGGTGTGGATCTAAATTCTTCACTGTAAAATATATTAGTTAATAGCCTCCTAATAAAACCATGAAAGAAAGAAGGCATACGTGTATTTTATTTTATTTTATTTTATTTTTTACATCATCCATGAATTGTTTGTGGAATTTTAGAACTATTTCTACTCGCCAAATTTGCATATAATTGTTGTGTGATTCACTCACAAAGCAATGTGTCAAAGCATGGAAACGTCTCTATCTTCACTTTATTCCAACCCTAGCCCGTGATTGCAGGGTCAAGTTTCTCTCATCATCAGGGGGATCCAACCCTGTCAATACCTTTCAATAAGGTTGGCAATGTTCTCTGACAAATATCAGGTGGGCATGTAGCCTTGCCGACTACTCTTGAAGATAGTTAAATTAACAGCATAACTAGTTAGCAACTAATACACCAGCAATCCACAAGATTTGTTTTTCTTTTTCAGGTGGATGTACTCTTTACTCATTTTCTACCCTTATTATCAACATAGTTTTTAAGGAAATTTTGGAAAAATACAAAAAAAAAAATACCAAGATTCACAAAAAAAATGCATTTTTGATGTCATTAATTTGACTAATTTTTGGTCATTTTATAATTTCTAATAAATCCACGTATTGTTTTTGTATTGACAAACTTTTCAAAAATAAAAGAAAAATTCATAAGAAAAAAGAAGAGAAGGAAAGATCAATCAAATGATTTTTTTTAGTGATTAAAATGTAATTTGAAAAAAATTTAATGGTTGATTCTGTTTTCAGTTTTAAAATAATAACCGCAAAAGAAAGTAAAGAAAACTAAAATTAGCTTAAAAAAATACTAAAACTTATTACCCATCATTTATCTCATGATACTTCTTCATCTTTGTGTTGTCTCATATTTCAATTCAAATGAAAGAAGAATGTTCACTGTTAATCATTAGCCTTGTTATTTCCTCGTTAATCAATAACATATAATCATGCCACATATTTTATTTTCACTTAAAATATCAATATTCTTTTAACAAAGACAATATAGCAAATCCAACTTTTTCTTTGATGGATAACCATCATAATCATTTGAAGACACAAAAAGCTTTATCACAGATTTCAAAAGACATGTTCATAATTCAATATTTTCTTCTTTATTTTTTATCTTTTTTTATTCTTGCCTTCATCATCGATTTTTGGCATTTATTGTGTCTTTCTTCAATTAAAATCTCTCTTACCCCTTCTATACTTGATAGACATTTTCCTACCATTAATCTTTTCATAGCATCACATCAATCATCAAAACTTGATTTTTTATGCCCTTTATCCTATCTTCCTCCATTTTCTTCCTTATTTTTCTGCCCCCCTTCCCTGATTTTCCAACAAGTATTTATAGAGTTTCAAGCTAGGATTTTTTTATGAATTTGATCAAAGATTGATCCTCATTCATCAAAGCTTGACTCTCTAATCAAACTGGAAGAGTTTTGGGTATGTTTTACAATTATGAACTTTGTACCTTCAATGATTTTAAGATGATGGTTTTATAGCAAACTCAATAAAGGGTTTGTTTTATATATATCAAACTTGGAGGCCAAGGTGAGGTGTTTTTGGCTTTCTAATTTTGAGAGAAAGGTTTTAAGCCCTTGATAAGAACCATCTGAGCAGTAAAATGGGTATCACAGTCACTTAATGACTTAGTTACCCACTTTTGAGGCTTTTTCAGAGCAACTCTAATGTCATCGTCATTGTATACCACCTGAAGTTGGTAGGGTAGGTGCACACCTTTAGTTTGGATCAAATCTTGCTCGATTTGAAGGTCTGTAGCTTCATATTCATTCGTTTGAAAGTGTCAACTCGATCAGCCTTGAACTTGAAAATGCAGTGAGGCTGATCGGGGACAAGATGTTACGAAGATCATTGGAGAAAATAGGATTTAAATGTTTAATGAGAGTAGCTAATATTTATAAAGCGGGTGTTTCTTAATCGAATGGTGCTGGTTACAACCCCTGAGGTGGTTGGAAACACCACATTCATTTGCCTGAAAATGCCTAATTGATCAGCCAAAATTGCCAAAGAAAAAGATACATAGTGGCTGAACGACATGTCATCTAGGCTAAACCCTAAAAATTAGGGTTTTTAATTTGGAATTTGAAAAACTTTAGTTTAGTTCATATTATTCCAATTGCTTTTAATTGCACCTATAATTGCCTTCCAAAATTTCCACCCCTGTCAAACTCAATTGTCAGCCTTAAAGTTGACTGCCTGTTTCATTTTAGTCTTTGGTTATGAAAGTGTATATTTTGGCCCTTAATTGATCAATAAACTTCTAATTTTTTTTAATTTGACCATTGATTTGATCAATTTCAACTCCTGTATTCGTGCGCCCTTTTCAATTCGGTCCTTGGTTTTAGATTTCTTCATTCAAATTCTTAATTACTCATCAAACTTTAATATTTATGCAATTAAGCCCATGATTTGATCAAATTAACTCTTTAAAATTACAATTCAACCCCCAGACTTTAATTTCCTCTAATTAAAGCCTAAATTGACTTCAAAAATCAATTTTTCTTACATTTAAACCCTCAATAAATTCAATTAAACCTTAAAAAATTACAATTGATTCCTTAAACATCTAATTTTAATTTTTCCTCATTAAATTGAATTTTCTTTACCAATAGAGCCTTTATTAGTCAAAATTAAACTGTCACATTTTCCAATCTTGTACATTTTGATTTTTTTTCAACCAGTTTTTGGCAATTTTCTAGGTATTCTCCATGTTCTCCTCACCGATACACACACACACACACACATATTTTCTTCAACATTTTTTCAATTTTTTTATATTCCCTTTTTCTTTATTTTATTTTTATTTTTTTGCATGTTTATGTGGGCCCCCAAAAAAGATAATGACAGATAATACTATAAATAGCCACACATTAATCAATAAAATTTTCGGTTACCCTATAACCACTTCAATTTTTAGTAATTCAAATCATTGTTTCTATCATTTATTAAATAGCCTAGGACGGAATGGTCCAGACGCGAGCCCTGTTCTTTGGATGTTACTTAATAGATAATATGTTCTTTTCAACTTACAACAAGCCTCTTATATATGCATGCTTATCATTTTCAAATAACCAGGCCATGATGGTATGGTTCAATAGCGGACATTGTTCTTTGAATGTTGTTTGATGGATAATAAAGACAATATCTTGAATAATATACATATCAATATAAGCAAACCACATTAAAACACATTTATCTTTAAAAACAAATAACACTATAGTTTATCTTAAATAGAATATATATGATGATATCTATCTTTTTTATGATATAATTAACCTCTTACTTGGAATTTTTAAATACTAATTAATTAATATTTTTAGCTAGAATAAAACTAAATGACAACTTCTTTCTTTTCATGTTTTATCATTTTTACACGTAAAGTTGTCCTGATTTCTCCACGCAACAGTGGGCATGGCCCAAAAATGGACTATCGATGTGCCCACGATTCAGAATGTCAGTAGCAATACATGGATGATGATTAAAGTTGAAAAGAGCAGAATATTAGGGCAGTCCAT